>JAABUO010002775.1_pt1 | contig 21189 bp, 35 predicted proteins | sample 5559291 | NCBI WGS metagenome assembly JAABUO01 (sample SAMN10711878, study PRJNA513372) | rock metagenome | isolation source: Antarctica rocks | place: Antarctica: Victoria Land, Finger Mt sud
TTCATGGCAAGGATGGGCTGCAGCAGCATTTTGCTGACATGGCTTTCTTCTCACGGGCACGGACCACTGGCAAGATGGGCGAAGTGGTTGACAAGCTCAAGGCCAATCTGCGGTATGCGATCTACCTTACTTGGGTCATGTTGCATGGCAGGCCGTGCCATGTTGCATGGCAGGCCAATACACTTGCAATGCCATGCAATCAAGCTGTAGCACTCATGCTATCTGCTGCTGTGTCTTCCATCTTGTCATCAAGTTCAAGAACGACTGTAGGCCCTGCTTTCAGTCAGAACGGCTGGCAGAACAATATTGACAGATCTGATGTTCACTGGAAAATCCTGATTGGTGACAATACTAAGTGATCCTCACCATCTTGCAGGGAGGAGGCACACGCTAATGCTGTTCTGGACTACATTATGTTCACCCGTATTTTGAGCCCAGTGCAGAGCGCCTGGTTCATCACGGAGGCTTACCCTCTCAAGTTTGACTGCCGAGCCCTTGCATCTGCTATCTTCCAACTCTGGGGCCATATGAGGCTTGCCCCTGCCCTGCCTCCTCAACAGCCCCAACAGCCCCAGCAGCAGCAGCAGCAGCAGCAGCTTCCGTCAAAGCTTTTGACTGCCCAGCAGCAGCAGGTGCCAGTGCAGCTGCGAGCACCGTCACCAGCTCGCCGTATGGAGCCGATCAGTGCAGGTCCAGCATCCCATATACGTGCTGCCTCCCCAGCACGCCGATTGGACCCCCTGCCAGCAGCGCACCCCACACAGGGCGCAGCTGTCAGACAACAGGGGCTTGTGCGAAGCCATCCAGCGTCCAGCAACCTGCCTTCTGTGCCACTACAGCGGCAATCCTTGGGTCCTCAGGTCCCACAGCGTGCTCAGCAGCAGCCATCACAGCAGCAGGAGCGCTTCATGCAGGATCTGCCTCAAATGGCTGCTTCACAGCAGCAACTGCGCCAGCAGCAGCAGCAACATCAGCAGCAGCAGCAGCAACATCAGCAGCAGCTGCAGGCTCAAAGCATGATGCAGATGCCCACAGGTCAGCGAGCACAGCATGCACAGCATCAGCAACCTGTCCAGGGGCTGAATCAGCTGTCGGTGCCACATCGTGCTCAGCATTCACAGAATGCGGCACAGCTGTCTGCTGCACAGCGTGCACAGCAGCTTCAGTCACTGCAAGCCTTGTCCCAAGCTCCTGTCGGTCAGCTTGCATCTCAGCAGCCATCATTGACATCCTCATTGCAACAGCAGCAGCAAGAGTTAGAGAGGCGCAAGTGGCAGCACATGCTGCAACAGCGTCTTGGCATGCAACCTGCTGGGGCGTTGTCAGCAGGCCCTGAGCTTCAGGGGCACTTGCCGGCCAGGCAGATTCCTCTTGTGGCAGATGCTGGCCCAAAGTCAAGTGGGCAGCATTTCATGGGATTAGGGGCGCTCCAAGCCTCCAACAACATGATGGCTGGGGCTGTTCCCAGACCCCCTGGCAGGCCCATGGTGGTTCCATAAACTTTGCACCTTGCTGCAGAAGTCAAGAATGGTGAATGAGTCTGCCAGTCATGTCATGGGGGGTTAAGGGCAGCATCAATTTGTAGGGTGTGATTTGATCAACCCACGCATGCCAAGCCATCAAGATGTTGCCTGGCGTTAGCGGTGGCTGTGATTCCGCACGTTTTGCTGTAATCTTTTGCACTTGTCTGTGACGTCCTCTGCTTGCTTAGCTGATTTATACCTGCTTGTATATGCATACCGTCCCATTTGTGATGTTGGGCACGGTCAGTGTGTGTCGGAGTAAATGATGTGTGGGTTTGTGTTGTTAGCACGCTGAGAGCATTTCATATTATCCTTTTTTGCGGACTGGGATGATGGTGGTTGCCCCTGATATCAGGAAGGTAGTGAGATTTTTCACCTGTATCAGTCAAGTGTGAATTGTGCTATCTTTTTAACACCACAGCATTCTAGTGTTTCGTTGTGCCAAGCACAAGCAGGAGTTTGTACATATGCTTTGCTTGTATTCTGCTTTAGAATTTATCAAACGCTCTTCGACTTGATACTGTTGTCACATGTAGCGTCAACATCAGTCATCAAGACAGGCATAATTGCGGCCTCCTTTTTGTTTACGTTGTCTCGTACACTGCTGGCGTTCAGGGACTTGCACAGATTGAACGCGTACATGAGGAAGCTGTAGCAGAGGCGGAACGTCATTCCAATTTTGGACACCAATGCAGTGCATACCGCCGCTACCAGACCTTCCGTTGGCAACACAAACTCAACAGAACAGACAATGACTGACCTGACTAAAGCATCAGTCATGCGTCAAGCTTTTGAAATGTCGCGATCTGCAATTGCTTTCTGACCCGATCGCGCAATTTGACGTGGTCCTGATCTGCCACAGTGGCAGTCTCTTGACAAAAGTATTGAGCAGCAGTACTGAGCACACCATGTCGACAACCAGCATTGTTAGCCATGCAACGCCTGAAAGTCAATCTGGGTGTTCCAGCTGCTAAAAACCTGCCAGCCTGTCAGGCTTGCTACTGGCTTGAGTATGCAAGCCAGTGCTGCGGTGACCATGCCAGCAGCCCCTGTAGCGATCGTCAGCGTTCAAGCCAGTTCAGAGTCCGACGCAAAGTATCCCAGCAGTTCAGAAAGCGAGTACATCTATGTTGCTGACAACTTTCAGGCAAAGGAAGGGGCCAAGCTCACAGACACCTTGTTCATCGGCAAGCCGCTTGGAGTCGTTCTACAGGTCTGTCCTTTGAGCGTTGCATGACAGGACTCTGCACAGAGCAGTCAGGGCAGTCTAGGACAGTCAGGTGTTGGCTTGATGGACACACCACGCAGGGGGGAGTCTTCTTGCTCCAAAAAGCAGATGGCAGCGTTGATCCTGATCAGGTTCTCAAAGTTGTATTTAAGTTTGGGATTGGAGGTCTGTTTGGCATGACTAACCTGGAGCGTGAGTGGCGAGTAGGCCGACATCTTGCACTCCTGACAGAACCTGGGGAGGCATTACCAGGGTTCATGGGAACTGGAGCTGGCATTGTCACCAAGAGTGGCAAGTTCAGAGGTGAGACCAATGCTTCTTGTTCAGCACAGACCTTTTGCTGGCCACACTCCTATGGACAAATACACTCTGTGCAGCATTTGTATTGTCTAAGCATGTGCTTCATGAAATATGCAAAGTGCTAGTCATGCTGCCAAAAAGCTTGACTGCTGTCAGACAAGCAGGTGTTAAGTCACAACTGTGCATTGCAGCTATGATACTGGAGCGCATTGTTGGAAGGGATGTCTCCAAGCCTATCAGCAGCAAGCGGTTTCATGACATACACTACCTGCGCCAGATGCTCTTTTGTGTCTTCAGTGCACTGCACCAAGCGCAGAAAAAGCTTGCTTTCCATCATGCTGATCTACGCCTGCCCAACATCATGGAAGTCATTCCAGATGCACACACTATTGCTGCGTCCACGACCGACCCCCCTAGGGCTGGGACCATCCAGGAGGCAGCGCAGTTTGAAGCAGAGCACATCCCAGTTGCATCTGGCCTGACAGGCAACCTGAGTTTGGCAACACCTAGTGATGACAGGATGCAGCCTCTAGCAGGGACTCAATCAGGTGTTGGTCTGATGGGCAGCCATGGTGATGGCCTTCCATCCGTCAATACTTACTCAAGTGACCTGGCTGGACTTCAGACAGAAGCGTCTCGGGCAGCTCATTTCAAGGTAACCCACATGCTGGACATGCAAGCCCATTCATCCCAGCTCTTGCCTTGTTTTGCTCAAACCCGATGCACACAGGTGAGTGCTTGTCATCACTCACCACTTACTGAAGCGTTGCATCAGGCAGGTCCACCGCCCTGTTTCTCAGCACCTTTGATGCTTGACAGCTCCACAACTCAACAGACATAACTCATTTGAGGCAGATTGCTGATTGACACCAATGATGTCTTTGTCAGATGATAGACTTTGGTCTAGCAGACTTCAGAGAGACTTTCGGTGCTGGTTATGTGGCTGGCAAAAGGGGCAAGCTCATACACAACGAGCCTCACAGGGCGCAGCCTCTGTACAGTCTGAATGCCAAGGGCATCAAAGAACAGCCCGGGGGGCGCTACAGTCCTGATGGTCAGCTGCGGCAGAAGGCTTCCTCACGCTCCGGCAAGTTCAAGTTTCTCCCAATGCCGGCAGGCTTGCTTCCTGAGGTGAAATATCACCACCTTCAAGCTTTGCATGCATGATATTGAACTGGGGTTGCATCTGCCTGTGCAGCTCTCTTTGTCACTGCTTCGCACAACCCTTCTGTTTGTAATGGTTCAAAATCTGCACCGTTTGTCATCCATCTGCACTTGATCTACCTTCAGCATCAGCATTTATTTGACATTTTTGTGCATCATTGAGCTGATACGCTCATCAAAGGCTGAGCGTGCAAGCCCTCAGCATGCTGCTCCTGACTGGTACCCAGTTTGGCTCTGTTCTGCTGTCCATGCCAACACTACTGTTGCTGGCTATATGTTGATTCTCTGAGTACAAACTAAACACGTACATTTCAGACAAATGCTAGATTGCGTCGTTGCAGGTGCCTCTCATGGAGCGCGTATACCGGTCGTTCTGGTACCGCAAGGGTGACGTTTTTGCCTTGTTGTGGGACATGCAGAGGCAAGTCATGACAAACAGCTTGAGCTGACTGCACAACCTGGGTTTCCCTGCTTGATGCATGCCTCATCATCTAGCATGCATATGTGCACTTGCATTCTCCCTGCATGAATGATGTTGATACTGAGCTTGCCCACAAGGGCACCTGTGTTGTGAGAGGTCAACTCTTTTTAAGAAAAGTTGGGTTGATTCTGCAGGTATATTGATGGGCGTGTGTGGCCTCAGGAGGATGAATTGGAAGTACGCCTGCTGATGGATTTTATGTTCCATGTGACCGGTATGACCTCGCTCTAGCTCAAGCTATTCCTTGTGACTATCAGCTGCATATCTTCCAGTTCGCTCTTGAGGTGGAAACTGGATTGTGACCAAGCAGACACTGGCCCTGTGTCAAAAACAAGAGCCCTTGATGCGCCCTGACCAAGCGGTTTCTGTGGCTACGCTGTGTAGGAGTGCATGTAAGAGCATGGTTTGCACCGTCTGACAAGCTGGATGCAAAGAAGAGCCAAGTCCTGAGGTGAGTCTAGCTTGACATGTAAGCAACATGCTGTGCATTGCAACGGCTGACTTGCTTGTTGAATTGGTGTGCTGGCACAGGCGCAACTGGAGATTCAGCTCATGTGGCATTTTGTACCGGAATGAAGGTCCACTGCATGTCTTGAGGATTCGCAGTCTCAGGTAAGCGTCGTAAACAACTTGGCCACAAAGTAGGCAAGTATGCATGTTGAAAACACATTTCTTCTGACGCTGAGACGGTACATGCAGGATTCGAAGCTTGCTGCACCCAGCCAATCCTGGCATCACTGCTGCAGAAGCTCTGCAAGCGCCCTTCTTTACATTTGATCAGGACAACTGATATATGTATACATTTACTACAATGATGTGCTTTTTAAGTAAATGCTAGCTGTCAGCCTCACGTATTTCCCAACTGCATGGACTGTGCCTTTGCAAGGCATTCTTGACACAGGCTTTTCTTTTCTAATGTGAAGTGAAATCCTGCTATCTGAGGCATTTGTGCTTGCAATCATTACAAGTCCCATGTAGTCCAAAAAGGATGTTATTGTTGTTGAGCAAACTTTGTCAAGACTGCCAGGCAGAATGCTACTCACGTGTTACAAATGCATCGATGCGCCTTGCAATACTCTGAGCTCTTGCTTTGCCATGTGCTGTATGCAATTGTGTCTTGGCAAATTTGCAGTCACTTCAGACACATCAGGCTTCTTGCACCGACAACTGCGCTGTCTGCTCCAGTTCATGTGCTCATGCAACACAAAATTACCCCTTGGACATGCACTGCAAATCATGCACTGGTCTGGGGTGGAGAGGAGGGCTGCATTGTAAGCAGCTTCTCTGTGTGACAAAGGTATTCTGCTTTGCTTTGTGGTGCACCTTCCGTATCAGAGGGGAGCTCTGTGTTGCATGGCTTGTCAAAAAACACAAAGGAACCAATGGTACCTTCATACTTTCCTGACACTATGGTGCCATCTGGCAGCTGCATCTGTGGGGCATCTGTGCCCAGGCTCTGCAGACAGGTTTTGTTTTCTTCTGTTGTAAACTACACAGAACGTAGGAACAAGACATACCTGCAGGGTGATGGTGCTACCAGGGGTGGGCATTTGGCTATTATCTATGTGTTGCAGACCGATGTAGATGTAGGCAAAGTCCTCCGCGCCTGCAGCCCTCACGACTGTGATCCATGTTCAAGCAGCAATCCACGTCAAGCCATCATGCTTACCTTGATGTATCATCGTCTCGGCCATCCTGCTTGGCTTCGCAGGACACAACCTGCTGGATTACATATGAAACGGCGTCTAGAAGCTCCGCAATGGCGACAGACAGTCAGTCTTGGTCAAACAAATGCAGCTTGACAGAGGGTTGACCGGCCACCGCTCCACCACCGCCAGGTAATCAGGTCACCTCGACTCTCGCTTGAAGGTGCTAGTGGGAACGGAGGAGGTGCCGTATGTTGACTTCAAAGCTAAGTTGCGCGCCAGGAAGCTAGAAAACTTCATGCAGGAACGATGAGCTTGTCTCGGCGGAGACCAGGTCAACCCAACGTCGGCTTACAAGTAGTTTCGGCTGCAAAGGCCTGAGTAGGGACTGAATGGTCGCGAAGAAGCCGCAACAGAATCCATTGGTTTGCCATGGCCACTCACGACCAATAGTCGATCTATCCTATAGGTGAGTCAGGGCAGTTGGCAGCTTTGAGTTAGCAGAAACTACAATCTTAAACACCAGCTGCACTGTAGTGCGGTCACGCCGGATGGTTATTTCTTGACCAGTGCCAGCAAAGATGGACAGCCTATGCTTCGCAATGGTTCCAATGGCGACTGGGTCGGCACTTTCCAAGGGCACAAGGTACTTTACACATTTGTGCTGGCAAAGACCTATGTCAAGGACCCTTTTGAGGTGCAATGCTGCATTGCAGGGGGCAGTCTGGCAGTGCGTACTCAACAAGCCAGCATTGTTAGCTGCAACAGCTTCAGCTGACTTTTCTGCACGCATCTGGGACGCGGTCTCTGGGGACGTGAAACATACCTTTCCAGATGATCACATTGTCCGCTCTGTCCATTTCAGCCAGGACAGCAAACATCTACTCACTGCAGGTCTGCTATATACAGATTGTATGTCCTGCGTGTAATGTACGCAGCATCTGATCTGTGCAACACCACATACCTGAGGATACTGTGACCCTGTAGGATACGATAAAGTGAGTAAGATGAAGATGTATGACTTGCATAACTCTTCTTCAGAACCTCAGCACTTCCAGGCAGCTGACTCCATACGTTTCGCATCTCACCATCAGAATGACAACCTCATATTGTCAACGTATGTTGACAAACCTAATATCAGGTACTTGGCATGTGGCAAGCTGCCTCCTTGTCTGGATTGCTGGTGACATCTGTCATCCTTATTGAGATGTGCACAACCTGTCAGGTTGACATCGTGCTCCAATCAGCTGCGCAGCATGAAGCTGCCATTGAAGTAGCTGTCCAGCATGAATCTGCCATTGAAGTAGCTGTCCAGCATGGCTGTGCCAACCTTAGCTTGCATCTTGTCTTTTGCCACTCAAATGCATGTGAGATGCACAACAATGCATGAGAGTGTCCTGTCATAACACAGCATGTACACAGGTCATGTGCTCCATGTGGTGCAGTGTGTGGGACGTCAGAAGTCATCAGATTGTCAAAACGCTGGAAACAATGGATGTAGTGCTTTCCTTAGAGATCGTGAACAGCAACCTATTTACCACTGCTGATGGCAAAAGTGTCAAACTTTGGGATGCCAATTCTTTTCAAGTTGTCAAGTCCTTTAGCTTCCCACACAAAGTGGAGTCAGCCTCGTATAGTCCTGAGAAGCACAAATTGGCAGCAGGTGGCGAAGACATGTGGGTTCACCTGTATGACTTTGATAGCGGTGAAGAAGTTGACTGCAACAAAGGTGAGATCCTGCTTCATGCAAGCATGCCAACAGTGTCAGCATACAGATCTGCCCAAAGAGCCACAGCAAGTCATGCTGGCAATGTGGGCCCATTTGGACAAGTCTTCATGTGCATCATGAGCTCTATTGAGAGCAGCTGAGGACACTGTCAGCAATGTATGTGCTGTAACAGCCGGTATGTTAATGCTGCAAAACACTTTTGTTGATGCCATGCAGCCACCACCAAGCAAGTGATGTGCATCTGTGCTGATGTAGTAGCAACACTGGCTTTAGAGTCTCAGAAAATTGGGTCAATGCATTGCAGGGCACCATGGTCCTGTGCATTGCGTGCGCTTTGCACCGGGCGGAGAATCATATGCCTCGGGGTCTGAAGATGGCACTATCCGCATCTGGGATACTGAATTCTCCAGCAAGCAGGATGAGCAGCATTCTGCAAATGGGGTGGCACACTGAAAGCATGCATGTTGAATCAAAATGTAATATGCTAATTTGGAAATACGTGTGCATGGAGGGGTATGCATCTGGTTTTTTGTGTTTGGCTGTATCTGCCACACATAGCAGAGCAATGTTACACAGCCTACATAGCATCACGAGCTGTATTGAAAAGCTAGCTATGTATCTGACACAATATCTCTATGATTCAGGCATTTTACCAAGCTCTGCAGATTAGTGTATCCTTGGGAACGTGTATCTGAGATCCAATCTATCAAGGAAAGCAAAGTATTGGCTGCTCGCAGACATATTCAGATGTCGCTTCCTGGCCATCAGGTGTGGAGGTCAATGAAGCTGATAGTATAAAGGACCGTGCAACACATCTCTCTCTCTGAGCTACCATTTACTTCATCAGACCAGTGCCATGATTTATGCATGCTACTACACAGTGTGCAAAACTGCATCTGTGTTAAGGCACTAGTACTTTGAAAACTTCCTCATTGGTGTCATCTTTCAGTGTGGCAGGCATTGAACTGACACTTGAAAGTGACGATTGGAAAGTCCATGTGCTCATAAAGTGAGTGCAGATCAGCACGCATGTGCGGGCAGTAGCATCATTGCTCTGTCTGCATGGTTCATTCAAACGTCATCAACCACAGGGCATAGTTTCACGACTGCAAGTCCCCTATATAAAAGTCCTCAATCATGTCAAACACTCTGGATGGATGCTGAGGACCGTAAAATCCCTTGGTCGAGTCCTTGCCAGCGTTATTCAATATAGCCTGACCCCCTGGATGCTCCTCTACATAGGCTGTAATATCATAAACAGACAATTTGTGACTCTGCTGGTTTTTCAGTATGATCCACAGGTCATCAGCCACACAGTGCTTTCCGACTTCTTTTCTGCTGATCAGGCGGCCGCCTGACTCTCCACCAGAGACGCCCGCAACTGGCTGAACGTCTGCAATACGGTTGAACCGCAAGAAGGTGAAGTAGGCGATGCCGCCAAGCAAGATCGTTGTGATGACAACAGCGATTTGGCTGGAAAGGTCTTGCAAAATCATATATGCTTGAGACAGACCTCTGTGAGCCGCAACAACAGCTGGACAGACAGTCTCGGACAAAGATGAGCGTTGACTTGAAGACTTGAGTCCAAGATGGCTCGTTGTGCGTATGTGCGTATGCGCGTATGTGCGTATGTGATTTTCCGTCAAATGGTCAAACTGCATGCTCTGTTACATCTGCTGAAACTGGAACCATACACAGAGTAGCCATGACCTTCAACTTCATGTAGGATGACATGATCACTGTGACCTTGCGTTGTATTTTTAAGCACCGAACCCACTCATCTGGGGTGATCAACAGGTTGCTTTTGACGCGATTGCATACTGTCGCCCCTCACCAGCTGGTCACAGGTGACGCGTGTACGACCGGTGAACAGTCGGCCTCGCACGATGTGATGCCGACTGCAAGTGCTGGCGATCTTTGAATTGGCTTGGCTTGATGTGCCTTGTTTAGCAAATGCCACGAGGCTCTGACAGCAGCTTGTACAGTTTGGTGGCATGCTTTGTAGTCAGGCACGTAGCGCTGGAGCTACCTTGCTAAGGCCAGTCGATGGTTTGCATTCACCCACAGACTGCTAACCCAGCTTCTCACGCAAATCCACGACCAATCTGCACCACGTTGCACTGTCCTATACGCTGTCAACAACTCAAGCCTTTCTTGAGCCGGCCAATCCGAGAGTCAGCTTCACTGACTAGCAGTCCATCTCGGCCTCCAGTAAGAAAGCACACCGCTCTTCAGGACCAAGCAAACACACCTCGTCTGATTGCAAGAGTCATGAGCAGGTGCTGTGCGCAACCGGCCACTTGTGCCAGCACTGCTGCACCTATGCAGCAGGAAGCAGCTGCAGTGCGCACTGCACATTGGGTACCTGAACAGGCTGCAGCTGACCAGTTACTTGCTGAGCCCCAAAAGCGCCAGGGTGTTCCTGTGTACGTTATGTTGCCCTTAGACACGGTCAGTCCTAATAATTGATCATGCCGCTAGGACTTGCACAGCTCCTCTTCTGCATGAGCAGAGGTGATCGAGGGTGATGTTGCAGGTCAACAGCCAAGGCCATTTCCAGTATGCATCAACTTCCTGGTTTGCCAGAGCGCTTGGCTTGTTGCATGCTTCCGGCGTCGAGGGTGTTGCTGTGGATGTGTGGGTGAGTTCTGGTTGGCAAGGACACACCATGCCGCACTCACTGTTGGTACCAAATCGCATCAATCATTGTGTTGCATGATTCCTTGTTCATGTATCAGGTCAGATATGTCACTTATGTCAGAAATGCAATCCTCACGGAAGCAGCGCTCCTGCTCTGGGCTTTGCAAACTATGTGACACTGCTGTGACCCAGTTGGGAAGCCTGTTCTAAAAGAGGCAGGCAAATTGCATTACAGCAACCCCCTGTTGAGCATTGTGTCCTCTTTCAAGACACCACTTTCAACTGAGCGGGTTACCACTCACCAATCTGCTCTCCTGCCTGGCAGTGGGGCGCTGTTGAGCGACAGCCTGGAATATATGACTGGTCGGGGTACCAACAACTGTTCTCTATGGTGAAAGCCAAGGGGCTACGCATTCAAGCTGTAATGAGCTTCCATGCTTGTGGAGGAAATGTTGGCGACTATGCTCAAGTGCCACTTCCAGACTGGGTTTTCAAGGTGGGCATTTATTTACCAAAGAATTTGCGTATGGGTCGTTTCCCTGGTATCACACCAGCCCACCACAGGACAAATTGAAGTCTCCTGTCGGCCTTGATTGTGCAGCAACTCACTATCCAGTCTGCAGACCCAGTATCACACGGCAAAGCCCCAAAGGCAGTGCTTCTGCTGCTGCATCCTGTTCCAGTGTCTTTCACCGAGATTGATGCTCCTTTGTTTCTTTGTTCTCGGCACAATGATGCAGCTGGAATGCAGTGCGGTGAGGAAGACCCAACCTTGTTCTGCACTGACAGACCCAGGGATGGCCAACCAGGCACAAGCAACAACGAATACATCAGCTTGTTTGCCGACCAGGCAAGTGTGTTACATGGCCGCACAGCACTGGAGTGCTATGCAGACTTCATGCATGCATTCAGAGAGGCTTTCATTGATGATATTGGGGCTGCCATTCATGAGATTGCTGTTGGGGGTGGACCCTGCGGTGAGCTGCGCTACCCTTCATATGTTGAGACCCAAGGCTGGAGGTTTCCTGGGGTAGGTGTGCCTTGCCTCCTGCTCTAGCCTGTGTCAGTGATTGGCATGCCAGCTGAGACATGCACGCTATGGCGGCCTTGCCATTCAGCAGGATTGGCTGACATGTCTACACTTCATCTTTGTCTGGTCAGTCACCAAGCTATGATCCATCATCAGATATCTTGCCCTGCTTGAGCATCGCACAACTGGGCGCAAACAACGTGCTTGCTTTGTGCCCTGCAATTCCTGCATGATTGCACACATCTGGGTTTTGTGAGACGATCTTGCGCGGTTCTCTTGAAATCGAGTGCTGGAATTCTTGGAACATGTCTGATCTCCTGACCAAGTGTGTGATGCAGGCTGGGGAATTCCAGTGCTATGACCAACGTGCATTGGCCTCTCTAGCAGAGGCAGCTGCAGCAGTTGAGCAAGCAGAATGGGGCAAAGAAGGCCCCCATGATGCTGGGGAATACAACAGCTGGCCAGAGGTATGCTTACCTGATGCTGCTGATGCTCATGCCGCTGCCCTGCTGCGTCTGTATACTGTTGCTGCTTATGCTGCATTGCTCCTGTTTGGAAAGGCGCTACCTTATTTGATGACCAGATGCTGCTGCTGTTGCTGCTGCTGCTTTTACTGCTGGTGCTGCGATGGCTAATGCTACTCGTGGGCTGCAAACAACATTAACTGCATTAGTGGTCTTCAGCATGCTGAGAGATTGCACAGCTCATGCAGTTGGTATAGGCTAAAGCACAAAGCCTGCACCAGGATTGAGCAAATCTAGTACAGCAGCTGACGTCCATGTTTGCGCTTAGCATTGTGAGCTCCATCCAAGAGAAGCATGTGAATTGTACAGGACACAGGCTTCTTCCGAGGTTGGGGAGGAGCTTGGGACTCTCCCTACGGCCACTTCTTCATGAAGTGGTACTCAGACAACCTGCTTCTGCACGGCGAGCGCCTCTGCAAGATAGCTTCCTCAATTTTCAACACCAGCCGGCCGAAGCGCTGCACTTCCAAGTACCGCTCCTGCCACTGCAGCAGTCCCTTGAACCCCATGTCAGCGGCTTCTCACCTTGCCACTGTGCTCAGTCCCCCCCTTGACCCCAACCCACCCCCACAAAACACACCACAGGCAGAATCACAGGAGCTGCCATTTGATCAGGCGCCCGCCAGTCTGGCAAATGCTGATGCATTGCTAGGGAGTCATGAGCCCACAAAGGCAACTCCCAGTGAGCCCATCACACCCACCCTTGGAGGACCTACAGGTGCTGCGCCCCTTCCAACCAGTTGGCCTACAGCACAAGAACCACCAGCTCAACACAACTCCCAGCCTGATGTAGATGCCAGGAAGCAGCAGGGCCAGCAGCGGCAGCCAACAGGATCTTTGGCACAGACATGTAGTTCTGGTGAAACAGGTCTTCTGCCTACAGTTGCTCAGTCTGATGGCATGACAGTTCAGCAGCCAGAGGTTAGCAGCAGCGGTCATGTTGATGCCGGAGATGATTTGACTGGCACACAGCACACCAGTCAGCACAATACAGAGCCACCTCTGGCAAGCACAAGGCAGCAAAGGCATGAGTCTGGTCACGCAAGTGCCCAGCCAGACTCCATGCAGTTCAGACCACCTGATGAAAAAGACTTTTCTGCTGCCCAGTCTGCTGGTGCACGTGAAGCAAGGCAGCAGGAAGCTGCAACACAGGCGCAAGGCAGGTGAGCCAGCGGACCATGTTGACAGTCATACCAGCCTGCTCATTAGGATACTGCACTGTGGAGGCATGATGCAGCGCTGGGCTGGTCTGCATGCCTGACAATTGCACAGCTGCCCATAGCATTCAACAAGCTTCTAACAGGCAACAGCAGTGACAACAACAGCTTTGTCAAGCGTTGTCCTGTGACATGCAGATTGCATGCAACTTGACGGTCTGCCCTTGTGCTGTCATCTGTGGCTGATCTCCCAGTAGGATCTTTCACAGCACAACAAAAACTGCACTCCTTATGCATTACATCAGCTCATGCATGCAACAATGAATGTTTGGGCACATACCTCATGTACACTCACCCGTTGGCTGGCAGCCGTCACACTCCATCACACTTTCACACACTTTGGCCTGCTTGGGCCCTTCTGATCAGTCTATTTGAGCTGGCTTACACTTGACAGTTCTCTGCATCTCTCTCTCTGTCTGGAAGCCAAGTTTCTGCTTCTGACAGGAGGTCACAGTGGCAGCCAGCAGGCAGACCAGTTGAGGTCAGTCTCAAGATAGCTGGTGTCCACTGGTGGTACAACTCACGCAGTCATGCAGCTGAGATGACAGCTGGGTACTACAACACAGAGGTGCATGATGGCTATGCTGGCATCCTAGAGATGTGTGCCCAGCATGGCATGGTTGTCACGCTGACCTGTGTGGAGATGTGTGACGCCCAGCATCCCCCAGAAGCCCTGTGCGGGCCGGAGGGCCTTCTCAGACAGGTGCCTTCACATGCTGATACACTCTCAGCAGCTTCACAGTGCTTTCATCCTTTGTGAGCAGATGGACAGCCCATGTCAGTTAGTTTTGTTTTCCAGATGAAGTCAAATCTCTGCCCCCATCAATACTTTCAATGGTGCATAGAAAGAGAGGAATAAATCTCTTTCTGCAACTGCTTGGTTCCTGGGGTATTGAAAGCCTCATACATTCATGCATTGTATGTGGTGTGTTTATGCATGCCTGTCATGTTGGACTTCTGCTTGCCTTGGCAGGTGGCATTTGCATGCCACTGCTGGCAACAAACCCACATGGCACATGTATCAGTTAGTCAGCAATGTGTTTCATGCTACAGTTTCTGGCATAAAACTATGCTTCATATGCCATCCTGCAATGCAAACATCAATCAAACTAGCCAGGATCATAAGCTGAAACAGTGTCCCTGACAGCCTCATTGTCAACAAATAACATTGCCATTGGAGCATTTGCAGGCATGTTGGCTGTAGCTCCCTTTGCACTCATGTACCCTAATATTGCAACCCCTCCGTGCTGCATGTGGCTTCTTGCCTGGTTGGACCCTGGCCCAGGCTGAAGATAAGCCTTTGGGTCAGCTGTCAAGACATGTATGTGCTTTGTGTTCTGTCATATACTGTGCTGTGTGGGTCATCAGCTACATGCCAGCCATGATCTTGTTTTCGACACCATATGCCTCCCCTTGTGTCAAGGCTGATGTGAAATCAGGTGAGGGAGGGGGCTGCATCTGCCGGGGTGTTGCTGGGGGGTGAGAATGCTCTGCCTTGCTTTGTGCCAGGAGGAGTGGACCAGTATGCCCTTGACAGGATTGTGTACAACACCAAGCCATGGTCCCCTCCCTTGCAGGTAGATTGACATGCATGACCACAGCTTTGGCATGCACCTTGCTTGTGAGCATACTACTACTGCATGCATCAAGGAGGCCTTGCTGGTCAGACCAATCCAAACTACTGCAGCCTTGATTCTTCCTATGGGTATTGTGTGTGGTTGTGAGCACCTGTGGTTGTGAGCACCTGTGAACGTAACATGAGGAAGCTCAGACAAAGCATTCGTATTGCTGTTTTCTGATGGGTTTATGCCACGCTTGAGCCCTTTGAAGTGCACATGTCCATCCAAGCAGGCTCATGCGCATCAACAAAACATGACTGTTGCTTTGACTGAAGCTGATTACTGGGTGGCCCTTGGCATATTTGCATAATTTGTGCTTGTTATCTTGTGTTAATTTAGATGCAACAGATGATCAAGCTGGCACAACAGATGATCCAAAATTTTAGTAAACAATGCAGACCTTATGCAACTAAGATCATGTTGCACAAATGCAGATGGACACCATGGCCAATCAGATGCAATCTCAGGAGGGGCACTCAGAGGGCTCTGTGACAGAGGACCCTGGCCTAAGTGCAGCATTTTGGCAAGAAAGGTGAGTGCATGCCAAAAGTGTGTTCATTTTGACTGCCTGCGCATGATGCCATTGGCTGTGGTGCTGTTGAGTATTGCTGCTTTATGCTATGTTTCAGAGACAGGCAAAGTAGTCTATGTACTGCTGTGTTGTGTGTCAGTGTGACAATTGTGCATAGCATATGGCAGTTGAAATGGAGTGAGCTTCTGATCAATAGATTGCGGAGTATTATGAAGAGGCTGCAATGGACTTGTACGGTCTGGTCATACCGAGTTACTGTGTGAAATGCAGATATGGTGACAGAGCAGTGGGTCCTGTCCGCACTCTGCCTGTCATGCGTAGCTTTACATTCTTGCGTCTCATTCCAGACATGATGTCCCCAGAGTATCAAAGCATTTGGTTTCGGTTCATGCAGCAGATGCAGCAGACCGCACTTGCTGAATGAATCACCTGGCAACCTTCAAGTTAGACATGTCATCCAGTAGCACTGTATAGCAGGCTAGGTAGTGTTAGAGGTATGCCTTTGAAATACTTGCGTCAAATGAATCAGCTAGTTTTTATGGCTCGCTGTTGTAGCTCACGAGGTGTCAGGTTCGTAAGTTCAGCACATCTAGGGAAGTAGAGAAAGTCAGGCGCCAGTGTGATAAGTGACCTCCTTCAAAGATTGCAATTCGTTGATCATAATACCTTGACAACGACACCATGAGTAGGGCATGCTTAAAGTATTCTCTGTCGCATCGACGTGCTTCTGTCGTGCAGCATTAACGGTAGGGCCCATGCAAGGAAGGGCATTAGCGTGTAGCCCTTCGTTCATCTGAGACATGTCAATCAGCATGCATGTTACAACCTACAGCATGTAAACGGCCACGGACGCAGCTACACAGTAAGTACTCTGCCCGGTTCAAGTCCTTTTGGTCACCCTTAATCTCCTTGTACACCAAAAGGTGCAGACGTGCCAGAGTGGAATTGATCCGGGGTGATCGGAATGCCCGGTCCGAAGCGCTTCAAACATACCCTGCTCTGTTGCACTCTGACCTTTCAGATAGCATTTAGGCTCACCGAAGCTCAAGAAAATGCATCGTCATGTATAGACTTGGGGTAGGTACGTCGAAGTGACAGCAGTCCAACAGGCTACGATGCTGCGCTCGTCGTGCTCATGGCTTGCTTCGCAGGTTCAATGAGCCTGATTGTTCAGACTGCGACAGGATTGAGGACTACATCAAAGATGAAGGTAAACGCACTGCAAGCCAGCTCAGTACTCTTGGGTGCGTCTGGTTCCTTCAGCACAACAGAGATGTCCATGTATGCAGGTCTCGTTGCTGAGTGTCATGGATGTTGCAGCCGGACTCAAGTTACTTCTGGCAGCAAATTTCGATCAGGAGTACTTGAGGTCTGCAAACACAGGCTTAGGTAAGCTATCTGGATTCCAGCACGCTTACTCATATCCAAGTTTGAACTCATGTTTGCTGCATCATTCAATGTTGGTCACTACCATGTGCAAACTGCAGGGAGTTTCCACACGTTGAGACCTTTGTCAGAGAAAGAAGTGAGAACTATCCAAATATCAAAATCAAATATTACTTTGGAGCTCCTCCAAGGCTGAACTTGAAGTCAGGCTCAAGCTCAGAATCCATCAGAATTGATCACTGGAAAACTGAACACATCGAAGAATACCTCAAGGATAAGCTGCTTCCAGCAACATAGGCCCCGAATCATCTGATTCATGCTTAGCTTGACCAACACACCAGCTGACATTGCTTTATTTGATGATCTTGATGCCTGTCCATCAGACTACATGCAACAAAAGACAATGCAGAAAACAACACCAACAATGCCAGGTCTTCATGTATCAACAGCTGCTCAACAATGTACAATTTTTCCTGGTGATGACTGCTCTGCTGGGGTGTGCTGTATGCTTTGTCTGCACCTGTGGCGACTAGTACAGGTGTCTGCCATTCTATGTTGCTTTCGTTGTGAGCCCTAGCTTGGCCAGAGTGGCTTGTGCACTGTGCCTGTGCAGCTTTCTGCCGCCGTGAAGCTACTCTCTTGCGGTCGCCAAAGAAGTCAGTCAGCAACACCTTGGACATCGGCCTCCCAAACGCTTCTGCTTTGAAGTTGAAAGTGGAGTGCAGAGGCTTTGGCCTGCATTGTCATCAACTTGACTGTGCATGTTGCAAGTTGCCTTGCTGAAAGATGATCATGGCCATAACCTGAAACAGTCATGCTTTGCATATGTTACCTGACATGGTCAATAAGGTTCTGCATGGTAGCTGTGCTTTCAGGTCCCATTCCCTGAAAGAAGTCTAGCATGTAGTAGGTGAAGCGGTCAATGACTGAGACTCCCACATTATAGTCAACATGATGCGAAAGCGAGTCTTCTCCTGCACATGGTAATCAAAGGTCATTGCATACAATGTGTAGCTCGACTTTTGCGTTTCACAACAGTAGTGACATGCATCTTGCGAGGCGTTTCAAGACCGCAGAATGTCAGGGCCACATCAGCAATTATGTCAGGGCCACATCAGCAATTATGTCAGGGCCACATCAGCAATTATGCAGCACTCACCAATGGCACCACACTGTATGCTACAGCACTCATGGTGAGTGCATCTTTATTTGTTTGAAAGTGATGGACTGATCTAGAAGCATTGTCAGCACTGGTGGGCCAAAGGCATGCAGAGTTACCCTGCAAAACTGGCATAGTTTATGCACACTTACAGACACAGACAAAAGGTCTAACGTATCCTTGGGAATGTGTATCTGAGATCCAATCTATTGAGGGAACAGTCCAAAAGAGTCCTCAGGCCAAGTGGAGCTCCTTACCTATTTTGCTGCTGGCCATTGAAATGATGTTTGGGGAGCGAATGCTGCCATAAAGTGAGGCAGCTTGGCAGGTGTCTGCTATGAACAGAAGCTCATTGTACTTATTCTGCTCATGCATCTGCAATGCAGCATCAACGCATCGTCGTGCATTGAAACCTGTGGGGCCGGCAAGTCACAGGCTTCTTTACCGTTCTGTTTTGCTAAGCGCCTCACTTGAGCAAGCAGTGAAGTAAAGCCAAGCCCAGAAAGAAAAGCTGTGTGCTCACCAGGGCAAATGCCTTGCCAATTTCATCTGAGGTCACTTCTTCCTTGTCCTGAAACTTCATGAACCCATCACCACCATGCCCTGTGATGTAAACCTGCAAACTACCAGAGTCAAGGCGTGCTGATTGATCATAGTGAAACAGGTGCTGCAGAGCCTGGGTAGTATTTGTGCAGTATGTTACATGGGGAATCAGCAAATGCCTACTCACCAACAGGTTGGATTGGTTGTTTGACAGAAGTCGCTTAGATTTCGGCACAGCAGGGTTGTGTGTGCCTGCAAGACAGACACATAGGTGTGCATGGAATGTCACCCAGTGGCAACAAGCTGACTGTACTACATGTATCGTTGACCCATGGTACCATGGAGTATGTCTAGAAAGCTGCCAGCTGTGACCTCATAACCTCTATAGTCTACCTCCACAATGTCGTCATACAGGTTGGTTCGTTGGTCAGCGTTGTTGAACACAAATGTGGGATGAGGATTGCGCGGATTGCAAGCTATATCATCAGCTAGCATCAACAAAATGTTGCTGTCAGGAATTCCAAGTCTGCGCCGCCACATTCAAGTTCAGCATCTCTTTTGTCAGGCACAGCAAGCTGGTATCCAGCTAACACGGCTTACCGCTTGACAGTTGTATATATTGACAGGGTATTGGCAATGTGTCTGTAATTGAACCAATATCTCGAGGTGTCCACAAGCACAGCCCAGTTGTTGCTATGGCCAGGTGATTCAGCAGCTACAGATCGCAGACAACCCGCGGCAACGGCAATCAAAACGAACAGCACGCAAAATAGCCGCATTGCAACTTGAAACCGAGCGAGGTTTGGTCGCCAAAGTTGCCAAGCTGAGCTCCTGCCGATGACTAGCCATTGTTGCTGAGCATGCGATCTTCAGGATTACTGCGCTACAGGCAAAGAATTGCCAAGAAACTCTGCGATGGCCTGTGGCTCATAGTCTCATGTGCGTGTTGCGGATTCAGCACGCCAGTATCCAGCCACACTGAACAGTAAACGACACAGCTCAACAGGCAAAGTTTGAACTTCTGTGCTAGTGGTGGCCGCCACTTTTGGAGCTCTGCAGCATGAAGCACACACAGCTGTGATCTCTCTCTGTGCATATTGCGATGTTCTAAGGTCAGAGCAGCAACGTCAGTCACAGATCAACTGACGCAATAATTGATTTTGTAATACATGCTCTGCAAGCTTTGAGTGCTATCTTGACTCCTCACCTTGCTGAAGCAAACGATCTTGGGTTTGTATGAACCCTGTCCGAGGAGGTCCTGGCCCTATCAAGTATGGCAACAATCAGAGCAGCTTGTGCAGTCCTAGGTTTGGTGCACAATGTATGTTGGCCAGTGTGATGCCAACATGCATATCATCATGAGCACAGAGCAAGCTGTATTGCACTGAGCAGGCTGCACACCCACAATTCCACCAAGAAGTTCTTCAGATGCTGCTGATGCTCACGCGTGATGCAAGCAGTATGCTTGTTGAGCATTCTGATGGATCCTGTGCCTCAAATCAAGCTTCACACCAAGCACATCTACTTGCAGAAACTCAACTCAGAGGATATTGTTGCGCATGCAATACAGCATCTCACTGCTCAAGGTTCATGGGTCTCTTTGGTCATGAGTAAAACCCTTCCTCACATACAGCAGACTATGTAAGCAAACATGCAATTGTGGTGTGCATGCAAGACCTGTGCAGCGTTGGTGACTTTTCAGCAGGACAAGATTGGGTATATTACAATTGCCAGTCACAATAGCTACATACACACTGGCAGGCAGGCAGACAGACAGGTACAACTAAGTAAAAGACCTCTCTATGGTTTATAATTGCTGGCAATTTGGCCCCACTTGACATAGTGGTGGGCTGATCGAACTGACTACCTGTCTTGTTCAGAATCTGATCCTAGAATATTCTGCAAGTCATACCATCACTGCATATACAAGCTCACCGCAAACCCTTCTTTATTCAAAACGCTTAAAGACCAAATATCTGATTCTCGATGACAAGGGTATATCTCACACATATTTATCAGTACCACCAAAATAGCCTGCGCCCATTTGCCGCTGGAGCTGCAGCTGGTGCCAAGTGGCATGCTGCAGAATAGTCTGCAGGACAAGGCGCCACAATACAGGAGACAAGAGCTATCGGTTCCTGAGCTGCATTGCAGTGACTTGCTGTGGTTGTGGACCCAAGTGACAAGCTGGGACCATAGCTGAAGCAATTTACAGTCCTGTTTTGGAGCCCAAATCCGCATGTAGCGTTACATGGTCCCCATTCGCCAGTGATCCAGGTGTAAGCAGTGCAGTTAGCTGGGGCTGGTGTTGCCACCGGTGGCCGCCCAACACTTGCATCTTGCACACTTGTGGGACCTGGAGGAGGCAATGATCTGGAGGCAGGTGGGGGTGGCGAAGACGCTGGTGAGGATGCTGGGGTTGCTGCCACCGGGGGGTGAAATGGGGGTAGGGGTGGAGATGTTGGTGG
>JAABUO010002776.1_pt1 | contig 21187 bp, 36 predicted proteins | sample 5559291 | NCBI WGS metagenome assembly JAABUO01 (sample SAMN10711878, study PRJNA513372) | rock metagenome | isolation source: Antarctica rocks | place: Antarctica: Victoria Land, Finger Mt sud
TTGCTTGCCAGTGCTGATGGTTGCCTGTAGCTATCATACTGTACACAGAGACAATTTTGACTGACCGACAAGCAGCACAAAGTCCTTGGCCTAGACCAGAACAGTTCAGTCAATAGATGCACCATTCAACTGACTGACTGACTGACTGACTGACTGACTGACTGACTGAGACGGACTGACTTTGATGGACTGACTGACTGATTGACTGACTGACTGACTGACTGACTGACTTTGACCGACTGACTGACCGACTGACTGACCGAGCGACTGACTGATATGTTTATGCAAAGCTGTGAGTACCATCCTGTGGAAAAGTCCTGGTGGTGAGCATGACCAACTCACCAGAGCAATCCCCGTGAGATTCAGCATGGTCTTACTGTGCTGTGACTTCTTGAGAGGGCTGAGTGCAAACACAGCCGCCCCCACCAAGAGGGTCAAGGTTGTCAAGATTGGCTGCGCCCAGTCTGCAACATCAAACAGTCAAGCCTTCTCAGCAAATGCAAACACCCATACTGCAATGCTGCTTGGCTTTGCACCGAAGAATGCATTGTGTATATAAATTGTAGCAACAGCCAATTGATGTGCAACATGGGAAATGTCACAGCCCTCACGGTCACAGCAGAGATCAGTACTTAGCAAACAGGCGCAGGTTTATGCAGCATGAAACGACGAATGCGGACGCTAAGTGCAGATGCAGCTGGGCAACACAACAGGCAAGAAGTGCATGTGTGTCATCAAAGCATCAGCAAAACTGTTCTTGGAAACGGCAGGCTTGGAATTAGGTAACACAGCGTGATGGTCTAACAGGTGGCTCACTGACTGGTCGTGGCACCGCAACAGAGCGGCTGAAGACAACGCTCAATGCCAAGTCTTGCTCCTCCTGTGTGATGTTCAGGGAACTCGTGAACGCCGTTCCCTTGAAGTGAGTGTACAAGGAAACTGAGAACTCAGCTCTTGCATCCACCTATGCAAAGCACATGCATGAGTCCTCCAAGCTGCTGCTTTCCCCCACAATGCTTGCAGCGCTACCTTCAGGGCTACGTCTGTTAGGGCTGTGTCTGTGTCGGCTTCAGTGCTGCAACATTGTGCAACTGCACAAAAACAGGTCAAACTCATTGTCTTGGGCAGAGACTCTTGTTCTGGCCGACAAGGCACAAAGGAAGCACGGTACTCATACGCAGCAATGCTGTGTATGGGGCTATGCTTGTTTCACAAGCGTGGTGCGCTCAGAGTGAGAGAGACACAAGGACAAGAGGCCAGGTCAGCAGGGTGAGTCAGGACAGGGCCCCAAAGAAAGAGCATAGAAGGGGTCTGACCTGAGATCTGCAGCCTAGCTCTGTGGTGGTGGTGCCCAGCTGTAGCTCATCTAGCTCTGCTGCGGTCCAGTATGGTAGTGTGTCAAACTTGGTCGGTAGCGCTTGGATCCAAGGATACCACTTGGATTTTTGACCCAACTTGGCATTGTACAGCAAGAGGGCAGCCAACTGTACCTCCCTGCATGGGACACAGCTTGCTGACCTGGTGACCCCAAGCATAGTGTCTGGATGTGTGAAGTCTTAATTGAATAGAGCTTGACTAATCAGCGCAGCTTGAGGCAGCATGACATGCAAGGCGTGGACTTGTATGCGGTGATGAGGTGTGTTGATCACAACTGATTGGCAATGCACAGCCACATTAGATCCTGCCATGCGGAATGCTCAACTGCAACAATGAGGTGTGCTGAGCGACGTTCATGCTCTTGTTTCGCAACATACTTGCCTGAATGGATGAGGGAGTGCTCACAGCCACAAAAGCTGTGAGGTGAAAGAGGTTAAGGCCTCGACTGGCAAACATGCAGGCGATGCAAGAGCTGCAGCTTACTGGTGTGCTAGAGACCAGTCCTCATCAGACAGAAGCCATGGGAAGGGTGATGCAGTACCGTCCTGCACAATCAGTGCCATTTCCCTTGGAATGCTCATCATCAGCCCACCCTTCTTGATAGGTTTTGTTGCAATCATGCCTCTCATGCCATTGACGTGCCCTGCTTGTAGCCTGGGGGCATATATGCAGCCACTGGAGGACCACTTCAGCAAACGATCCATGCGATCCTCTGCAACATGCAATGTATTGCTAAGCATGTACTGGTTGAGGCTGAGCTGCTTGCTATAGTGTCAGCTTCTGTCAGGGAATTGTGGTAGCTGTACAGTGTACTCTGAGGGTGGATACCCGAAGGCCAACACAGTGTGTCTCACTGCCAGTCAGTGACTCGTTGCACGGCAAGTATTAACTCCGTGCTAGACAGAGTGGAGAGACATGCCAAATACCGGACACTACGGCGGAAAGTGATGAGGCTGGGTACGAAGTCTGAGGCTCCAATACAGATACGCATTGAATGCAAGCTGAACGCGCCTGCGCATTCTTGAGCCTGCGCTCCGTCTGCCTTACACTTTTCGATTAAAGTTGCATGTGCAGAAGACATGCAGTGCAGGCACATGGCCAAAAGCAAGCCAACAATACTGCGTCGAAACATCACGAAGCCCGCCAGCGGTCCAGGCAATTTGTGGGTCGAGCTTCCTACTGCACGTCATTGCAGGCCGGGTAAAGAACGATCAGAAGAATTAGTCAAGTGCATGTGCAGAGTGCCTTCCGTTTGACCACAGTTTGGATTGCACAATGGCAGCGTTGACCGGCAAGCTGGATTGCGAGCCATTTTGCCCAGTCACTGCGGTTACATCGTCATGGCTCACCAAGGTGTCGCGGCTGTAGCTAACCTAAATCTGGGTGACTCCTCGAGGCGTCAGATCTAGCATGCCGTCAGTTTGCGTCCTAAAATCACCCCGCTTGTGCGACATCAGCAATGTCAGAATGCTACATCATGGCAGCCGCAAGTGCACGACAAGACAAGCCAAGAAGCAGCCTATAGCTTGCTCTGCATGCAAGCCTGTCACAACCCTTCCGAATGGCTTAACAGTGTGCTATGCTAGCAAATACGATGTGAGCTTCTTGTACAGAGAAATCTTTGAGGAACAGGTCTACCTGCAACACGGTATCAGGCTAGAGCAGGGTGACACTGTACTAGATGTAGGTGGCAATATTGGCTTGTTTTGTGTGTTTGCTGCACAACAAGTTGGTCCCTCTGGCCAAGTGGTGAGTGCTGAGCCAATCCCTACTTTGCACGAGAAGCTTTCATATAACATCAAGTCCCATCGGATATGGTGTGCATCGCAAGGTCTGCCGCCTGCCTCACCTATGATGCAAAGTACGTGTTAAAGCTGTCACAAGGCTGCATAAAAGCTGAGTCGACGCATGTGGATGTGCTTGTGGTCTTTGCTTTACATCAGCAATCAAGAGACAAAAGTCACATGGAGGAGCTAAGCCTGTCTGCTTGTAGGTGTCCCTGCAGCCAGCATCATTCCCATTCTGGCAGGTGTTGGGTCTGGTCAGCAGCAAACAATGGAGTTCACATTTTATACTGCAGCAGCAGGTGGAATATTGCTGCAGCACAAGCATGCACTTGAATCCAATTATTTGCAATTCCAGTCATTGTACATGCATCATACATTATCTCACAAGCAAAGCACATTGCATTGGCACTGTAGTTTTGCAACATGAGATAAAATAGAATGGAATATAGCTGCCTTTAAATTGCCAAAGCTCGTCTCGCAATTCAGTCAGCTCAAACAGATGGCACTGATGGATTTCATTCCATTTCTGTTGTTGATGACGTCTGTGTAGCAACTGCTTCAGCATGATAAAACTATGTGCATTTACATGCTGTCGCACACATCCATCTACAGTGGCATCACAGGGTGGAGCACAATGTACCCAGATGATGAGGAGGTCCAAGGAGCTATGCAGATCTTCCTGGAGCGATCTCTGTCAGGCTTGCAGGGCATCGACAGCAGCTTGTTGACATCAGCAGGGCAATTGTTGCAGAGCATAGCACCAAAATGGGTGACACGCCCAATTGAAAGGTAGGTATTTTGATCAACTGGTTGCTTATATCCTATATCATCATACAAATGTGTAAAGTGAATTTGTGTCATTTGAAGCCAGTCACCCATAGACACCTCAGCTTTGCGGTTGAGCTAAGTTTCTTTCTTGCAGGCTGTTTGTTCAGAACATGCTGCAGCAACAGGAGAAGCATGTATGCTCCATGATGACAGTCTCAGAGATCATGCAAAAGCATGACTTACAGCACATCAGCCTGCTGAAGATAGATGTTGAAAGGGCTGAACTAGATGTGCTGTCTGGAGTTTCTCTGGTAGATTGGCAGCGCATTTCTCAGCTTGTCATGGAAGTGCATGATGTTCAGGACAGGCTGCAGCAAATCACCAAGCTCCTGAGGCATGATGCAGGATTCACCTCGATGAAAGTTACGCAAGATGAACAGCTAAAAGGCAGCACCATCTACAACATCTACTGCTGCCGACAACAAGAACATTTAGATAGAAGCAACACAACAGAAAGTACAAGACCAGTGATAGAATCTCATTGATGGTACATGCACAGTATCATATGACAAATCAATGCCCGTCGACCCTCTGCAGACACCATCCCTGCACTGCTCTCCACACAGAGCAACATACAGACAGTGCCAACTGCATGCAGTCAGTGAGTCATTTCGGAACTAGCTGTGGTCGGTCTTGTGCTTTGGTATGCTGTGCAACAGCGTTGCCATTGTTAATTTTGGGAGCTGGCCGTGATCTGTAGCCTAATAGATGATATCGCTTGATCTGATCTCTGACGTGGTTGGGGACAAGCTTCTCCCAATCCTCGGTGCCTGAAAAACAGTCGGCAACTGAGGGCACTTGGTCAATGTAACAGGCATTGTATCTGGGTGAAGACGCAGCTGACTGCCATCAACCACCATACGCAATTTTCACAACCATAGGGGACACATGCATCTGCTTGAGATTCCTGCGCCCAAGGCTTTGCAGGGATGCAGCATCATGACATCAATGAGATGCAAGGCTCACCACTGCGGATGCTTTCTGCAACACGCTTGTGCACATCATCTTGCGACAGCAGCTCTTGGCTGTAATCATTGATGGGCAGGATGGTGCCACGCTCGCGGATGTAGTCGTACAGCTTTTGTACCTTGGGCTCCACCTGCAAACACAGCTTTCATGCACAGTCAATGCCAGCTGCATGTAGCAGCAAAGCCTTGGCATCTCTCTGGCAGCACGGTCAATCGCAGCTGTGAAGGGCATGGCTATGATCGCAGATGATAAGGATTGCTGTCATTGTGTGCAGGCTGTGATGATTGCACGCTGTCATGATTGCACGATGGTCCCTGGGGATGCAAGAATGTGATACGATGGCGGAAAGCCTGTGAACGACCAGTGATGCAACGTGGAGTATGGCCAGACGCATCATTGTATGCTGCATGACAACATCCCAGCCAGGGGCTGCCTGCCTCGCTTGCATATTCACCTGTTTACACACACTGTGCAAACTATAGCATGCATTGCATACAATTAACAAGTCAGCAGTGACCTGCAGAGTCTCTGCAGTGACTAGCTGGCCAGTCTTCTCATCCAGAGTAGGGTACACATACAGCTTCAAGTCATACTTGAGCAGACGGCCAAAGCCCTCCAGGATCCCACCATCAAGGTCAGCATAATGCTTCTCTTTGAACAACTCCTGTGTGATGCACCACATTGCTCAGTTTCTGCATGACTGGGCAATCTGCATGACTGAGCAATCTGCATGACTGGGCAATCTGCTTGACTGAGCAATCTGCATGTGGATTTGCGTGACAGACATGCTTCCACATGCAGGATGGAGCTGCATAAGAGGCATGCAACTCCACATCTTGCTTATCCAGACTGACACAGGACATTTTGTGTTGCATCAGGGCGTCTCTCAACAACAGCTTCCCTGCAGCTTTCAAGCTGTTGCCAAGACCCATCTGCCAGTGCCCATACTTTGACCTGACTGATGTGTTGTACATCAGGTGCTACTTCCATGGTCACTCAGACACACAACCAGTGTGTGTACCTCAAGTGCTACTTCCAAGCTCTTTCAGATGCACACCCATTGTTGTGTACCTACACAGCTGCAAGTGTCCAAAGCACAGACATACTGTGATGCTCGTGACAGCCTGGAGAGCACAGGGCAGGAGAATGAATGCATGCACTCACCCTGACAGAAGGGATGCCCATGCTGATGACAATGCTCTCCTTGGAGAAGGTGGAGAGGTAGGAGGCCAGGCTGAAGTAACGGCGGTAGTTGGACAGCAGCACACTGTAGCCCATGGTGCTCAGGGCCTCAATGCGCTGAATGAAGGACTCCTCCTGGATACCTCCATCTCTATTTGTCCAGTCCAGCAGGTCTCCACCCTGCGGCCATACCAAGCATTTCTATGTGCTGGTCCAACAGAGCATGAGTCCCTTAAACACACAGGAAGTAGCTACAGCTGCAGGCTCCCTGAAGCACATCCACATCCTGCAGCTGTACTGCATAACAGGAGTAGTCCTTGGCCCACGGTAGACCGTTTGCTTGTGCGCAGGGAACCCTGCACATTGCCACCTCAGCACAAACAGCTGTGCCAAGTGCAGCAGACAGGCTCTGAAAAGAAATCAAGGAATGGCTATGCAGCACATCAGCGCACCACTGCAGCTTGAAAGCAGGTCAGGGTAGATAGTTGCCCACAACACATGCAGGCCTTTGCCAAGACAGGATGTCTAGAGGACATATACAGTGAGAGGAACTCAACGGTTTGCACAAGCGGCGTTTCAACAAGAAGTGCAGCACTCATACCTCCATCATGTCTCGGGTGGTCAGTTCCAGCAACACAAGAGTGTCATCTCTGTATACACACTCGGTGTAAGCATCCCCTGACTCTCCAACGAAGTCTTGGCTGCTCAACACACCAGTACCATCTGGATCACAGAAGAATTGCGAGGCAGCTCCTATGAGCATGTCATTGTGCAGCAGAGTGAATGGGCGGAAGCGGCCTCTGGTAATAAGCACGTTCTTCTTGTACAGGGCCTCTTGTGGAATCTGAAGGTTGCCTGCAGCATGTTAACAGATTGAGAACTTTGTAGGTAGGCTGTGAAAGTGATACCTCATGATGGCAGATGCATGAGATAGATCGGTGTTGCAGCAGGCTTTAGTGGCTGCTTTTGTTGTGCAACCAGGCTTGGTTGGACAACACATGGCAAGAAGAAGTTGTACAGGTGAAGCAACAGATCAGAGGACCCACTCACCTGATGGACTGAAGAGAGCAGCGTCACACAGGCCCTTCTCCACCAAGCGCAGGGCTACGCATCGCTTGTCCACGCCTTTGTAGTCTGGCCCGCTGAAGTCCACCAGGTCAACCTGTGCGGCAAAGGTGATTCTAAAATTGGGCAAGTCAAATGATTTTTGCTTACTTTTTAACATTCGCTTGTTCGAACATTGATCTCTCTGAATTTCTCTGTTCTGCTTGAGTGTAATTTGCACTGCGCATGGAATGTTATTGCTGTGACTGATTCTGGACTGGTGTCGCATACACATGGCTGTGGCGTTTATTGCTGAGCTGGCAGCGGAGGGCCAGCATAGTTTGCACAGAAGCAGTACTCTGCTGGCTCAAAGCAATGCACTCAGCAGGTGGTGCGCAGTCCTGGCAAAGCTGATTAGGCCCTGATATGCAGTGTGCATGGTCTAAAGTCCACTGTGGGACATCTCTGTACCTCAATGCGCGCCCTGCTCAGATCATCCATCAGTCCGGCAAGGACTTGGTAGTGTGAGCCAGCTTTACTGAGGGAGCCATGCACTAGGTTGACCCCTAGGATGCCAAGGGCTTCTTGCTGCAGTTGGGCGGTGCTGTCCAGCATGCGGCAATGGATCATCACTGTGTTTGGCTCAGCTCTGCATATCACATGCACATATCAGTGGCAGCTATAGCAAGTGGGCAGGACAATGCGAAGTCTGCACATCGAGTCCCGTTACTGCTGGGTTGTGCCTTGCTGAAGTGTGTGGCTAGGCCATGATATGCCTGGCGCCTTGTACACTGAATGAAATGGCTTGCATGACAGCAGCAGAAGCAACGATGGTTGTCGCAGAGCACACCTTACCCAGGTCTGCTTTGGTACTTGATGCCAAGCCAGCCATGACATTCATTGTCTCGGCCAAATGCTTTGGCAACAACGGTGTCGGCAAAGGCAAAGAACGCTGTGTCCTTTCCTCTTGCAGTCTTCAGGGTCAGGAAGCATTGCAGGTACTCATAGTCCAACATGTTCTGCACTCTGTCCCTGGTTACATACCTGCAGACAAGCACAGCTTGGGGCGCGTTTGAATACACACCACACAAGCCAATGAAGGTTGTTGATTGTAATAATGAGCTGCCAGCCATACGTAGAAGGCAGGAGAGAATGGCAAGGCAGGAACTACTCAGACTTGCCTGTCAGCCTTGCCGTATGTTGCATCTGAGATGGTCATATCATATGCAGAAATAGACTTGGCAATGGTTCCTGCTGCAGCACCGACTCTGAAAAACCATCTGGCCACCTCCTGCCCAGCACCAATTTCAGCCAGAACCCCATACCATTTTGGGTTCAGATTCACCTCCAGAGCCTGTCAAAGCAGAGCTCACGTGTTGGTAGCAGATGTAGGCATACTTGACCTGCTTGCACTTGCACATGTGCCTTGTGAAAGCACGAAACGCAATCTACGATCGACACCTTGGCAGCTGTCTTGGAGAATGTTGACTCAATCTGCAGGTACACCACAAGTGCTGAGTTGATTCCACGCCAATGTGTTGAGCATTTGGATGCGCATGTTGCATCAACACACACCTGATCAGCTCCAGCTCGTACCACGCGCATGCTGCGCGGCCTTGGCGCTCTCACAGCACCTCTGGCAAGCTGAGTTGCAGAGTGTAACTGCTTGCTTGTATTTGACCCACTGAAAGTGGGACCTTGGCATTTCGGAACAAACCGTGAGAACTGTGGGACCGATGCAGCATGCTTTTGAGCTGTGGATCGGCCGCTTAAAGTCACCTCAGCGGCCGGCAGGATTGCCGAGTGCATCTTTTCAGATCAGTCAGAGACTCAGGCAAGCAACAGCTAACCGTCTCAGTGATTAAAACCCCCGGTTGTTGACGCCACGACTTGACGTACAAGCTCAAACCGGCAAGGTGTAAGCGTCCCGATGTCAGCTTCGGTACTACGTAGTCCTCAAGCTGCCCTGCCGAGGAAGAAGTATGGCTACAGGTGGCAATCTGGCAGGCTGCACTCACACATAGAGCTTTTGCAGGCTTCCACCTTGACGACGAATACAGTAATGGGCCGGAAAAGCAACTACAACTATGCTGACTTCAATAACACAGGTAGGAGTTGCATTAGCCCGTTAATCTGAACCCGGTCAAGTGATCGACACTGTGCAACATATGGTGCCCTTGAGACAGAAGCTGATCATGGAGTGTCCTCTCGAATACGTTAACGATTTGTTGTAGGCACAAATGGCAGCAATGCCAACAACACGGCAAGTAATAGAGGTTTGTGTGACGTTGTTTGTGCACATAAATAGTGAAGCACGCAGCGTTTTGTTATCGGTGTTGAGAGCAGGTGGTGGTGAAGGTGGAGGTGGTGGCGGAGCTGTCTTCAGCAGACTTGGAAATCAAAACAGCTTTCAAGCCTTGGCTGACAACACCCCTGCTCCCGGAAGAATTGCCTTTGGTGGAAAGGGAGGCCAGCACAACAGTGGTGGCAATCAGCAGGACTTCAATCATCTTCAGGCTCACAATTTGAGCAATAGTCAGCGGGGTTTCCATCAAAACTCTGCTGCAGGCAGCCCAGCCAATGTCAGCAGGAATCAGCAGAAGAGGTGACTTGAGAATGCCAGAACCCTGTGCTGTAGAGTTGTGTCAGACAGCTAACTGGCAGGACTGTGTGGCGGCAGCTTTGCTATGTATCACAAAAAAAGCTAGGACTCAGGGCATGTAAGGGTTAGCAAAGTGACTAGCCTTGGCTGACATCCCTGAGCCATGCCTGTTTGCGATGTCAACAGCCCTGCAGCCGTGCTTGTCCTGTTGTCACTGCCACTGTCCAGCTGCTTCTTGCCTGTCAAACAGGAGCCAGCACCGTGGTTTGCTGAAGGACCAAATTATGGATGGGCTCACTCAGCATGCGCCGACAACATGGAAGATGACGTGTTTTTCGGTGGCAGAAGCCATGCCTGAAGATTTCAGCTACCAACCTAGGGTCAAGAATGAGGTCGGTGGGGATGTCAGCTTTGAGGAAGTACGGTGGGCAGACTATCAGGAGCCAAACAAGCAAGTCTGTATTGCAAGATTCACTGAAGCCAACCGCCAAAAGCATCTGCAGTTTGAGGTCAGCCTCCATGCTTAATCATTGTCATAATCATCTTTAGAATGCAGTTGAGATGAGTAGTAAGGTCATATCAAGAGAGTGCTTTGTTTGCATGCTGCATTGGTCATAGCTCTATGTCTTGCTTTCAAATGTTGCAGAGGGCACATGCTGTCACGTTGCTGTCAGCCTCTCCATTACAGATGAAGAGTTCTGGTTGTTGATGAAAGTACATCATCTGCTTTGAAACATGCTGGTGCTTTGCAGGCCCTGAAGCGCTGCCAACTAGCCCCATCAGCTGGGGGTCCACCTCTTCCTGAGCCAACCTCACCATATATCAGTTCAGCACTACCGGGAGTCTTTGGTTCTGCTGCAATGTCGGCACCCTCTGGTGCCCCTTCGCAACTTGTGCCTTCTGGGCCTTTTGCTCACGCCCAGCCCGGCCCTTTTGGGGGAGCTGGTTCATCTGGTCTAACTGCCCAACAGCCTTTTGGTATGCCTGCTCAGCCTCAGATGCTACCTCCTGCACAGCCCAGTCAACCAGGGCGAATACAATTTGGGCAGAAGGCCAGCCAGCCAGCTTCAAAACCCTTTGCTGGAGGCAGCAGTCAGCCAGGCAGAGTGCAGTTTGGGCAAAACGCTGGTCAGTCAAATCAAAACCCGTTTGGACAACCAGCCAGTCAGCCAGGCAGACTGCAGTTTGGGGCTAGGGCTGGGCAGCCGGCTGCAGCCCAATTTGGCACCAGTCAACCTGCAGGGCAGCCTTTTGGCTTCCAGTCAAAGCCCAGCCAGCCTTTCCGGAAGCCATTCAACAGCACTGAAGACCCCTTTGGCAGGCAGAAGTCTGGTCAGGCACAGCAACCAGCGCAGCAGAGCCCTAGTAGCAACCCCTTTGGCAACCAGCAACAATTGCCTGCAACGCCTGCTCCCTTTGGTGCTTTTGGTGGACCGCAGAGTGGGCCGTCACAGCCTCCATTTGGGCAAAGCTTTCAGACACCAGCAGTGCAACAAAGGCCTGCTTTTGCAGGAGGTATTGCAATTTCTCCAAAGACACCAATGACAGGTGTGTGAGTGCTAGTGTTGGAGTTCTGTCTGTGACATAGCAGTATGTTCATGTGCTCACTAGCGAAACAGCCTAGTTTGTGCCTTGCAGCAACAACCCTATTTTGCCATTGAGAGCAATTTGTGTATGCCCTGCAGATGGTGCAGGGTCATTGCAAAGCAACACACCTGATGCAGCCAGCAACACCTTGCAGCACCAGGGCACAAACTCAAGTAATCAGAATGCACATGATGCCTCATGCATATGGGATGACGAAGACTTTGTCATTGGCAAAATTCCTGAAGATCCGCCACCATTCGAGCTGTGTCATTGACAGCCAAGCGTTAGAGTTGCCTGCCTTTGTTTGCAGCTGTGCTTGAAATATTGTCGTGAAAACTTGTTGTGGAGAACGCTTCAGTGATGGTCACAAGGCTGGCCATGTTGTGTATGTCAAGCATGCAACATGGTCTTGCAGCTGACGACAGTTTGACGAGCAACTTTGTCTGCGTTTCCGAAATGCCTTGCAAAGTCCCGGCCTCGCAAGTTCTGCGTTCTCAGCACCAGGTCCAATAAGACACACAAAACTCACAAGCAGGGCATTGAGTATTCCTTGCTGAATCGATACAGCAGAGTTGACCGAGCAACAAGGGCACCGATGGTCAACTACACAAGCTCAGCCGCATTGCATACCAGTGCACGGCAAGCTGAGTATCATCGTGATCTTTGTTTGTCGCGGCTGACGTGTCTTGCGTAGATGCATGTGCTGCTCAGATCACACTGATCTGTGAGCGGCGCCTGTAACTTGAAGGACGGACGAGATAGCAAAGCACCAAGTTGGATTTGCATAGTCCAGACTTGAGCGGGCAGTAGCTACTCGGCGCCAGTGTCCAGCTCAGCTGGAAGCAGTGCGTGAAAGCACAGCCCAGACCTTCCAGCAGCTGCAAGCCAGATTTGCAGGTGTTGCATATCTGGTTTCGCCTTGGGCATATACATCATCATGCGGCTGCCAGCAGTGGTCCTTGATTGTGGCACTGGCTACACCAAAATGGGTTTTGCGGGCAATGTGGAGGTCAATAGCTGTTCTGTTTGCCTGCTGCTCCTTGTATGCAACTTTGCAGATTTCTATTTTGTCATGTCAACTTGCAGCCAAGCATGACCATACCCACAGCCATAGGCGTAAGTGACTATGCAAACAAGCCAAGCTACAGAGTCACAGGACTGGAAGACTTGGACTTTCATATTGGGCATGATGCTCTGGCAAATTCAGCAACCTACTCTGTGAGCTATCCTGTGCGCCATGGCATGGTGGGTTTGGTACTGTCACACTCTTTTTGCTTGCAAGGCTTGTCTGTGTGTGGCAGCTTCACACAATCATGTTGCATGCAGGTTGACAACTGGGACTACATGGAGCGCTTTTACCAGCAGTGCATCTTCAAGTATGTTTTTGCGCATTGTTTGTGTCTGCTGCATAGCAGACTTGGGAAGATCATCACACAAAGTGCCAGAAATGTTTGGTTGCAATGCATGACTCAGATGTACTTGATGCACCAGCAGAGAGGACACCAGCTAGTTGAGCCTGAAGCATGTACAACTTGCGCGCCGTCAGCTGTGCTGCAGCCCATGCTGTAGTGAATGCTGTGTTCCTGTGGCCTTTGCACCTTACAAGAAATGACTGCTTTGTGCTTGCCAGGTCTTTACGTGTTGACCCTGAAGCTCACAACTTCATTTTGACAGAGCCTCCTTTGAACACTCCTGAGAATAGAGAGTACTCAGCCGAAATCATGTTTGAGACCTTCAATGTGCCAGGTCTGTATATAGGGGTTCAAGCTGTCCTGGCACTGTATGCGGGATTTGCTGCTGCCAACAACTCTGGCAAGGTAAGCATCTGTGTCCACGGAGGTACTTGGCTAGAGTTACTCACAATGCAGGGTGCACAGTGCATTTGCAACATTGTAACCTTAACCCAACACAAATCCTCCTGGAGTCTGGTCAAGACTGCCTGCTGGCAACCGCAAGCTAAGTTGCACAGCGGTTGAGACTGAATCTTGCAATGCTGTCTAAAATTGTGTGGATCATAATGTTAGTCTTGGTAACTGAATAATGTCAGTCTTGGTGACTGAATATGTAACAGAGCCATGCAGAGAAAAGGAGCTGCACTGACAGGCACTGTGGTGGACAGCGGCGATGGTGTTACGCACGTTATTCCCGTGGCCGATGGGTATGTCATTGGCAGCAATATCAAGTCCATACCCGTTGCTGGTCGCGACATTACTTTGTTCGTGCAGCAGCTATTGAGGTAAGATCGCAAATCGACTACACGTGCCTGCCTGATGAACGAGTAAAAGCGTACTGACCGCGCATGACGCATCCCCAGCGGACCCACCTGCGCAAATAGGTCAGAACTCGTTGGCCAGGTTTTGACATGCTCAGCTTTGGGGTTGTTAGGGTTCATGTGGATCCCATATACCAGCAGCGAGTCACTACCTGCTTACTCGTATATATTAGTTCGAATCAAGCAAACTATGCATACCTTTCTCGGCCTTTTGGCTAAGATCAAGTGTAGTATCTGTTCTTTAGAGTTTGATAATTCTAATGGGGGACATTGTCCCCCTTGTTATCTAACCTATTTTTCTGGAGGCCTTCCCAATAGTGATGCTTGCATTGCTGGGTTGGCAGCTTGGCCATGGTACTGCACTACAACCTTGGCCGAGCACCCTCTTAAATAAATTGAATAAAGTTCTTAAAACCTCAGATATTCTACCTGCCTCAGTGCACTCAAGGTCACTGTTACACTTCTGCTATATACACAGGCATTATATTCATGTCAAATCAGAGTCAGTGAAGTGCTCGGAGCTGTCAGGCCAGCAGCTGACAGAATATTGTGTTCACAAAATGTGTACACAGAAACTGCTCATGTCACCACATACAGGTACCTCTAGTTGAGCGCACCTCAGTGATGCACATAACATATGCTTTGAGAGCTGTATGTCCTGAAACTCATTTCAAACCATCAATTTTGTCGTCCCATGTACACATGCAAACCAAGTAATGTCAGTAGCATTTACCCAGTCTGGTGTACACCAGAGAGACCCCACATGTTATATGAAAGGTCATGAGAACATTTGTAACCTGTTTGGAGTCACAATGATTGTCACTGCAGCAGTTGTCCATGTGGAGTTGATGCCGCAGGGAGAGGGGTGAGCCCATCCCTGCAGATCAGTCCCTGGACATTGCACGCCGCATCAAGGAACGCTACTGCTACATTGCAGCAGACATGGCCAAGGTGTGCCTGACTGTGCATGTCCTAACGGAGGTGTCCAATCCCATTTCACTGCAGCGGCTTCATCTGAATAGCAAGCTTTGTGCAGATTCTGAATCAGAGGCAAACAACGCTTGCATGTGCACAAGGATGCATCAAAGCCCATGTCATCATAGCAGCTTCTAAGTCACAAGCTGCATGCAATACCAGAGGCCAAGAAGTTATGCTAGTCTTGCCTTTGCAGGTTAAGGCACTGCTCATGCATTCGCATGTCTGTTGCACAAGATTGTAGATGAATCTGCACACCACGTATAATTATACTTGTCAGCAGGCGCTGCTGCGCATTGCAGGAGTTCAGTAAGCATGATGAGCAGCCTAGCAAATATTTGAAATCATATACTGGTCACAATCCCAAGACCGGCCAAGACTTCACTTGTGATGTTGCGTATGAGCGCTTCCTAGGTCCAGAGCTCTTCTTCCATCCAGAAATCTATTCCTCAGACTACACTACACCCCTGCCACAGGTCTGGCTTTGCGCTTGGTAACCTTTTGTTGAACTGCTGTGCATCATATCCACCAGAATGCTTAGTCCGAATTTACCTAATCAAGACACACTAGTGTTGGTATGCTGGCTGCCAAAACAGGACCTTATACAGGGAGCTACCTAGGACTGTACAAACTTGACCCTATGGGAAGACACATGTTTGACGGTTGAGTGAACAAATAATGCTGACCTTCCTGCTGAATTGATGTGCATGAATTTCTCTGGAGTTGCTGGTGTCTGCATACTATCCTTGGTAGCTGCACTCTGTATGGCGTGTGAACACAGCATTTGCATGCATCCCTTTCCTTTATCTGCCCTACAACACATACGCTGTGTGCCGTACAAGCAGCCCCTGTTTTCTGGCACTGCATTGCTGTCAAACAGCGAGCACGTCAAGCGGCAGGCCCTGCCAATGCTATCTAGTAGCTTTGTGTTACTCCAGGTCATTGATCAGGTGGTGAGAACATGTCCCATTGACTGCCGACGCCCACTTTACAACAATATTGTCCTCAGTGTAAGCCATCTGCTCCTCGCCACTGTCAGCTGATTTTGTCACAATCATCAATGAGCTGTAGGCAATCTGCAGTGGCACATATGCACTTCGTACTTGCTCACATAAGGCGTCTTGCATCGTGTGCATCATATGATATAGCACATCGGTATATGCATCATATTGCATTTTTTAACGCCGCACACAGGTAAGTGCATGTTAGGAGGCCATGGCCAGTGAGCAAATTCATTGTGTTGAGGCCAGCAAGTACAACTTGCAGCTGCATGCAAACGCCTTTATCTCAGGCTCTGCAGTGATTCCAAAGGCTACCACTTCATCCTCAGAGCGTATTGAGTCTTGTGATCAATTTTGGACAGGGAGGCTCTACTATGTTCAGAGACTTTGGGCGGCGCGTGCAGCGTGATGTGAAGCGCCTGGTGGATGTGCGGACGCCAGCCACAGCTCAGGCGGTAGATGTGAATGTGCTGACCCACCCCATGCAAAGCTATGCTGTATGGTTTGGTGGCAGTGTCTTAGGCATGATGCCGGAGTTCCAGTCTGTCTGCCATACTAGAGCTGATTATGAAGAGAGGGGCCCCAGTGTATGCAGGGCCAATGCTGTGTTCAAGACACTGTAGATGCTGAAACTGTGATCTTGAGCTGCTGTGACCTGCAGTGGCAAAATGACATAGTACTTGCTGCAGATGTCAACTGATACCTTCCAACATGCCTGTATTTGTGAAGTCTGTATTGCAGGCATTTTATTTCAGAGTATATAGTCTGTACTCAGTCTGAGGATGTTGAAACAAAACTTTTGAGAAGTGCAATAGTGTGGTTAGTATCAGCCTTGCCATACCCTTTGGGCAGCAAGGTTTTAGGTGCAAGAGTTGATGATATTTTGGCGTCACAACCAAGTCAAAGCTCTTGTGTCACACAACACGAAAGTCTTTTACAACAATTGAAAACATCGTCCAAATTTCAAGTTGATGTCTCAATACAAACAGGACTGTCTGAAACACACCGATTTTCATGTCAACTTTATCAATCTGCGATGTCTCTTGCCAAAACAGCTGCTCAGTATGGTACAAACTAAAATAGAACAGCGCAGCTGCATGTAAAGGACACAATCTGCTTGTAATACACAAAAAAATCAATGAAACTGAGTGGTTCATCTGCCTCTCAATCAACAAGATCAACAAAACTGAGTGGACGCCTGCCAATCAATGTCACAGCAACAAGTGGTGCCACAGAAAAGTCAGTGGCCAGGCATCCCCACAGCACAGACTGCTGACAATTTGTTTCTTAGCATCGTGACTCACACACCATGAACAAGTAATGCATGCATGAGAACTATTGTGCATTGAAGCCACATCTTGCTCAAAGATCGCATCTGCTAGCTAGTGCAGCTATGGTACATGAAGCCCTGCAGCTTCTACATTGGCTTCCTGAATGACAACGCCTTGCTGCTGCTGGCAAGCAGCTTCTCATCACATTCCAGCCCACAATCCATGAACATCTTGCCCAAATCCTCTGCAATGAATGTCTTGTAGTATGGCTCATTGAAGTCCGAAAACTTGCCGATCCCAGCATCCAAGGGCAACCTATCCCCAAGCTGAATGGAGTCTGTGATGATGAGCATGCCGCCGGGCTTCAGCACCCGGACCATCTCCTTGGCTGCTTCGCGCCGCACATCAGGGGGCAACTCATGGAATAGGTAGATGGACAGAACCTGCACATCATGCCCATCTCTGAGTTCAAGACAGGACTGAGTAGCATCACTCACCGCCAACTGTTGTGTGGCTGTACCATGCATTGGTGGCTGGGCGATTACGATATGCCGCTCATGCTGCAGCAACATCAAAGGTCTGTGGCTGATCGCCGACAATGCGCAACTCAACAAGCAGCACATTGACAGCCGTGACAGGGTTATATGTGTTTGTATTGAATGGTCACCATGGAATAGTGGGCAGGCACAATCTGACAAGCACGCTGCAGCCCAGCGCTTCCTTTCAGCTGGAAATGTGCATACACGTTTGGACCTGATCAGGACTACATGACATGGGCCAGGCAGCAGTGCATATAACAGTTGCCACAAGCGTCATGATATGTATGTGCATCTTGCCACTGAAGATATGCTGTGCATGCTATATGTATACGCATGTCGGCTGAGTGTATATATGTATATATGTATATGTGTATACATCAATCAATCCATCAATCAACAAACCAAGCCATTGCACCCCTTGGCCTTAAAATTCATCAGAGAATGCAACACACAACTTTTGCAAGGAAGTGCAATCGACACCAAAAGTGTCAAAACCACAATATATACATAGGTAGAGAAAATATAGGTGCAGTATGCAATGTGCCAGTGGCTCTCACCACATCATGTGAGGCATCAGGCTGAGGAATTTTCTCAGCAGCTGCCTGCAGAAAATGGGCCCCGCTGCCGTCAACGCCACCCATGCTGAGCTTGGGCTGCCTCAGCCTGTGCCACTCCTTGATGTTGCTGCGAGCCTCATACAGATAGTAGGGAGACAGATCCAGCGCTGTGTAGTCCATGTTAGGGTAATTGTCCTGTACACAAAACGCTGAATCTGAGAACACTATAGCAAATTCTGTTTGTGCCGGTAACAGCGACTATAGTCAACAGCTATGCTCAGATGTACATTGTGAAAAGATGTACACTGTGAAAAGTGATGCTAAGCAGTATGCCCATTGCAAGAACCAAGGAAGCATGGACTGCAAAATCAAAATGACTGTGGTTGATGCCATGGGGTGCACTCTGCCACTGCACGACCACCACACCTCCCAACAACAGACTGCGAAGGTGGCTGGGCCAAAAGATGTAGATATCTGGTATCACTTATCAGAGGGAGATGTGTAATGAGTATTACCTTGACAAAGGTGGCAAATCTGCCAGTGCCACAAGCAACCTCCAGCATCTTGGTGTTGTCCCCTTTGGTGTCCCTGCCCGGGGATCTGGCTTGCATGAACCTATGCAAGGGAACCAAGCTTTGCCTCTGCATGGCGTCCTGCCTTCCAAGAAACAGGGTCTCTGTAGACGCCTCATAGATGCTTGCTGACTTTTCTGAGAACCATCCATCAGTCTGCAGCACGTTTTGCCAAAGTTTGGTGTCATGCTCGTTCTATTAAGCAGCAATCAACCGATGAAATGTGCCGTCAACTTGACGCTGAATTTTGCAGTGCAGACACTGCATTGAGTACTTTGATCTGAACTTGCAGAAAGCTGCAGCAACATCCACACAAATAATTTTGACCAGGGACAAGACCATAATTCAGCAGCATGCAGCATTCAGAAATTGCAGGCAAAAGCATGATTTTTCAATAGAATCCTCAACGATTTGCTGTACCAATGGCAGAGCCAATCACTACCTGGTAATGAAAGGTATTCAGGTAGTAGTCTGGGTACATGGATGACTGCAGCCAGACTTTGTCTGGAGACCCTCTGAAGCGCCTTCTGAGTGTATTGCTGGCTTCTGATGCAAAAGTGGAAACGGTACGCAAAACATGGAAGGGGTCGTACTGCTTGTTACGCAGTGTGGTCATGTCCCAGGGGAGCTTGTATACTCCAGCCTCAATGTTCTTAAAGTCCTGCCAACCAGTAGTGAGAACTTGTCAGTGCTGCCTTTTTGAAAGAGAACAGGTATACATCAGGTTGCTATTTGCACAGGGTTTCCCTTCTGATATGCAACATCCTATGTGAGCAGCATCCTATGTGAGCAGAATATGTATGACTGCATCATAGCATAGCAAACAAGGACTGCTACAGGGATGTCCTCACATTGTCCTCAGATGCATATACACAGACAGAAAAAAATGCAACCCGGATTATGGGTGCAGGACATGATTAAAGAGCTACCCCAGATTATGCACGCTTACTGTAACAGGTGCATATAACTTGCCACAGCATGCAACCACAAGCGCGTTCAATCTGCTACAGCATGCGACCACAAATGCGCTCAATCTGCTACAGCATGCAACCACAAACATGCAACCATGTCATCTCAGAAGGCACCGGCACACTGGGCTGGTGTTCAACATGAAGCAGTCACTGACCTGGTAATACATCGTCAGTGGCTCAACAAAAGGTGCTAAAGGGCTGCCAGAGGAGAACATTTGACCAATTTTGGTCTTTTCAGCCGCCTCAGCATTGCCCTCAGCCCTAGCTGCCTGCTGGGTTGCAAGGAGGCCTGCACACACCCACACTGGCTTGCAATTCTGATGCTGATGAGATAGTCACAGGGCAGCTGCACATGCCTGATGATGTATGCTTCACTGGCTGGTTGAGGAGGATGACAAAAGGTACATGATCAACCACGTTCCCCTAGACATGCAGCGTCCAATATGGCAACTTTCATCCCAGCAAGATGCTGGCTGCAGTATGCTCCAGAGACAGTCAGCATAGCATATCTGCCTGGAGCAGCACATTGAGTAGAGTTGCCCTAACCAGCACAGCTCCAAGCACAAGCTGTGCTTGGAGCGCAGAATTGCTTAAGGTCAGCCACTGAGAATCTGTGTGTTTGATGGGTGTATAAATTCCGCCATATGCTTGCAAGACAAGGCGCTGAGAATGCATACCTGACAAGCCCTGGACGGCTAGGAATCCAGTGCGTGTGAGGTGATACGCCCAGTAGGCAGCAGCTGTGGGTGAAGCAAACACGCCAGCTTTATTGGCTCCTGAGATAAGACCCTGTACAAATTCTGACGCCCTGCATGCATGTGCATGATGTTATGTATTGGCAATAAATGCTCAAGAAGCCTGGCCCCAGTGCCACAAAGTGATTGGCAGCTCACTGATTGAGGGATCCATGACTGCGCTGGCCAGGAACATCAGTCTTGAAGTTTGTCCAAAAGTCAACACTCCAGTGCAACTTGAAATTTCTTCTGTCAGCATCACCAGGCTTTTCCTCAAGTCCCTGCCTTTGGGCCTACAGCCAAACGCAACGTAAGGGGGTCTGCTCGTATGTTTACTGCGTAACCTGGGGAGGGTTATAGTTATCAGATTACAGCGTCACGCCTGGCGACGTGTGCATATCATCCGATATACATATATACCTCGGCCTGTTGGATGAGAGCCTTTCCCATGAACCCCAGCCCTGCTTCAATCTCTTCACTTCGCAGCTCAGGAGTAGATGTGACAACAGACGCTGGGGTCAAAGTCGCCGCTGCCCTTGGAGACACCGAGAAATATGCCGGACTTGGCCGGGGGGTAAAATTTGCCGGTCGGGCTCGGAACGGCCGAACAGCTGAAGGCTCAATACGTAGCAAGCTCCGAGACGTATACATACGGGCACTCATGCCGTGCGAACAGGCCTACGGCTACGGAATTGTGATCAGTGGTTGCAAGCTGGAAGACTATGCTTGGCGTAAATATCCGTTGCAACAGCTCTGTGATGAAGAATGATACCGTAAACGCCACCCAGCGAGCGATGGACAGTAAATGCAAAGCGCGCTCGAAGTCACAAGCGGTGCCTATTTGAGGCCAGGATGAGGCAACACCACGCTATTATTTGTGTCTACGTCACAAGTGTGATGACTCAATCAATCAATCAAT
>JAABUO010002780.1_pt1 | contig 21183 bp, 21 predicted proteins | sample 5559291 | NCBI WGS metagenome assembly JAABUO01 (sample SAMN10711878, study PRJNA513372) | rock metagenome | isolation source: Antarctica rocks | place: Antarctica: Victoria Land, Finger Mt sud
GGCTGGGACCTGCTCCAGGCCCTGACCAGCGATCCCAGGCACCTGATTGCGCGCCTCAGGCTGGCCTGATTGCCGCCGCTGACACCTGGGCAGTAACGTTAAAACTTGCAATAAAGCGCACTCTGGCGCTCCAGCGCTGCAATCTCGCTAACACCCAATTCCAGGTCGCGAATGATCTCATCGACCAATTCCTTAGGTTCCTCAAACGTGGCCACTCGTTTCCGGGTTTTGTTCCAGTCAGCGACATGGGGCCAAGCAAGATCGATGACGCCTTTTTCCAGCTGGCGCAGCTCACCCTGGCGCAACGGACGGAGGCGCTTGAGCGTCGGGCAGATGGCGCGACTCTTGGTGAGCTGGCCCGCAGCTAAAACGTGAGCCCGTCCGCAATATCGCGGCTGTCGCGGCGGGCGAGGCCTGAGCCATGATCCCGTGTTGCGCCGCCTAGGCGAAGATGCCCGGATTATTCGGGGCCATACCTGAGTGCGAGTGGGTCGGCAGGTGCCAACTTCGCTTCCAAGGCTGCGATGCGACCCTGCTGCTCCCGCGTCCAGAGCGCGAGGGCTTGGACTTGCTGGGCCAAGACGTGGGCTGTCTCGCGCGCGATTTGCAGCTCGGTCGCACCTGCCTCCCGTGGCGGACACGGGGCCGTGCTACGAAGCGCGCGGACGGCAGCCTGGAACTCTTCTAACAGCACGATGGCCCGGTTGGCGGTTGCCCGACTGACACCTGCTTCTACTGCCAGGTTCGTGACGGTCAGGCGGCCATTTGTTGCGGCAGCCTGACCGGCCAGCAGTCGCACCATAGCTGCACGCAAGGCGGTTTCGGTAGGGGCAGAGATGCGGGTTGTCACGCGGATTCGGCTTTGGCCAGAGGTGCGATCAGCCGGCGCATGCGGTCCCGTTCCTGGTTCAGAGCTATCCGCTGCAGCGGTGGTAGGCGCTTGTGCGCGAGCAACTCCTCGGTCTGAGCAATGGCAGCCTGCCAGGCTGGCAGATGCCGCATTGAGATGCAGGAGTTTGGACAACGATCAGGCGCGCATTGTGAGAGCCGCGGTGCGGCTGGGTTGCTGTCCCGCACTGTGTCGAGGCAGAGCGCTGTTCCGGGATCGAAGAAGCAGTCGTTGAGCACGCCCGCATGCAGGGTACGGGCGAGATGTGCCAACATCGCGCGGAGCTGAGCCTCATCCACGACACGGCCAGGCAGGTCCTCCAAGACGGCGCGCGTGCGATGGAACTCTGCAGCGAGGCGTCCTGCGGCTGGGCCTGCGAGAGGCTGGTTGCGGCGGGCGGTATGTTCGTAGTGCATCACGACGTCGTCTAGCTGGCCGAGCGCGCGCTCCTGCTCGATTTCGGCACGGAAGCCCGACGCGGATGAGCCGCAGTAGCCCTGGAACATGGCGATGGAGGCGTGCTTATACTGGATTTTGCCGGCAACGACGCCAAACGGCCGGTTGGCAATCCACCAGGCGATGGTGCGCCGGAACTGCCGTGTGTTTAGGTGCCAGGGCCGGCCAGCGACCTCGGGCACGGCCGGGTGGGCGGCGTCGCCGAACTGCTTATCAAGGTGGGCACGGAACGCATTTATGCGTTTTCCTGCGGGCATGAAGCCACGACTTAACGTGGTGCTGCAGTCCAGTATGCCCCAGAGGTGGGCGTAGCCTTGCCGTGCGCGGAACGGGGCGGAAAGTCGTTCGGCCACTTCGATGGCGCGCGCGGCTGGCGCAATAGTGACCCATTCCTCTGATTGGCCGCGTGCAGAACGATCCTTGTACACGATGCTCCGGACAACGATGCGCTCAACCAAGCCATCCGCGTTGCGCGAGCGCGCCAGGCAACCCGGCTGCATCGCCTGCAGCTCGGTGTCCCGCATGCCCGAGAAGTATGCTACGAGGATATAACAGGCGGCTTGCAGGTGCTTCTCCTCGCCCGCGAGGCTCGCAGGATCGAAGCGCTCGCGCCAAGGGCGTCCTAGATCAGGGTCGTCGCCGATCGGGGTGTCGAGGCCGCCAATCTCGGTGCCGAGCTCGGCGACGGCGTCCCATAGGCAGCGCCAAACGGCCTCGTTCTGCTGGATGTTGGCGGCGGTGAGCCCGGTCTGCAGCTTGATCAAGGCGTAATTGAGCATATGGGACTGGCTAGCGCTTATGGCACTGACGCGCGGGTAGGTGCCGCAAGGGCGCTCGACAGACCACACCGGGATGCCACGTCCCGCCCTGCGGCGTACCTCGATCCAGGCTTGCATCCGCTGCAGTTCGCTGCCGGAGTAGGTGTGGCGGTGCCGCGTCGCATGGTGCTGCTTCAACTGTTCAAATTCGGCGCGTGCGGCCAGGATGTCCCGGGAGAAGTGATCGACATACTTGAGCGACCAGAGCAGCAGGGCATCTATCACCGGCGCGGGGATGCGCGGTGTCAGGTTCTCGCGGGTGCCTCGTCGACTACGGCCGGCCACCCGCCCTGCGGTGCGTCCACCCCAGGGCGCGAAGCGAAGGCCGCCGAGCGTGAGAACGGGGCCGAAGCGGTGCAGCAATATGATCGGTGCCAGGCGTGCGCTGATGCGTTCTGAGGCCATTGGAGGGCCGGAACGGAGCATGGTCAGGTAGGCATCGAGTAGATCCTGGTCAATCGCAGGAACATTGAATGTGCCGAGGCGCGGGCAGACAAACGCCGCGAAGCGGCGCAAGTCGGAAAGCACTGGCCAGGATGATACAGGCTGCGGCGCTAGCCAACCCGTGCGCCGTTCGTTGAGCCAGGCGTAGAGAAACTCCTTGGCTGTCAAGCACTCCACCGGGCATGGGATCGCTAGGAAGTCGATTTCTTGGAAGCTTCGACGGACGTTGTCACGGAAAATGCCGGGCCGCATGTCCCAGCGATCATCGCCGAAGCGTGAAAGGCGGGCCGGGTCGACACCGGGTCGTAGGGCGGCGCCGGCGAGCACGACATCGTTGTAGCCCCGCACGTGCGACCGCAGGACACCGAGCTGGGTTGGTTGCGCGCTCATCCGGCTGAAGCCTCCGGCGGAAGATAGGGCAGGGGGACCAACGCGGCTGCAGCACGCGCGTTCTCAACGACTGCGGCGGGAAAGGCGGGCAGGATTTGCTCGGTGATGCGCTGGTGAGCCCGGCCGAACTTGGCGCCCCAATCGGCGGCTGACAGGCCCTCGCGTTGCAAAAGCACGAACTTCAGGAACGCGAGTAGGATTGGCAGCTTGCGCGCCGTAATCACCGCATTAGAGCATTCGAGACAGCCCCAGAATGGGATCGGGCAGGCCTCCCCGGCCGAACTAAACGGGCTGTTGTGGAAGCCGGCACAGCTCGCGAGCCAGACATCCTGCTCGCCATCAAGCAATGGAATGATCGCGCTCGTGGCTACGGGCAGGGTGGCCGTGTGGGGCGCCTTGCGCATGGCGTCCTCCTCGATGGGCAGGATGATGTGCGGCTTGAGGGCGCTGTCGAGGGCATCTTGGAAAGCATCCGACACGGCCTGCTGATGAACGTGACGGAGTGCCGGGATATCGGCGTAGTGCCGTGCCGCCACGTCGGGTGTGTGGCCGACGGCGAACTGCTCCATTTGGCCGTGCGTTCGAACATACCACACTGCCTTGTGCGTCTTGCGCAAGCGGGACAGCGTCAGGCGAAGCGGCTGATCGTTATCGTCGGCGAGCCCGTGCGCCTGCACGAATGCAGCCGCGGGCAGCGGTACGTCGTCCTTGGGCACGGTCAGGCCGCCAAGGTGCGCTGACCAGTGAACCCAGAGCGCATCGGTTCCGAGGTGATGACGGGCGTGCGCCGTAAGCTTGATGGCAAGCCGGAGTAGGCCGCCGGCGGTCGTCGTGCCGCGATCCGGGACGCGCAAATGCTTCCACTCAGCGCCTCGTGCCCGACGCTTGCGGTATTCGACCTCGACGTAGCCTTTGGATGGGTTCTTGAGGCAGTCGGCGCGCAGGCCCAGAAGGCACTCGATCTCCATGCCTGTTTCGAGCGAGAGCAGCACGACAAAGCCGATCAGGTCGATCCGTGTCAGATGAAAACACGCGTGCATCCCGATCAGGAACGGACCTTGCCGTTTCCAGTACGCCGCCAGGTTGTAGAAGCGCAGGAACAGTTTGTGGTCGGGTGCAATCTGACCTACCCGCGCGACCTCGGCCAAGGCGGACTCGTAGTTGCGCTGCAGCGTCTTGCTGACGGCCGCCCACTCAGGCGTCACCGGCAAAGCGCCATCGCACACGATCCGGCGCGCAGCGGCCTCTACCTGTGAACGCCCTGCGGCGCGCAGGGCTGCCGTAATGCCGCTGCTATAGGCATCGCGCGGACGGACCGGCTCACTGCTGCCGCCGCTGATGTAAGCCAGGCGGACCATAGTGGGATGCTGCACCGCCTCAGGGTGCCGATCAGCGAAAATACGCATGAGATTGACGAGAAGCCCGAGGATCTGCCGTTGAAACCGTTGCCCGCCAACGGTCTGCGCCAGCCAGTCCTCGTAGCGGTCGAGGACGGATGCGGTGATATCTTGCACCTTATCGACCTCCACGCCGGATGCTGCGAGGAATTGCCAGAAGCGTCGTATGCCCCGCACCTGCCTGCGCACCGATCGCGCGAGAGGAGACGGGCCAGATTGCCGAATGCCCTCGCGCAGCAACCCCGCGGCCCCTGCGGCGAGCAAGGGGCGCCCCCAACCCGTCAGATCCACCAGGATTTCGCTATCGCCGTCCACCCGCACCGTGAAACGGCGCTCGTCCAAGTGCAACGAGTCGGATGCGCTGACGGGCGTGCCGGCCTGGACCGCCGGGAATATGGCCCTGCATCCCCTCACAACGCATTCTCGCCTGGCGAAAAGGCGGCGCTCCAGCGCTCGACCGCCGCCTCAACCAGCTCACGGCTCTCCTCCAAATGCTGGAGATAGATGTATGTGCTCTCGATGCTGCTGTGGCCCATAAGCCGCTGCAGCTTGAGCAAGGGATCCCCGATCAAGCGTCGGTAGGCTGGGCCATACCGCTCGTTGCCTGCGTCCTGATCATCCAACACCCAGCTGATCTGCTCGCGGATCAGCATGGCCAGCATGTGGACGGCGAAGCTGTGCCGGAGCATGTGCGGCGTCACGTGGAGGTCTATGCCGAAAGCACGGCAGCGCGCGCTGGCGCGCACGAACACGGCCTGCCACGACGATGGCGGCATCGGGCGGCCACCCTCCGTCAACCACAGCAAAGCCGGTTCGTGCCCGCCGTGGCCGGTTTGGGACAAAAGCCGGTGGCGCTCGGCAGGCCGCAAAAGGTCGAGGCCGACCCGAACAGGGCCGCTGCCGTCGTCGAGCACGACACCATTGTGACCCTGCCCGACCAGGGCGATTGGACGCCGCATCCGTACGTGACGTGCGCGCGTGGTGAGACAGGCCGCTGCATTGGCGCGCTCGACCTCAGCGTAGTGCCGCATGCGTCGCAACAAGCGCACGGGCAGGCGGTACTCGCGTCCCTTGACGCCCTTGGCCGTCGCCGACGCGAGGCGGACCGGAACGGACCGAGCGCCGGCCGGCACGTCCCTCAGATGCGGCAGCTCAAGCGTCAGCAGGCTCGATGCCTCCTCCAACCGCAGCCCAGTCGTGATTAAAACTTCGGCAAACAGCGCGTTGCGCTCGCCGTTGCGGTTCCGTGCAGCCGAATCCGAGCGCCCATCCGGCAGCCGGCCACGGAGGCCGACGTCGCGGAACAGCAAGAAGCGCTCGATGTCGAGGAAGCGGACGTCGCCTTGCCGCGCGCCCCGCTCGCGGGCACGGTTGGCCGTGACCACCAGTGCTGCGCCACTTCCGACTCTCCGCGCCCACTGCTTCTGGTAGGTGAACGGCGCCACGGCAGTCAGCCCCTCCTCGATGCCCCAGCCGTAGAGTTTGTCCAAGGCGGCCACCGTTCGGTTCCACGACGCCGCGGCCACTCTATGCGCAGGTCCCGAAAGCCGGCGCGCCTCGTGAAATGCCGCGATGTCGTCCCGGCCCGCCTGCCAAGCCGTTTTGCCACCCCGGCAATCCTCCAGGAACCGCAGCCAGGTCACGATGTCCCGGGCATAGGCCTTGAGGCTGTTAAGCGAGCGGACGCCCATGGTGGGGCACGCGCGGAAGAAGCGGTTCAGGTCATGGTCGTAAGTGCCATCGGAGCCGAGGACGAACGGCATGCCGTCGCTGAGGCCGATCCGCTCCGCTACCGTGATTGTCTCGGCAGGAAGCAAGTAGGCTGCGTCACCCACAGCTACGGAGCGATGCAGGGCCGCGCGGTCCGTAAAGAAAAGCTGTGGCATCGTTTGCTGCCCTCCATTGCTCAGCCACCCCCCTCGGAGCGTATCCAGAGTAAGAAGCCCAACCATCTTGGACGGGACGAAAAGAGACAAGTCCATACTGTCAGCATAACATAGGAATGCCGCCCGCCGCGGCCTTCCGTACGCAGGAGGGTTACGCCGCCACCCTCCTGCATGAGCTCGGGCATGCCTCAGGTCATAAAAGCCGGCTGGACCGCGACCTCAGTGGCCGGTTCGGCAACAACGCCTATGCGTTCGAGGAACTGATTGGAGAACTTACCTCATGTTTTGTGGGGGCAGCCCTGGCGCTGCCATGCGAGATCGAGAACCACGCGAGCTACCTGCAATCCTGGCTCGACGTGCTGAAGGCAGATAAGCGCGCCGTGTTCAAGGCTGCCGCCGCAGCGCAGAAGGCGGCAGACTGGATGCTGGCGTGTCACCCCGACTATGCTGATGCGTCGCCGGGCGCCGACGACGGCAGCGGGGACGGCAGTCCGGATGCCGCGCAGGCCGTGACGGCGAGGGCGGCATGATGGCCGATCCCTCGCTCTGCCTGCGCGACATCGACGCATGGATCCGCCAGGCCCTGACCTTCGAGGACGGGCACCTGTTCATCGGCGGCGGCGGCCCCTTGCTCTGTTTCCGGAACGGCGCCCGGCTCACAGGCATCGACGTGGAGGCGGCCAAGGCAGCCTGCATCGCCGCCGGCCTGCCGGTGATCGACATCCGCAGGCTGGATGTCGAGACCACGATCCGGGTCATGCATGATGAGCCAAGGCCCGGTCCCGGCGAGCGCGTGGACGCACGGCCATTCTATGGCTGGGCGTATGGCCCGCTGCGCACCGTCGCAGCACTCTACCACGCGGCCGGCGCCGAGGTCGTCAACATGCCCGACGTCACCGGCCCAGGCGCAGGAGCGGGCGCATGAACGCGCGCTGGCACATCGACCGCCTGCTCCCTCCGTGCGCCGGGCAGGACGGCTCGCTGCCGATCGTCGATGCCGAGGACGGGCCAGCCGGCCGCATCGTCTGCATCATCCCCGGTCATCTGGAATGGCAGGCCACACCGGAGACGGTCGTGCGCCTGCTGGACGAGGAGGACGCCGCCCACGCGCTGCTGATCGCGGCAGCCCCGCAGCTCTGCGCCGTCCTGGCGACGCTGCTCGACTGGTCCGCGCAAATGGGCGGCTGGACCGCGCCCTGCTGGCAGGAGGCCCAGGACCTCCTGGCCACGCTGCGGACCCCACACAACGACTTCTGACGTCCCGGCCAGGATAACGGCTGCCCCGGGCAGCCGTCGGCTGAAACCACACCCGAAGGAGACCACCATGACACCGCTCATCACGGAGGAGCAGCGCGCGCAGCTGCTCGCCAACGGCGCCACGTACAATGCGGACGAGAACTACGACCCCTATCCAGTCGTGAAGTTGTTTACGCCGGACGGAGCCGCCACTTGGCTGCTCACCCACCTTGAGCCCGACTGCCCGGATGTTGGTTTCGGCCTAGCGGATCTAGGCTTTGGCTGTCCCGAGATAGGCTCCCCGTACATCAGCGAACTACTGACCGTCCGCGGCGGGCTTGGCCTGCCCGTCGAGCGGGACCTGCACTTCACCGCCAAAAAGCCGCTGAGCGCCTACGCGGCGGACGCACGCCGCGCCCGGACCATCGTCACTGATTGAACGCTGCCGCACCAATCGGCAAAGCCGCATTGCAGGAGCCTCATCATGGGACAACCCTTGTACTATGCCGTCGTGCGCGTGAACGACGACAGCTACCGGCTTGACCGGGTGACGCAGCCCGGCGCCGGCGCCGCGGCCTTCGTGATCCGTGTGCGCGACCGGCTCGGCAACCCGCTCGGCTGGCGGCTCAAGCCGCTCGCCGTCATGCAGGGCGCCAAGAGCCGGATCTGGGCACAGCCGGCCGACGTGCTCGCCTCGACCAAGCTGATGAGCCCGAAGCAGGCCAGGGAGGCGGTGAAGCAGGCTGATAGCGGAGTGCTGGCTGGTGCCGGGAGCATGCTGCGATGAACTATATCACCCGCCTGCAGGCCGACCTCGCCGCTGCACAGGCGGAGGCGGCGGCGAAAACTGAAATCGCGCGTGCCCTGAGAGCGCATCTGAGCAGCGAGAAGTTCTGCGGCACCGACCCGGACGGCTGCCGCAGCGACTGGATCGCAGTTCGGGACGTCGACGCCTGGATGGTGCGCCTGCTGACGGCGGGGACATGAAATGCCTGGCTGTTGCGGCGCTCGCGCCGCTGCGCCCATGCCGCATGGCGCCGTGCCATGAGGTTCACCCGCCGGCCGCGGTGCGAATACACCGTCACGGACCGCAAGCGCGCGGCGGCGGTGCGGCTGCACCGGCGCCAGCGCGACAAGCTGCCGCTGCTCGCCTCGCTGATCGCCGAGATCCAGCCCAGCATCGACCAGGTGATGACCACCCGCATCGACAACTGGATCGTCTTAGAACAGAACGGCCGCGACCGCCGCGCGGCGCAATGGCGCGACGGCAGGGCTCTCCTCGACCAGCACGAGCCGGCGACGCGCCGGGCCCTGCTCGACTACTGGAACGGACACCGCTGGCTCCCCGGCGACCCGATGTACCTGCTCGACCTGCTGCACGGCTTCGGCAGGGGCCGCTACGTGATCGACGACCGGCGGCTGCGTCCTGCCGTGGTCACGATCCCGGTCAGCCCGGATGTCGCCGCCTTCGGGCCAGCCAAGCCGCTTGCCGGGGCTTGGCTCGGAAAGCGGACACGATGACTGCTGCCGATGCGTGATCACGGACCACACAGCCTGGCTCGCGCCTGACTGGCGTAAGAACGCGCAGAAGCAACCGGGATGAAGACGGCTCGGGGAAACGCGAACACGAGGGGAGAGCGCCACCACGGCCGGGGAGCCGCCGCAAGGGGTGGGTCGCACCGGCCGCTGCGCTAGGCCGGCCGCGATCCCGCCGCAAGCGCGGCGCCCTTGCCCCGGCCCCCCGGCCGCGGTCGGGCGGTGAGAGTCCTCGGAGGAGAGGACGCGAACCGGAGAACCCCGATGCTTACCCTACTCCCGACGTCGACTGCCCTGTTCGATAGCACTGCTGCCAGTCGCGAAGGCTGGGACATCTTTGACTGCGATCCCGATCCCGAGGGCAGGCCGCAGCTCCAGCTGCAGCGCGCGGACTGCCCCGAAGACGGCGGGCCGCCCTTTGCAGACGACCGCGACGCTTGGCAGCACGTCGTGACCCAGGCACGCGCCGGGTCCGCGCTGCACCGGGCTGCGCTCGCGGCGGTCGACGATACCGAGCGCATGCTGATCGAGGCCGCCTGCGGCGCCTGGTAGCGCATCCCACCCCCGTTTGCCCCAAACCGCACCGACGGAGACGAACCATGGCCAGCGACACCGACTGGACCGAGGAGGCGGCCGCGCACCTGCGCACCCTCTGGGATGAAGGACATAGCACCGCCGAGATCGGCCGGCGCATGGGCACCAGCAAGAACGCCATCATCGGCAAGGCGCACCGCCTGCGGCTACCGCCGCGAGGTAGCCCGATTCACAGGGAGAGGACCGGCACGCCACGCAAGCCGGCGGCGCGGCGCGTGCGTCGCGTGAGCTTGCCGCCGCTGCCGGCAGCCGTGGCGGGCAGCGTGCCGTCACCAACGGCGCCGTCCGCGCCAGCACGTCCGTCCGCTCCGGTGCCGGAACCGCAACCGCAGCCGGCGACGGTGTTCAGACCGCTCGCCGCCCGGCACCCATGCTGCTGGCCGTTCGGCGAACCCGGCACGCGCGAATACCGCACCTGCGACGGCCCGAGCCTGCCTGACAAGCCCTACTGCGCCGAGCACGCAAGCATCGCCTATGTGGCGCCGCAGACGGCGCGGGGCCGCCCCGATGGCCGGGTGCTTGACCGTTTCTTCAAGCGCGAGCTGACCGGCACGCCCTGACCGCCTGACGCGCGGGCCGGCCACGCCCGGCCGGCCTGACCGACCGCCTCCCATTCCTCACCTCGACGCCCTGACCCCGTCTGCCCGCTGGCAGCCGGGCTCTTGGCGCTTGTCCAACAGGATCGCATCCCATGCCCAACACGCCCAAGCCCGCGCCCCAGCTCACCCTCTCGCTGTTCGACAGCACCGCCCTGTCCGGCGGCCTCACCCTCGATGGATCGATTGGCGGACTGCGCTACCGCGAGCCCGACACGGACGACACCGATCCCGCCGCCATCCCGCAGGCGCCGGAACCCGCGCGCATCCCGGCGCACAACTGGCGGCTCTCCGGCGACCGCGCCCTCGCACAGGGCTGGAAGGCGCGCGCCATCGACAACCTGGCCGCAATCCGCCTGGCGCAGGCCATCTCCCGTGACGACCGCAATGCCACGCCCGAGGAGCAGGAGGTGCTGTGCCGCTTCACCGGCTTCGGCGCGTCGGACCTGGCCAACAGCCTGTTCCGCCGGCCGGGCGAGCCGTTCCGCCCCGGCTGGGAAGACCTCGGCACCGAGCTGGAGCAGCTCGCCACCCCCGAACAGATGGCCGGCCTCGCCAGGGCCACGCAGTATGCCCACTACACGCCGGAGTTCATCGTCCGCGCGATCTGGGGCGCCGTCACCCGCATGGGCTTCGCCGGCGGCACGGTGCTTGAGCCGGGCTGCGGTACCGGGCTGTTCCTGGCGCTGATGCCGGAGAGCTTGGTCGGCAAGACCGCCGTCACCGCGGTCGAGATGGACCCGTGCACGGCGCAGATCGCCGCTTTGCTGCATCCCGACGCCTGGGTGCAGGGCGAGGACTTCACCACAGCGCGGATCGGCGAGACGTTCGAGCTGGCGATCGGCAACCCGCCGTTCTCCGACCGCACGGTGCGCGCCGGCGACCCTGCCGGCAAGCTCGGCCTGTGCCTGCACGACTTCTTCATCGCGCGCTCGATCGAGCGGCTGAAGCCAGGCGGCCTCGCCGCGTTCGTGACCAGCCGCTACACCATGGACAAGGCCGACGAGACCGCGCGGGCGCACATCGCCGGCATGGCCAACCTGATCGGCGCAATGCGCCTGCCGCAGGGCAGCATGATGGCCGCCTCCGGCACCGAGGTCGTGGTCGACGTGCTGCTCTTCCAAAAGCGCGAGCCTGGCGCCGCGCCGAACGCCACCCAATGGGACAGCCTGGCCGAGGCGGTCCCCGAGGAGGATGGCGAGAAGGCGCTGTATGTAAACCGCTACTTCACCGACAACCCGTTGATGGTGCTGGGCACGCACGGCCGCACCAGCGGGCCATTCGGCCCGACCTACACCTGCCACGGCGAAACTGGACCTGGGCTGGAAGCGATGCTGGAGCGGGTGCTGTCGCGCTGCCCCGAGGGCATCTGCCACGCCGAAGCCGGCGAGCTATCCCCCCGCACTGCGACGACCCGCCTCAAGGTCGGCACCGCCGCCGAGGGCGCGACCGTCAAGGAGGGCAGCTACGTCGTGCTCGACCACCAGCTCGTGCAGGTGGTGGACGGCACGCCGGTCCCGGTGCCGGTGCGCAGCGGCAAGGACGGCGAGGGGATCCCCGCCAAGCACGCGCGCATCCTGCGCGCGCTGATCCCGGTGCGCGACTGGACGCGAGCGGTGCTGCGCGCGCAGGAAACGAACGAGCCGTGGAACGCGGCGCAGATCCGTCTCCGCGTCGCCTACAACACGTTCAAGCGCAACTTCGGGCCGATCAACCTCGCCAGCATCTCGACCTCGACCGATCCCAAGACCGGCGATGAGCGCGAGACGGTGCGCCGTCCCAACCTGGCACCCTTCCTCGACGACCCCGACTGCTGGCTGGTGTCCTCGATCGAGCACTACGACGAGGACAGCGGCACCGCCAGGCCCGGACCGCTCTTCACCGAGCGGGTGATCCATCCCCCGGCCAGCCCGCTGGTGGTCACCGCCGCCGATGCGCTCGCAGTCACCCTGCACGAGGTGGGCCACGTCGACCTCGACCGCGTGGCCGAGCTGCTCGGCCGCAGCCGCGACGAGGTCCTGGCCGAACTGGGCGACGCGGTGTTCCTAAACCCGACGCTCAGCATCGGCGATATCGAGGCGTGGCAGACCGCCGACGCCTATCTCTCTGGCAAGGTGCGGACCAAGCTCGCCACCGCCGAGGCGTCGGCCGCGCTCGATCCGCGGTTCGAGCGCAACGTCATCGCACTCCGGCGCGTGCAGCCGGAGGACCTCAAGCCGTCCGACATCAGCGCGCGGCTTGGCGGGCCGTGGATACCCCGGGATGTGGTGGAAGCGTTCTCGGCCGAGGTGATCGGCGTGCGCACCACCGTGCGCCATACCGTCGAGGTCGCGGTGTGGTCACTCGACCTCAGCCGCTACCAAGGCGAGGCGCAGGCCACCTCCGAATGGGGCACAGCACGCCGGCACGCCGGCCTGCTGCTGGCCGACGCGCTGAACAGCGCGCTGCCGCAGATCTGGGACACGGTGGTCATCGACGGCGTTGAGAAGCGCGAGCTGAACGAGAAGGAGACGGAGGCAGCCAAGGAGAAGCTGACCAAGATCAAGCAGGCGTTCGCGCGCTGGGTGTGGACCGACGCGGACCGCACCGACCGCCTCGCCCGCATCTACAACGACCGGTTCAACAACCTGGTGCCGCGCGCCTTCGACGGGTCGCACCTGCAGCTCCCCGGCGCCAGCAGCGCGGTGAGCCTGCGGCCGCACCAGAAGCGGGTGATCTGGCGCATCATCGCCTCGGGCGGCACCTACATCGCCCACGCCGTCGGCGCCGGCAAGACGTTCAGCATGGCCGCCGCCGTCATGGAGCAGAAGCGGCTCAGCCTCATCAACAAGGCCATGATGGTGGTGCCAGGCCACTGCCTGGCCCAGGCCTCGCGCGAGTTCCTGCTGCTCTACCCGAACGCCCGCATCCTGGTCGCCGACGAGCAGAACTTCGCCAAGGACAAGCGCGCCCGGTTCCTGGCCCGCGCGGCGACCGCGAGCTGGGACTGCATCATCATCACTCACTCGGCGTTCAAGTTCATCGCCGCACCCGCCTGGTTCGAGCAGCAGTTGGTGGCCGAGCAGATCCAGGCCTACGAGCAGCTGCTGCTGAAAGTCGACGGCGGCGACCGCCTCACCACCAAGCGCATCGAGCACGCCAAGGAATTGCTGGTCGCCAAACTGCAGGCGCTGGCCACCAGCAAGGACGACATGCTGACCATCAGCGAGATCGGCGTCGACCAGATTATCGTGGACGAGGCGCAGGAGTTCAGGAAGCTGTCGTTCCCGACCAACATGTCGGGGCTCAAGGGCGTCGATCCCGACGGCTCGCAGCGGGCCTGGGACCTGCACGTGAAGGCGCGCTTCATCGCGACGATCAACCCGGCCCGGCCGCTGATCCTGGCCTCAGGCACCCCACTCACCAATACCTTGGGCGAGATGTTCTCGCTGCAAAGGTTCATGCAGCCGGACGCACTGGAGGAGCGCGGCATCCACCAGTTCGACGCCTGGGCCAGCCTGTTCGGCGACACCAGCACCGAGCTGGAGCTGCAGCCCTCTGGACGCTACAAGCCGGTGACGCGCTTTGCCGAGTTCGTCAACGTCCCCGAGCTGATAGCGATGTTCCGCAGCATCGCCGATGTCGTGCTCAAGGACGACCTGCGCACCTACCTCAAGCTGCCGGACGTGCAGACCGGCAAGCGCCAGATCGTCACCGCCCCAGCGAGCGGCGCCTTCCGCGATTACCAGCAGGTGCTGGATGCGCGGATTAGGGCCATTGAGAAGCGCAAGCGACCGCCAGAGAAGGGCGACGACATCCTGCTCGCGGTCATCACCGACGGGCGGCACGCCGCGATCGACCTGCGCTTCGTGCTGGATGGCATTGGCAACGAGCCGGACAACAAGCTGAACAAGCTCGTCGCCAACGTCCACCGTATCTGGCGCGAGACGTCCGATCGCCGCTACGTGCAGCCGGACGGACAGCCCTACCCATTGCCGGGCGCCGCGCAGATGGTGTTCTCCGACCTGGGAACGCTCGCGGTCGAGGCGTCGCGCGGCTTCTCCGCCTACCGCTGGATCAAGAGCGAACTGGTGCGCCTCGGCGTGCCGGTAGGCGACATCGCCTTCATGCAGGACTTCAAGAAGAGCGCGGCGAAGCAAAAGCTGTTCACCGAGGTGAACAGCGGCAAAATTCGGGTGCTGATCGGCTCCAGCGAGACGATGGGCACCGGCGTCAACGCCCAGCAGCGATTGGCCGCATTGCACCACTTGGACGTGCCGTGGCTGCCGAGCCAGATCGAGCAGCGTGAGGGCCGCATCGAGCGCCAGGGCAACCAGAACGAGGAGATCGGGCTGTTTGCCTATGCCACGCTCGGCAGCGTCGACGCCACCTCGTGGCAGCTCCTCGAGCGCAAGGCACGCTTCATCGCGGCGGCGCTCGCCGGCGACCGCTCGATCCGCCGCGTGGAGGACCTGGGCAGCCAGGCCAACCAGTTCGCCATGGCCAAGGCGCTCGCCTCGGGCGATCCGCGCCTGATGCAGAAGGCCGGGCTGGAAGCGGAGCTGGCCCGGCTGCGCCGGCTGCGCGCGGCGCACATCGACGACCAGCACACGGTGCGGCGGACCATCGCGGACGCACAGGCGCTGACGGCCTCGTCGCGCCGGCGTTGCGAACAGATCGAGGCCGACCTGCTGCTGCGCACGCCGACGCGCGGCGACCTGTTCACCATGGAGGTCGGCGGCAAGCCGGCCAGCGAGCGCCGCGTCGCGGGCTCCTCGCTGCTGAGCCGCATCCGCATCCTGGACCTGGAGCGCAGCGTCGGACGCTGGACCCTGGCCCGGATCGGCGGCTTTGCCGTCAAGGCCGAGGGCCGGAGCTGGGGGACGGTCGCCGCCTATCGCCTCGACGTCTGGCTCGACCGCACCGGGCACGAGCAAGAGGTGAAAATCGACGACGAGCTGACGCCGCTCGGCCTGGTCAACCGGCTCGAATACATGCTCGACCGCTTCGAGGTCGACCTAGCCGAGCACCGGCGGCGCATTGGCGAGGCCGACGCGCAGGTATCGGGCTACACCCGCCGCTTGGACGAGGCGTTCGCCTACGAGGACGAGCTGAACGTCAAGCAGGCCGAGCTCGACGCCATCGAGGCGAGCTTGGCGGCGACGTCGAGGGACAACACTGGCGGATCGGCAAATCCGGCCGTCGAACCGGCTGGCCAGCCGGGCGCGGCGTAGCCAGCGCGCGGACGAGGCCGCACGCACTCGCGCGCGTGCGGCCTTCGCCATCCCCGTCGCGTGACGCTCACCCCGCGACGTAACCCACCGCCTCCCAATGCCCATGCGACACGATGCGACGCACCGGTGAGCGGCAAAGCCGCCGACGAGCGGGAAGGGCAGGGCGCAGCGGCGAACAAAGCAGCAAAGCGGCGACGACGACGGCAGAGGCGAGGCGAGCAGCGGAAGCTGCGCTCCCGCATGCCCGGTCCGCGCCGCAAGGGACGGCCTACGGCCTCGCGCCAGAGCGCGCCCTTGCCCCGCGCCCCGGGATGCGGGGTGCGGGAGGGGTCACGCCGGAATGAGACGGCGGACGAACCGAACCGAGAAGGACAGCACCATGGAACTCAGGACAGTCGACCCACGCACCTTGATCGAGGACTCAGAGAACCCGCGCCGGAAAGCCCCGCCCGACCAGGCCGACCTGCAGATGGCCGCCAGCATCCGCGCGATCGGCGTGCTGCAGCCGCCCGTGGTGCGCGAGGTGCCGGACGGGCTGATGATCAGATATGGCCACCGCCGGGTACGCGGCTCGATCGCCGCCGAGCGGACCGAACTGGCCGTACTGGTCTTGGGCGAGACCGAGCACGTCGATGACGACAAGCTGCGCGCGATGATCGAGAACATAGTACGCAAGCAGATGTCGCCGGTCGAACAATGGCGTGCAATCGAGGCCCTGGTCAGTGAGCGCTGGACCGAAGAGGCGATCTCGACCACGCTTGTATTGCCGGTCCGCACGCTGCGCAAGCTGAGGCTGCTCGCGCGCATTTACACGCCGATGCTGGACCGCATGCACGCGGGCGACATGCCCGCCGAGAACCACCTGTGCACCATCGCCTCGGCCTCGCTCGAAGAGCAGGCGGCGGCCTGGAAGAAGCACCGCCCGCGGAAAGGCGAGGAGGTGACCTGGTGGGATCTCGCCCGGGCGCTCACCCGCCGGCGCATGCGCGCCGCCGACGCCCAGTTCGATGCTGAGTTCGCCGCCGCCTACGGCGTGGAATACGTCGAGGACCTGTTCGCCCCCGCCGATGAGGACAGCCGCGCTACCACAAACGTCGACGGCTTCCTCGCCGCCCAGCACGCCTGGGTCGAGGCCAACCTGCCAGAGAAGGGCGTCGTGCTGCAGGCCGAGGAGTATGGCGGCGCCAAGCTGCCGCCCCGCGCACAGCGCTACTATGGCAAGCCTGGCCAGGGCGGCGAGAGCGTCGGCGTCTACGTGGACGACCGCACGGGCGCGGTGACGACAATACTGTTCACCGTGCCTGCTTCAACCCCCGCGACGAAGCGCGGCGGCCAAGCCGCGGACGGCACGCCCGACGCACCCAGCAAGCCACGCGCCGACGTGACGAAAAAGGGCGAGGCGATGATCGGCGACATGCGCACCGACGCCTTGCACGCGGCATTGCGCGACGAGCCGATCGACAACGAAAAGCTGATCGCGCTGCTCGTGCTGGCACTGGCCGGGAAGAACGTCGAGGTCAAGACAGGACGCTCTCACATCCAACGGGACAACCGCCGGGAGATCGCCGACATGCTGACCGAAGGTGGCGCGCTCACCTCGGACCCCGGCGTGCTGCAGAGCGCCGCGCGCGAGATGCTGACCTACACCCTGTCCTGCCGCGACAACTGGAGCAACAGCGGCGCCGTCGCCTGCATCGCCGGCGACGCGATCGGCGCCGACGCGCACCTGCCCAACATGGCGACAGCCGACTTTCTGGCGTGCCTGTCAAAGGCCGCCACCGGGCGCGCTGCCACTGACCTTGCAGTGCACGTGGAGTCCACCGGCAAAGCGACGCGCGCCGCCATCGTCGCCCGCATCGGCCAAGGGCGCTGGATCTACCCGGCCGCGCTGTTCTCGGCGCCCGACGAAACCGTGGACACCGACGCTACCCGCGAACACCACGACGCAGAATGGGTGCCGGCCGCCACGGACGGGACCAAGGCAGGGGACGACGAAGACAATCCCCCCCAAGACGGCGACGCCGGCAGCATCGAGCCTCCAGCGGCCGGCGAGACGCCCACGCCAGAGGCTACGGCAAGCATAGCGGCAGAGTCGGACAACGACGCCCCGATCAGCGACGGCAACTCGCCGAATGACGCGCCGGAGCCCGGCACAGACGCCGAACCGGCCGCACCGGCGCCCCGCCGGCGGACACGCAAGAACGACGGCGAGACACACGCCGCAGCCTGACATCTCACTTGCCACGTCCGCCTTCCAGAGGCGGACGTGGCCCTCACAGGGAGCGAGACCATGACCCCCACGCATCCGGGACACGGTGCAGCGCCGGTCCATCCCACGATGCCGTTCAACACCGTCCCATGCACCTTTGCCAGTAGCGAACCGCGCAGCGGGCCGACGTTCCTGACCGGCCGCGCGCCGCTGCCGGCGGCCTCCGCCACCCGGCCGTCCGGCCGCCTCGACCGCGGGATGATCCGCCGCAGCCTCATGCTCCGGCGCGAGCGCCTTGCCGATCTGGAGGAGCAAATGGTCGACGGCTGCAACGCAGCGGCCGAGCGCGACCACCATAAGACCACGCCGGCGACGCCAAGCGACCGGCGCCGCTGGGACCGCGCAGCCTGGAGCCGCTACCTCGACGCTGCCGCCCAGATGGAAGGCAGCCACGGCCCGCGCATGCGCCGGCTCCGCGACGACATCGCCCGCCTCGAACGGCTGCTCGACCTGCCCGTCACCGCCTGACCTGCGCCGCACCGGCGCAGGTTCTGCCTGTTCCCCGGCTGGCACCCGGACGGGCCTTCGACATCCACCGATCCGTATCGGCCGGCGCGCGCACATCGGGTGCGCGCGGGCGGCCGTGCGCCAACACGAGGACCAACCATGCCCGCCACCATCATCCTCAGCACCGTCCCCGGCTCCATCGAACGCCACGACAACTACACCTCGAAACTGATGGAGATTTGCGGGGCGTCACTCGCGCGGGAGACCGTCGCCGTCACGACCGTGACGGACATCGGTGCCGCCGTGCAGGCCTTCGGGCAGCGCGTGCGCGCAGCGCACCCGGACGCCTCGTTCCAGGTTTCGATCTCAATACGCAAGGGCGACCGCAAGCCACGGGGCTACGACGCAACGTATCCCCGCAACGGCTTCGGACAGGAGGACTTCATGCGCGTCGCGGACAAGCGCACGAAGCCCGCAGCCGAACCGTCGGATGCAAGCGCCGCCGCACCCGCATCGCCTGCGGCTTAAGGGAGGCACCAAGCATGGCATTCACCCCCGTTGCCGTATGGGGCGATCCCAGCACGCCCTTCCAGCTCGCCGGGAAATCCCCGATCGAGCGCCGGCCAACAACCGACCAGCTCTGGGAGTATGCGAACCCGCATCTCGGGTTCTACGAATTCCTGCGCGTCGCCAATACCCGCATCGTTCGCCGGGTCGGCGTCGGTCTCATGGACCTCAGCGACCGCCGATGGCGCGACACCTATGATGAGCGTGTCCATCCCTGCAAAGCCGCGGACGATGCAATTGCAGACGAAGCGGTCGACGTGGGATGCAAGCTATGAGCCGGTTCAGGATGCGCCTGGTCGAGCAGCTGATCACCGAGGACAGCGGCGCCTTCACCGTCGAGGCGGAGACGCCCGCGCTGGCCGCCGCGGTCCTGCTGCAAGCGCACGACACGGCCCGCGACAAGTGCGAGAACTTGGTGGTGCTGCCCGACGGGCAGGCCCGCAATATCGAGCCGGACGACGTGGTCGGCAACCGCGTGTTCTGCATCCTGCTGAACGAAGCAGGGGACGAGATCGGCGGCGAGATCGAGCCGGATTATGGGACACCTCCGGCACAGCAAGGACAGGAGGAAAGGCCCGGTCTATGCACCCCCAGTCCCACCACCAGCATAGAGGTGCCGACATGATGCGGCAGTATGGCGCACAGTCTCGCCGGGGCGGGAACAACCCGCTCGGCGTCGGGGTAGTCGCAGTCGGAAGTTTGTTCTATCTCCAGGACGAGGGCTTCTTCCGGGACCGCTACGGCGGACGGGCCGTGTGCCGCAATCCATGGCAACTCGAAGGGTTCGTTAATGGTGTGATGCACGCGGCCCGGCGTGATCCGGACACGGGCCGCTGGCGGGATAGCGTCTGGAGCGGACGCTCGGACATGGCCGTGGTCCGCTCGCTGCGCGACGGACGACGCCGCACCGTCGCCGTCCGGCTGCTCGCCCTGCACGACGAGCTCGGCCTGACCAAGGGCACCACGCCCTATCCGATGCTGCCGGACCTGCGGTTCTACCGCTGCCGCCCGCGCACGCTCCCGTCCGCACCGGCACGCGAGCGCGCTGCCTAACCACACGCATGTGGCAGCAACGGCTGCCACACCAGGAGACGACGATGACGCCCATTGCATTGCCCGCCGCAGTCGTGCGCGCGCTGCGCCATCCAGCGCCAGAAGCGAAGGATTTCACGCCGACCCGGTTTCAGCCTGCCGAGAGCAAGTCTTGGTTTGCCACACACTATCTCAGGTTTATATCTTCTGATTGTCCCAGACACCAGTTTACGCTGCGCTTCTATCGCCAATTGATGCACTGTCACGGCCATGTAGCGCACTATGACTTATTTGGATTCTGGACAGAGTTTTTTGCCTCGACTGCCGGCAAGATCGAGTTCCTCGAACAAACACTGGCCTGGCCATGCTACGGAAGACCAGACGTCACCTGGAGCGACGTGGAGGGCGAGATCATCGCGCGGCTGCGCCGCACGAACCTGCTCGACCTCTACCGCCAGCACTTCGGCACCGAACAGGACACAGCCGACCGCGCCGAGCTTACCCGGCTGATGGCGAAGTTCGGCGGCGACACCCCGCCCGCCGATCCCGGCATCATGCGGACCGTCCTGATCCCCATGAACCGTCCCGCCCCCACCCGGACCTCAAGCCGCCAGGACGGCGATAGCCAACTCACCCTCGGACTGGGCTAACGGCGTCGCGGCTCCGGGCCGTTGCTGTGCCCCACAGGCCGCGCGCCGCGGCCTCCGACCACTCTCCGCATGATGACGCGCGCCAGCCATGGTCCGCGTCAGTAGGGCCGGCGCCAATCATGCCTGGACATGATCCTGCACCTGGCTAGGCGAGGTAACGCGGAGAAAAACGAACGCCGATGACAGACGAGATGGGTGAACCCGTGTCCGAGGCGAGACATGAACAGGGGAGAACAATACTGGCAACGGCCCGTGCCGGCGCATCCCCTCGTGGTGCTGCGGCCTGAAGCGAGCCAGGGGCCGGGCCAACCCTACGCCAAGCGGCGCCCCGCTGCGCGGCTCCAGCCCGCTAGCACAGGCACGGCCAGGCCGCGTCCGCCGCAGGCCTCCAAGCAGGCCCGCGCCCGCCGCAGCCCGACCCTGCCCGCTAGCAAACCTCCGGGGCTGACCCGTCCCCTGGCCCGCTTCCCAGAAGCCGCACCCGAGATACCGTGTTGCGGGTCAAGCGGTGAAGGGACATCCAGGAGGAGAAATCTATACTCCCTTATCCTTGGCTGGTTCGAAACCCATCAACGACCGCAGTTGGTGGGGAGCTGAGCTTGCGTCGTGGCCGCGATTTCGGCCGGTTTGCGCCCAAGTCGGACGCTCAGCCGGGCCGGGCCGCCTCCCAAAAGCGGAAATATGATTGTTATGCATCCGTTGAAACGCAACCATGGCCCAACGCGGCCCCTATCCACAGAGGCTTGTCCGGCCTTTCTTAAGG
>JAABUO010002781.1_pt1 | contig 21180 bp, 13 predicted proteins | sample 5559291 | NCBI WGS metagenome assembly JAABUO01 (sample SAMN10711878, study PRJNA513372) | rock metagenome | isolation source: Antarctica rocks | place: Antarctica: Victoria Land, Finger Mt sud
TTCATGATGCTACCGCTGCTTCGCAATGCGTGTCTACGAACCCTACCATAGTCCTTACAACGACCATCACCGTCACCGGCGCACCCACGGCTCAACATCTACAGCCGCTCGTTGAATTGATGACTGAGGGGCATTGGGCCGTGGGATACTCTGTTGGACCCCCGAAGGAGATGAGCCAGCTTGACTCGATGTCTGCTTCACAGAATTCTTTGTGATTGGTTCTTTTCTTCAGTCAGATGCCGTCTTTGTTGCAAGTAGAAGTCGCAAGGCATGGTGATTGATTTCCGATGAACCATCCCCGTTGCAACTTCCCTCGCCTCTGAACTGGGGATGTGCGGATCTGCATTCATGCTTTTAGTTCAAATATTACTGAGAATAGCTTCTGTCATCATGTTTTGACCTGGGTCTACTGCCTCAGACCACGGCCGCTTGGATAATTCATTCCCTGTCAGATAACGTTGCCCAGTTATTGTTCTCTTGGCAACTGATGTATAGCTTCATCGACCTGGCAGGCATTGAAAGGCGCATGAAATCAACGGGGGTCCAAAAGGTATATTGCGCTGACATGATGCACCTATTAGCGTCATTCCCCAGCCTCCAGATATGAAATGTTAGTAGAAGGTCATGTCCTTGTGGAATACGAGGTCATAAGGAGGTGGAAGGTGCAAACTCTACCAGCGGGCCCCAGCCCTATCAGCCCTATGAAGGCGGAGATTACCATCTCCCCTATTTCCAACAGTCCTTCGGTATGGCTTGTCAACTGAAGAAACATGTCCACGACAGATAGCGTTTCAAACTCAAGACGTGGACGGGATGGGGTAAGAGCGTCGTATTCCAGGCTGTCCCGGCCTTGCGACGTGGCGTTTGCCTTCTGATGCCGTTGAATCTGCTGGAAGAGGAACAGGTCGAGGCTGCCTGAGAAGGCAAGCATTTTACCGACAAATCTGATCAGACCTGGTAGGCCAAGTCCATTGCTCGAATACCGTGCTGCGGTGAAGTGATAACTAACGTGGCCGCAAACCAAGCCTGAGTGAATCACAAGGCTCCACTCTGATTTGCCTTGGCGTCTGCTTTGTCGAAATGAAACAGTGGCGATTGTATTGAAGCTGTCTCCATCCCTTTGGAATAAAGTGTTTCGAAAAGTATGAAGTCATCTAGTGCCATCATCTGTGTCATCTAGCGCTATTCAGCTGTGCGCTGTCATCGGAGGTACCTTAGGTACTGCGATAAAGCAAAAGCCCAGCTCCTCCCAAGTCCAAAACCAAACATAAGCGTTTCAAGAATGGTAGGGATCGACGTGGAATGAGGTGTTGGACAGGGGGCATGAACGTCAGCAGTGATTGAGGTAGTGTCGCTAGAGAAAGTGTTCATCATGAAACGGCTGAAACAGATGTACTAGTTAAAGTAATCGGGCTTTTTTACGGAATATTGAACAATAATAAGTCTAGCATGTTTTGGGCTAGCCCAGGACTAATCGCGTTAGGGCTGAGGTGTGCAAAATCTTGGTATACGAGGACACGGCTCACACATGTAGATATATTGGTTGAACTATCTAGAAAGGTAGGAATTATGGAGTAAGGAAGAAGGGGGGAGTCAGTACTGTTCCCTGTTTCCAACACAAAAAGCGTTGAACTAAAACCAGGATTGATTGTAGACAGCTTCAAAGCCTCATTCAACATCCATTGAGCGATACATTGTCTCGTTTCGTAAAGCTGATTATGAAGGTCACGGCAGGTTATTACATGCCACAACGGTATCTGACATGATGCCATCGAGAAGATACATCGCTGATACCCGACAGAACCGAGCATTTGTACGTTGGAAATAGGGGAGATGGTAATCTTCGCCTTCATAGGGCTGGTAGGGCTGGGGCCCGCTAGTCGCCTAGATAGATAGCCTCCTAACAGCAACAACAAAAATACCAATATGCCCCATATGACCTCGTATTCCAACATCGTAGTCAATGACAGAAAGATGACCAAGGGTCCAAGAACTTCTGAATCTGATACAAGTGTCTTGTGTTGGAATATGCTATACATACCTGAATAGGATCGTTCCAAAGTGTGTTCACATTTTGGCCGATTCGTAAACTCAACAGGTTATGAGCCCGGGTTAGCTCTATTCCGCTACCGCAAATAACAAAGGGCAGAAGCATCGAACTCGCTGTCACCAAAATCGACCTCTATCCCTTCATACCTCAACCACCATACAACAATGGAAGGTTCGGAGAACTACCGGGTCCCTAAGCTAAAGGGGAGCGAGAATTATGAGTCATGGAAGGAAGATATAACCAGTGCCTTGAAAGCCAAAGGTCTCTGGATGATCACCTCTGGTAAGCTGGAGAAACCGGAACCACTGAAATCCGACGCCTCTACGGAAGATAAAAAGGAGTATGCTACTGCTACTCACTATTGGGAAGATAGAAACGACAGGGCCAGCGGTATGATCAGCTTCAGCTGCGAATATGGACCCAGAGTTCATATAGCCAAAGTAGACGACGTAACCAGGATGTGGTCTACTCTGAAGACTCAATATGAGCAGTCAGACTTAACCACCCTTTACCTGGCAATCAAAGAGCTCACCCAATCCAAACAATCGGATTTCAAATCCATTCAGGACTATGCTGACTCGCTCAAGCGAGCCGCCACCAAGTGTTCAGACACCGGAAAAAAGGTAGAGCAGTGGATGCTGAGCAATCTCTTCCTTCTAGGCCTGAACGAGAGTCTAGAACCGTACATCTTCGGCCTGATACAGAGCGCCAAGGTCAACAAAACCGATCTATTAATCGATGATATGACTATCGCTCTAGCCGACCATGACAAGCGGTCAAATCAAGAGGAGGACTTCAGTTCCAAAAGTATGGTAGCTCAATTTGGTGGCAAGAAGCCGAAATTCGGGAACAGTGGATTCCGGAAGGGATCGAAAAAATGCGCTCATTGCGAGCAAGGGGGTCACAACGAACAGAATTGCTGGCTTCTACATCCAAAGCTTCGTCCAGATGGATGGAAGTCCCGTCAGGAAAGAAAGGACCTGACCAAAGAAGATGACTTCGGAATAAGCTCCGGAGCCAGAATAGTCAGAACAATGAAGGCCTCCATCGACTGCCGAGCTGGCAGCCACACAGATGCCTGGTGGATAGACACCGGAGCTGAGGACCATGTCTGCTATGACATAGGCTTGTTCGATGAACAGTCATACCGGAAGATCACCGGTAACAGCATTGTTACTGCAAATAATGAGGCAGTACCCATCGTCGGAAAAGGTTCGGTTATGATCGACATTTTGCTGAACGATCAACCAACCAAAATCCGGCTAACCAATGTTTACCACTGCCCAGAACTACACTATAATTTGATGTCAGTCGGTCAGGTGGAAGCCAAAGGGTATACATGTAGTATAAAGAACGGCAGATTCCGGTTTATGGATTCAAAGAGTGCTGTCGCCCTCACTGGCTCGAGAAATAAAGGGGGGGCCTATTTCGTGGATACACTATTCAATCCCCCAAAATCAGTCATCCTGGCAAGCAGTTCAGGATCAGCCAAGGCGTCATGGCGCCAATGGCACAAACGGTTAGCTCATCTGAATATGGCAGACGTCAAACGCCTGGCCAGCATGAGCACCGGCATAGATGTGGATTCGGCTAACAGCCTAGAAAATGAAGAATCCCCAGAATCGGTATGTGGGGCTTGTGCCATAGGCAAGCAAAATCGGGCCCCAAGTCGAAAACCTCACACCAGGGCCACCAAAGTAGGTGAGCTAGTACATACGGACCTCGCCGGCGGTGGTAAAATACCTATGACCGATGGAGGATCCAGATATGTAGCTACTATGATTGATGACTACAGCCAATATACGACCACCTATCTACTGGAGCGAAAATCCGACCTAAAGGAAAAACTCCGGAATTACCTGATATTGATGAAGACTCGGGGCACTCCGGTTCATCGACTGCGGTCAGATAATGGAGGCGAGTATACTGGTCATCAAACCATTGAATTGCTCGAAGAGCATGGGGTCAAATGGGAGCCGACGGCACCATATAACCCGTGTCAAAATGGAGTTGCAGAGCGATGTTTTCGCACCCTTTTTGAACGAACTCGCGCTATACTGACTAGCGCCAAATTGCCGATAAGGCTATGGGGGGAGGCGATAATGACCGTCACCTACCTTAAAAACAGAAGTCCTACCACTGCGTTGGACCAGATAACTCCTTATGAGGCATGGCATGGCAAGAAGCCTGACCTTAGCTACCTACATACGTTTGGATGCATAGCCTACCACCATGTGGAGGGAGCTCGCCGAAAGCTTGACGACAAGAGCTTAAAATGTCATTTCTTGGGCTACGAGGGAGCCAACCAGTTCCGCTTGTGGAACGGGAAGAAGGTACTAATATCTAGTCACGTTCAATGGGACGAGGTAGTCACCGAAGCCGGGGGGTATGAAGACCTTTCGGTACTAAGCTTCGATGATCAAACCGACGATGCACCTTCCCCGATAAAAACCACTGAAAATGCGGAGATCGCGGAAATTGCCGATGATCACCAAACAAGAGCACCAGCCGCTCCACAGAAAGCTAGGAGCAGGCCACTGGAACTAGAATCAAGCGAGCCAGATAGCTCAAGCGATTCTGATGCACCTGATGCTCCGAGCGGACGTCCCAAACGGGCCACCGCTCAACCTGTTGACTACAGGGCACTAAACGACCCCTGGGCCAAAGGCCATAGTCGGGGCTTTGCCAGTAGAGCAAACCGAGTTCAGATTGAATCGAACACTCCACAAACAGTGAAGCAGGCGAGAGCTAGTCCCGATTGGGAACAATGGAAGCTCGCATTCAGGAGTGAGCTCGACGCTCACACCAAAAGTGACACCTTTACCCTGGGGACACCTCCGCCGGACCGGCGAATACTGCCGACGCGCTGGGTAACTACCATTAAGCGAGGAGCCAAAGGGGAGGTGATCAAATACAAAGCTAGATGGGTGTGTAAGGGGTTCCGTCAGGAGCAGGGAATTGACTATGATGAGACCTTTGCTTCGGTGGTCAGAGCCACGATCATCAAAATGCTCCTAGCATTGGCGGCCAAATATGACTACGAAGCCGAACAAATGGACGTCGTCACCGCTTTTCTAGAAGCACACCTAAAAGAAGAGGTCTGGGTGCAGCAACCTCCGGGGTTTGAGCAAAAAGGGCCAAATGGGACCTTTTTGGCCTGTCGCCTAAACAAGGCCCTATATGGACTAAAACAGGCACCTCGGGAATGGTATGCAACCCTGAAAGTTTACCTCATCTCCATCGACTACCAAAGGGTAGAAATTGACCATTCAGTGTTCATTCATGATAATGGCATCATTATCGCTATCTATGTGGACGATTTACTCATTCTAGGACCGAATATACCCGATATCGAAGCTCTGAAGCTGCAATTTGCAGAGCGCTTTCAAATGAAGGATCTTGGCTCAATCGGGTGGTATCTAGGAATGCACATAACTCGTGATAGGGCTGAACGAACTCTTTGGATCAACCAAAGCACCTATATCAAGCGAGCCATCGAGCTCCTGGGCATGAGCTACTGCAGCCCAACTAAAACACCGATGCACCACAGGTGCCAGCTCAAGAAAGACGTCTATTGGAAGTCCAAGGAGTGGGTCGAGTACCAAGCTACCCCTGAAGAAATAGGGGGCTACCAATCAATCATAGGAACACTGATGTGGGTAGCCTGCCAAACACGGCCAGACATAGCCTATGCAGTGGGCAAATGCAGCAGATATTCGGCGAATCCTACCCCCGACCATGACCTAGCTGTCAAACAGATCATTCGATACCTGGCCGGCACTTTTGAGCTGGGGCTTCGATATGGACCTTCCAGAGCAGAGGGAGTTGGGGGAGCTGAATTCTTTGGATATACCGATTCAGCCCATGCGGATTGCTTGGATTCCCGAAGGTCCACCTCCGCCTATATGTTTTTCCTATGGAATGGACCAATTAGCTGGAGCTCCAAACGTCAGCAATGCGTCAGTACGTCATCTGCTGAAGCTGAATACGTCGGCGAATGTAATGCAGCCAAAGAAGTCACCTTCCTGGTTCAAGCATTGAAAGAGGTGGGATATGAAGGTTCAGATACGAACCCAACCACCATTTTAGCTGACAATCAGGCGGCTATAAAAATGGGTAGCAATCCCGTCAATCACCCCCGGGCTAAACACATTGATACGTCGTATCACTATGTCCGGAACAAGGTAGAAGAGGGAGCAATCAGATTGGAATACATACCCACCGATCAAATGGTAGCCGACGGCCTCACCAAGCCCCTGGACTCAGGCAAATTCCTAAGGTCCAGGTCAGTCATGGGACTAGCTTCAAGGATTGAAGCTACCCCCGCAGGGCATGACCCCGCGAGTAAAAGAGCATGGATATACAGTCAGTAGGAGGTCTGAATAGCTTCGTATAGAGCTCCAATTCCTAAGAGGGAGTGTTGGAAATGGGGTACGTATGCACATACGTACGCACATACGTTACCCCGGTGGTTAGGTATTTCCGCTCCGGCCGAAGCGGCTTGGCGCTAGGGGTATTTATCCTGCCTCCCACTTCTTCCTTCATCCGTATGCTCTACCTACTATATAGTTCAGTCAATATATCTACATGCCACTCTGCCCCTATATGACTCAACAGGTTATGGGCCCGGAGGGCGCGATGGGGACGTCATAAAAATAAGGCGGGTGCTGACAAATGCACCTTCGAGCTTCATTGTTCGAATCCGTTCGCTGCCAGGGATGTATCCCTTTAACCGCTGTCGGGAGGCCACTTTTAGCGTATTCGCTTAGTTCACCAATAGAAACCATAGAATATCACTCTGAACTGATTTTATTGATGCTATTCAGATGCTATTGTGATATGCAGCCCAACAAGGACCGTTTCTACATAGGGGGATATCAAAGATATCACAGCCAAAGGTAGAACGCTTTCTCCGCTCGCTACCACCTAAATTTGGTGTAATTTCACCGAGAACTTGTCGTTTTCTAGACCTGACTGTCAAGTCTATCTCCTTGCATCCACGGCAGTTCTCAGAGCTCTTTCTTCAGCAGATTTGAATCATTTGATGATCTTAAACGTATCATTGGACGTTCAATTGCTGATCCAATTGACGTTCTTTTTCGCTTCAGAAACTGCCTTTGGGAGGCCTGAATAAGACCTGTAGTCAGAGCCGTTCTGAACTCGCTATGAACAGTGTATTTAGCCTTCTTTGAAACATCTGAATGCAAAGAGAGTTTGTAGGCATTGATGATGTTGATTTCAATCAAGAACTCGTACGAGGCTTTGTGTTCTTCTGATCTACATCGACGGTTGTATGCGTAGGTATATTGACCCAACTGACGTTTGAAGGCATCTGAATAGGCTCAAATCGATCGCCTACAACAGTGATAGGACGCAGGTTAAGACGGTCAGTTCCTAAATCAGTTGAATCAGGTACTACGTCGCAGGAAGGCATTATCGAGGTGGGTCAGAACAATAGGGGGCTTTGTTGACATTGTTTCTATTTACAAAAAATAACCTTTTTGACGGAACCTTACCGAATCTGGTTAAGGTTAACCTTAAAAATTAACCGAATCCTAACAGCGGTCAAAGGGATATGTAATTATACACACTTCCGAAAAACAACCATGGCAACCGGAGTACGATATGCGCACAACATGGGAGGGGAGTGTTGAAATATGTTATGGCATAATTAATCGCACATCAACCACCATGGCAATCGGTAGAAAGGGTATGCATAACATGGGGGAGTGTTGGAATATGCTATACATACCTGAATAGGATCGTTCCAAAGTGTGTTCACATTTTGGCCGATTCGTAAACTCAACATCTTGAGATGAAATGTCATCTTCAAGCTAAAGTCAAAATATGTTGCCATTCATCATTTGCCAACGAGTTAGATCAGACGTATCACATCGCACGACTACTGCTCAGCGCAAAGCGTGATCTATAAGGAATCAGATAGAAAAGCCAATCTTGTCCGGAAACTACATTCTTCTCGCAAGGCGCAGTGGTCAGCGAACGAGCAGCTGATTATAACAGAAGTGGAAAATCGATTTGCTACATCAAAACGACGCTATGTCTATAGTAGTAAGAAAAGATACAAGATCATTTGCTGAAGATTACCTTCAAAGATTCTGCAGCTCTTTCTAACGTTCTCAAAAATTGTGAGATTTTTGTAGTTCGTTTTGTAACAAGAGAAGTTTAGTCGACTCTAGGAGTCCTTGTCGATTACCCGATGTACCTCTGCTTAGTGGAAGCATCACCTGACAGCCTCTCTTTCACGTGTTGATATCCGTGCAATAATCAAGGTAGAGGGTTTCAGAGACGTGTAAGCCTGATGCGCATAGTAATCTTGATGACTGCTCGACTGACAGCTGAATGGAGAGCATTAGGTCTTTCCACCCACTTTGGATCCATTTCATTATTCGTACCTCTCGCCATCTTCCAAATCTTCGCGAAGCTAAAGTGTGTAGTGACGTTCTGATGAGGTTTATGGTGAGCGATAATGGAATAGGGCCTCTGAAAGCTAAAGCTGGTGGCAGCGCCAAGACGCTGCGTTATTCACTTCGGATGAACACTGAATATAGAAAAACACAAGCAAACGCCCACACTACAAAGAATGAATACTCAGCTACGTCTTACATCAAGGTTCCCATTTTCAGACCCTTCTAATCGCAATAACAACATCTTTCAATATCACTTTCTACACTCTGACATCACCCTCATTGTCATGGACTAGGCTGAACCATAGATTCTATCAATATAGAGGATTGGTTATTATATTACTTGGACTAGATACAGGACAATACACCAGGTAATGTACAAGACGAAAGACAAGGAGCGAAAGGAAAGAACGAGGACCCGGCTTCTATATACATGAACCGGGCAGTATCAAGACTAGACGGTAGTCCTATGACTTAAGATTGCAGAGGTCCGCGCACACGACTGAGGTGGTTGGAGCAAGATTGCTGTGGCTAGGTTAAGATGATGGTGGCTGAGGTATGGTTCAATGAACTGCGGAACAGGTTCAATGAACCCATGATGTCTGTGACCTATGTTCCAAACCTGAGTGGCGATCTGGCACCATGACACTCATGCCCTCGTCACGAGGGAACGGGGGAAAGTGCAGATCTACTACGACTCCCTGCTTCAACACACCCCTTCCTCTCACCCCGCTACTTCCACATCAGAGTCCCTCACCCTCACTCTCATCGTCAGAATTCATCGCCTCTATCGCCGTTCTCACCAACCGTGCTTCGCCACAGCATCATCATTAGCAGCAAACGGTAAAGACGCGTTATCATTCAAGATTTTTTGAAGTTTGGGAAGAATTAGAGTGGGCGCGAGAACTATAAATAGAGTTGAGAGAGAGAGGCAGGTGGTGAGAGATGTGATGAAGATGTGAGCTTTGCTTGGGGGATGGGGGTTTCAGATGGGAGAATCTCATCAACGTCTGAAGAAAGATTGTTATTACGAGTAAACAAAATTTCTGAATATGGTGAAGCCTAATTAAAGGCAGATAGTCTTGGTATACGAGGACACAAGGGTAGATAGGCATGTAGATATATTGGTTGAACTATCTAGGAAGGTAGAAACTATTGAGAAAGGAAGAAGAGAAAAGAAGGTGAATATCCTGAATCCTCTGAATCCCCTAGCGTCATTCTTCGAATGAGAGCGAAGATTTACTCATTTTACTTGTACTTATTAAGGGAAAAGTTCAAACTCTAGCGATATAGTAGAGCTGATAAAGAACAAGCTAGAGTCGATTCTTCAACGAACTGATTGAATCGAAAGAAGAGGCGAAAGTTAGAGGATCGATGAGTTAGCATGTTTTGATATGTCGCATCTTTCTTTATACCACCACATAGATCTTAGATTCATGACAATAGAATAGCATCAAGTCACTGCAACTCATATGGCTTTTGTAATCCTCTCTTGAAAACCTTCAGCAGATAGTTAGACTTTGCTTTGCAATACTTTCTTCAAACATCACCAAGATGCACGGAAAATAATGTCAGCTTCTCTCATCAATACGCACAACAGCTAAAATCCTTGTAGACAGAACAATAACTCTTCAGGGGGGAATGAGCAATCGCCTGCCTGTGTCACGCATCGACAAGTGTGGGGAGAATATAATCTCCCTTTGGAGGTAAAGTCCTAGTTCTTCTGCCGCCCACCATCAGACTTCGTGCTTCCCCCTGCTATTTTCGAGTCCATTAAGTAATATGAATATCGATTCCTTCGAGGTCGCAGTCTTTTAGAAGTTCCAGCGAGACTCACTAATCATCAATGAGTACTTGGAGTTCGCAACAAGGACAAAGATTTCGTACCCATATCAGTTTCCTATTTGTGAAGCTTCGAAGCAGCAAAGACAAAAATATACTTCCCAATGCTACCTTCTTTAAGCGCAAAGCTCGTTGACTTTACGAAGAGAAGATATCCTCGTTAGCCAGGCCTCAGCTTTCTTCCAGGTGACCGTACCGTCAACAAGCACTTTGATATGCTAGGCAGTATCCGCAACGGTTGAGGATCGCACACAGGAATGCACTTAGACCGTGCGTCAGCATCCTGTAGGTCAATCATTTCTAGTCATTCATCGACGTGGGCTGTACCATGTGCAAGATTGACCACATTCCGCAGATAGAATTAATGGCGGTCATGATGGTTGAAGAGCTTTGATGTCAAGCGCTCATATCATATGATGAGAACAATACTTAAAATCTGCAAAAAGCTCGCAGCTTGTTATCATCAACCGATTTGAGAGTCAAACTCAAGTTTGATCAGTCTTCAACCACACGCTCTACCGTTGAGCTAACCGACTGTAAACAGGAAATCGAAATTTGGATATATAACTTGTATTCTGAACATAAATCGGACAGCCCCTGCCCCCAGGTGATTACCTCCGTCTTAGCTCCCTACTCATCTACCCATCACGGAATGTATTATGCTTCAAGTGTTATAGAATAGTCGAAGAAGAAGGCGCTGAGAAGCTGCAGTTCAACAAGTTGAAGCTTCAATGGTGGAGCTCTGCTTGGTGGCAGGGCCACAGGTGTTGCTGTACTGAAGGCGCATGTCTCATGGAATCGACCGAAAGCTATCCACAAAGAGCCCGGGCAATGGCTTTAGAAGCGCTTGAGGCACTCAATTACCTGAAACTCCAAAGACTGTTATCGTCGAGGCAGGCCAAATAACGGTTCCAACTCTTTCTTCAGATCTTCCAGATTTGGAAATGAAGATTAATGTGTTCGTAATGATTCGTTTTCGACAAAAATCAGTGACGAGATGCAGGTGCTTCATTGGAGAGGGTCATTAATGATTGAGCCAGTTTGCAAAAGCGATTTGACGTCGAAGTTCTTCAATTCCCATCCCTTAGCGACGCGAAGAATGACCGGCTGATATAATATAGGGACCATGCATGTTCTTGGAAACTTCGCGAAGTCTTTTGAGATCTGCCGAGAGCAACTATGATCTGCGTTGCGTAAGATATAGAACTTGTCGCTGTTCAAGAACATATCCGTTCGAGGATCAGCTAAATAATCTCAGATGGCAATTTATCCAAATATGCAGCCGATCATTAAACAGGAGCGTCGGTGGCACCGTAGCCGTTAGTGAATCTAGCGTGAACGGCGGTTGCAACCAGTCAGTAACCGCGGGACCTGGCAGAGACGTCGGGACTGGGGGAAAACGGGTTGTTGGTAGAGAGGCAAAGCTGGCAAAGCTGGGGATTCGATAGCGGAAAGGGTGCGCCAGGTTTCGAGAAGACAACGAGGTCTCGCGATCTGGATTTTGCGAAGCCGCCACTGGTATAGATGGGCTGCAGCCGTGTCGTAGGCCTGGCCGGACCAAACCGAGGGTGGCAGGCTGGCCGTCTGACCGTACAATAGCCATCTGGCCTTGTCTTTTAAGCGACGGTGCGCAGCCGATGCCCATCACGGAAGATAATGGGCTTAGGGCCACCTGGAGGCACCTTCTCCTTCAAATTTAGGTCTAGGGAGCTTTTGTGTGCTTGGTAGAGCACCTTAGCATAAGCGGGGCACCTCCGCCAATGAGGCTATCTACGACAAGCCTACCGATCCCAGAAACAAACCCAAATCTCGGCCCACTTTAAATGACCGTCTCAACAATCCTTCCATTCAAACCAGAATGTTCGGGTTCGCAACGGGAGCGCGCCGGAAAAGAGAATTGAAAAGATAGATTTACCGCCAAGGTTTACTTGGCGATGATCATCGCTGGGAGGGATTTCCTAAGACAGTTGTCCACCGAGCTAATTCCAAGTACTACCTCTACCCATCGTTTTTCAACACCATCCCTCTTCGCACACTTTCACTATTAGCTGCATCGACAACTGCAGTGAGAGTTCCAAATAGAATAACAAGTTGTCACATCGTCCTCTTCATGTCGGGAGTCGTTGACTTGGAATCCGTGTGATGCTTAACGAGGTTTTGGTGGTTGCGGCTTTGGCACACCAGTAGTATCGTATGCACCACGGCCAGCATTCACAAAAGCTATGGGTTCAGTTGACATGGCAGCGGCTAGAAGAGTTGATCCGGGGTCAGTATACCTATAAAATACGAGGAGATGTTCGACTTACTGTTTGGGCTGTACGTATTTGAAAGGAGATCTTGAAACCGTACGATTTCTGTTTATGTTTGAAATCTGAGAAACGATTCGTTAGGCCTTGATTTGATCATGTAAGGTAGCACCATGCTGACCAAGTGATCTTGTGGTTTCCTGGCTTTATGTAGGCAGAGATCCCTAAATGACTTGGGTACGGAAAGAATATAATATAGGCGATGCTGGAAAATGGGGTCACTGTACTGAAACTGGTACGGGTGTTTCTTTTCAGATCTGGGAATGATGTTCTTATAGTCGAGGAGTACTCTGCAGATGACGAGCAATGTAACTAATCCAGAGGCGGCAATGAGCTGAACTTGTGCCAACAAAGCAGGGTTGCATACCCAATCTAGCCTAATATGGCTTGGATGGATGGACTTGGCTGTCCCATTTCGCTCCAATCATTTTCGTCGGCACTAGTATCAAGTCAAGGCAGACGAGTGGGTGAATCAGCGGAACCCTTACCGATTTAGGGTGAGGTGTTTTGGCCCCCTTTGGCCAGGAAAGACAGCCACAAAGCATAGAGGTCAAAACAAGTGTTAGAAATAACAACCAGGTCGGTTGAAAGGATAGCGCCTCCGCCTCATTGCAATCTCCATTGACGTGTGTGCCCTTTGATAACAGCGGAGCCGACAAAGGTTCGTCGCCTGACGGTGAGGAAAGAAGCAAAGGCATGTCCGTGGATCGGTCATATTGCTGGCCAAAGATGGAACTGTTACGTATGTCGTAGGTCAAAGGCCCCGAGAGACCGAATCAATGGATTGCTGGAGCCATTGCCGATACCCGAGTTGGTCAGGTGACGGAGGAACCACAGCAGAGCAAACAGTCAAGCTTCTGCTTGTGTGGGTCATCCGCACTCATTGACTACCAAGTTCAATAGTATCAGACCGTGGGCCAAGAGGCTCGGCATCAAGGTGAAAGCTGTCCACAGGATATCATCCGCAGATCGATGGACAGACAGAGCAAATCAAGATGTGGAACGGTATCTACGAAGCTATTGCTCGTACATGCAAGATGACTGGTCCGCCTGTTTATCCATGGCTGAGTTTGCCGATAACAATGCTATCTCGCCGTCAATAGGACAGTCAGCATTCTTTCTGAATGAGGGCTTTCACCCTCGTATGAGCTTCGACCCGGATTCAACTGAATATGGAACCACCCGCGCCAGAATCGAGCGGGCAAAGCGGAAGATATCTTGGCCAAGCAAGCATTAGAAAGAGCCAGGATCACAATGAAGGAACAGGCGAACAAGCATCGAAAGGAATGATCTACAAGGTTGGCGACATGGTGTTTTTGGATTCCAGAAACATTACGACCTCTAGGCTATCAAAGAAACTGGACGATAAGATGCTAGAACTCTTCAAGCGAGGTCGGACATGCATATCGACTAGAACTGCCATCGACAATGAAGATTCACCCTGAGTTCGCACCGAATCTGCTGCGATTGGATCCGGAAGACCCGCTATAAGGACAACGCAATGAGCCGCCAGGCCCTATAGTCGTTGAAGACGAAGATGAATGGGAGGTGAAGGACATATTGGACTCCAGGCACTACGGACGAGGCAAACGGCTTCAGTACCGTGCCAATTGGAAGGGATACGATGTCGACCTGCATTGGTATAACGCCAATGGAGATGAATTCGAAAGCTGCCAGGACGTCGTGAAGAACGTTATCCGGACAAGCCAAGATAGAAGGGTCCGACTGAAGCAATTGGGGGGGGGGTAATGTTGCGAGCGTGCAGCATGCACTCTTTGGGTTAGCCTAACATAGATCATGTTAGGCTACCATAGACTAGAACAGGGCTGGTGTTGACTCGCTGGCGGCCTAGCGCGCCTTCGTGGGTATAAAACCCTCGACGTGTTCAACATCTTCCTTCCTAGTTAGAATACACCCATATGATCCGCTCTATGCTGGCCCATTACAGATGTGAATCACAACTGCTGCTTGAGGGGTCGAAAGGAAGAATTGACAGCAATTGGGAACCTTACCTCTGGTGTCATCTGAAATCCACGTAGGGTTTTTCATGACGGGGGGAGAGCTGCTGCTTGGGCTCAATTGCACATCTCTGATCTGTCCATTACTCTCCATGCTCCGGTAATCGGCACGGAAGCGGTTGGGGTGAATGTTGAAGGGTTCTTCGTTTACTGCGACTTTTTCACTGATGTCAGGTTGAATCCAGGTCTGCAAAACCCATGGCTCTAGTTTAGTGTTGATATCAGGTTCGGACTGATTAGTTACATTTGCCACCAATGACGGAGAAGACTGGCCCCAATCATCAATCACTGGAGGATCGGATGATGTGAATGTTCCAGGTTGGTCATCGACCTTCGATGTCTCTGAGCGACAGTACACTCTCTTCCTTTCATCTTTGTCAAAGTAGTCTTCGGCAGCAGGTCTCTTGTGCCATGGGGCTGGCCGGGGTTGATAGGCGTATCGGCATGAAGGGGGTCGCTCTCTTCCACTTCATCCCGTTACTGACATGGATTTGAGACCAGTCCGTGCAGTCAGTGTAGAAGAGATAAGAGTATGTGTCTCTAAAGAGGGTCAAAGGTCAGTTCATCCAAAAAGCACATGGTCTCCGAGGTGTCATAGAAAAGTATGAACAGCTTATGTTAATCAACGCTTGGAAAAACCAGGGTTCAGAGGACGCTCCTTTGGACAGCTGAAGCAATCATCGACCGCTTCACACATCATGTTCTCACTATTGAGCCGAAGAGTAATAAAGCTTTTCTGATACAACGACCAAGCTCTGTGGGACGGAATACAATCCCTGGGTCCAGCTTCCAACGATCAACAACGCTTTGATCGGGACATTAATGTATATAGCCGATCCCCATTTTCTGATGCGGGCAAGACGGTGACCAGATCTTCAAACTTTGTGACTACAATGGCTCATTCTTTGTTGGTGCTATATCTGACGGTCTGCTTTTCGCTTCTTGAACAAAAGTATGCCGCATGCAACAAAAACTTCAGATCTCCTACGACTAGATTAGAATATGAGCCATACTCGATAACACTCTAGATAAGAAAATGCTGCGAGTGGTATCTTACATCTGATTTCCTATATCTCTGTTCATCGAACGCCTACGAGTTGTCATTCGAGGACTTGTAGTGGTGAACGATAGACTTTGGATGCAGTGATTCAATGGGGTAGTTGTCACGTTCCGAAACCAACTTCCACACACGCTTCAATTCCACCTCTCGGCCACGATCCAACCGCTCAGTTAGGCATCTTCGGCAGGAAGAGATCTCTTGTGATTGGATCTCCGAATAGCGCGCCGAAGATTAAGTCTTCTGGATGCTTCGCGTAGCAGCCCATTGGAGATCTCTTCTCGACGTCTTCGATAGAAATAAATAAGGTTTTGATGAATAGGGCTCTTTCTCGAATGACAAAAACATACTTGGCTCTGCGCGGTCTCAGGAGAGGGTACAATGGAAGGGAACACACTACCAAAGCATTTTTGAGCCCCCAAAGCTCCACTTCTTGTAGCATTCTATCATCCGGGTCAGCAAGCGTGCAATTGTGGAGTGGAAGGTGGTAGTGCCGAGCACCTCATCTCCTGAATCGGCTATTTGTGCAATATCCACGGGTGGCAGCAAAGCATAGCCCCATACCACTGAGGGTAGAAAGTGCAGAGGGATGAAGTTGATAAGAAAAAGAGAGGTGGGAGTCCTAGAAGAAGAAGAAAGACGCAGATTCGCTACTTCGTCCTCCAATCTCAAAGGAGTGTTACGATGTACGGAGGTAGACTCTCGCTAGCCATGTGCCAGAGATTCGTCAGGCTAGAGCGAGGAGAGAGCTATCTCTACGGACGTACCGGGTTATCACTGTCAGCAATGCCCGTCAGCCACGTTTCTGATGTCACTTGATGATGTCGCTCTGGTGGCTATTTTCAACATGATAGTTTACCATCATCAACGCTACCCTCAGATGTAATGCAGGAGCATTGGTGGTTGAAAAAGGGAACAGGTAGATCGCTAGCCGATTGGGGCTAGCGCGGAATACGGGCACAAGACCACAAACCTTTTGAATACAGCATCACTTTCAACTTTTTTGCTTGAGCATAATTACTTAAGGGTTTGATCATCACTTCATGATGACAAAGGTAGTAAGAGTATGATTACTGTATATTAGATTTAAAGTCTCTTTGATATCTTTCTTGGCTTTCAACTCCCAAGCAAGCGAAGAAGCAATCCCGTTACATGGCACGTTCGGGACAAGATAAAATTCCTGAGATCGCCCAAAGGAAGAAATATATCAGACCAACATGTAACTTTTCTACCACAGACCCGCACCGAAGGACTTAAGCAGCAGGTTAGTGCATTACAGCTAGAGCTTGCCCGGATCGATACTCTCGTGCAATCCGCTACAAAATCATGTCGGACACTACAAAAAGCTTTAAACAAAATCTAAAGAATACAAGGCCTTTCGGAAGTTGTTGAACGATACCTTCAAGTTCATGTTTCTGCGTCTTCCACTTATGACTCGTCGTCATTTGGTGGTATGTGGTAGTTGGAAATAGGGGAAGGGGCTGATAGGGACTTCTAACAACAACAACCAAATATACCAATATGACCTCGTCCTTCAAAATAGTGAAGACCATTGCTGATTAATTGATTGATTGATTTCATACACTCTTGTGACATCGGCTATCGGGCATCGACTCCGTTTGAACCAATATATATTATATGCGTTTGGGCAAACCCGACGGCCCCTGGCGGTCTCCAGGGCTAAATTTTGCCCTGGAAGCGGCCCTGAGGTGTCAAGCACTCCCTCTATCTAAGCGACTGAGTCTATGGAGTGGGTGGGTGGGGCAAAAGCGCGTTTCTGGCTGAAAATTAAGGGATGGGGAAACCGGAGGAGATGGGGAAACAGAAGGGGGGATGGCCTATTTATTCCCCTTTTCCCCGCTTAATCTCCTAGCGGCCGACATTGGCCGAGCCAGCCGGGTAGCGACCACCTCCGCTTGCCGATAGCCTCCAGTCAAGCTGGCCCTTTTAAGCCCGACCCATGGGGGATGCTAAGGTATGCTATGTGTATCGACTATCCAGCGCGTGTAATGCGTGTCTGTGCTGTTTCTTTGCAATGCATCATTCTTGCCCTGCTCTTCATTGACGATATTCTATACAACGATGTCCCGGTCTCTCATGATTCCTTTGCACCCGTATCGAATAGCCCTATCCTGCTCTTGACTTGTGTTACGTAGACGTTGGGTAAGCTGTCGGTATAGGCGTGCGATCGCAGTCGTTTGATGCTTAGCTCTGATCGATAGTAGAGGATGCGGTCTACCCGGGATCACTACAATCCTGGTCGTCCTCATGTGCTTTCGATCGTTCACGTAGGTTGAGCTCGGCGAGCCCCTCCAGTATACCAACGCAGTCAACAGGTCACTACTCCTTCGACCACTTGTAGTCACGGTCTCAGGCTCATCACCTGGATCGACTCTTCTACTAGTAGTATCTTTCCATCTCTTACTGATAGTGGCACTGTCGATGAGCAGAGAAAGTCGAGCTCGGCGAACCACCTCCAGTATGTCAGCGCAGTCAACGGGTCACTACTCCTTCGGCCACTGATCTCAGGCTCATCACCTGAATCGACTCTTCTACTAGCAGTATCTTTCCATCTTATACTTACATCGGCTTGTCACTAATCTTCTTCGTGGGTTGTAGCTGTAGGAAGGGTGTTGTCGCGTGGATGAAAACTCTGCACGGCAGCTTTCATGACCACGCAACGTCCTAACTTCGTTCGAACTGCGTCGGATTGAGATCTCTTGGCTTTTCTGACTTCTATCCGGAACAGAATAGAATCAAAAGGTTCGTAGCCGGCACCACGTACAGGTGGATCTCGTCGCCGGCCAAGACCATTGCTGTATGTGACAGAAACATGTTTTGCTGAAACGTCTGAAGTTTGCATGAATAAAACCTTCGAACGTTCTTTTGTGTCTAAAATCCTTAAAAATCGTTAAGATAAACCCTTAGATCAGCTGCAGGCCATCATCGCCAGCAGACGGCGTATAGCCAGTATTCGATGACTGAGAAGATACATCCCTATGATAATCCTCAATAGACATTCCATTCTGTTCTAATACACGCTGGAATGTCACTGTTTCAGCCTCTGACCACAATCAACACATTGAGGGTGTGAGAAGATGGTCGCGTAATTGAAGGTCGGTGACAAGAAAATCTATTCGAAAATGCCTAGTTTTGGTGCTGACATATCCGAATAATAAGTAAATTAAAGTTCATGACAGACGATGACCACAGAAAAATGCCGAACATTCAATAAACCGTTACAGTCCGTCAATTGAGCTGTATTTTTAAAAGCTTACACTGCGGACACTGTGCAATGTCTACGCTCAGCCAAACGCGCAATGGCTGTTCAATAAAATCCTGATAGTTACAGTTATGCTAAAATCAAACACGTCAGCTTAAGTATCAAGAAAACGCTTAACATTCGTACACAGCTCCAATAATCGACATATCTGAAAAAACCGTAATCGAGTTGAGTGCTTGAAGGCGTAATTAATCTTTGTAACTTTAAATAGTTGAATTCGACGAAAGAATGAACGAATCTATAGTGATGACGATGTGGATCATGTGGTTCTAATACAACCATTGTATAACGTAATAAAGCTGAGAACCAATCCTGAAGAGTTACGCAAGTAGACTAGAACATCCATTCAAGACTGTTCTTTATACTAAATATTGTTCGTTGATGTAAGCATTACTTGAATAAACAAAGTGGAGCGAAGAGCGACGCTGACGCAATCATGTGTGCGCTCATGTCTGACCCCTACCTACGTGACCTACCACGTCCCAGACGCGGAGTAACCTGTTGGAAATTGTTGAAGCAGCCGTTGTGGTTGTCTTTCTTTGGCAGCGCTGTCAGCCGCAGGTTTCCAAGTTCCATTGTTACCCCGAGACGTGCTATGTTGGAATTTCAGGTGTGATTTGGTTGGTAATCTCCGCATCCATCCGGCGCTAGTGGATTCAGGGGATTCAGGGTATTTGACCTTCCTCCCACCTTTTCCTTCCTCCGAAGTTCCTACCTACTAGATAGCTTCAACCCCATATACTATATGCCCCCATATGACCTCGTATTCCAACACTATGGTTCGAAACCCGTGCTGACCCTCCACTGTGGACGCGAAGCAAAATGTTCCTCGTCCGGGGGCGGACACCTGTTGGTTGCGGTCGAGTCGTTGGAGAGTTATATTATATTAGGTTCGATTCCAAACAGCGCTGGTACAATGGTGCTGTGGTTGTCTTTATTCTTTGCTGGGTTTCCGCGTACTCTAACCTAGAAAGGTTAGCGATAGATAGTATCGGGTTTAGCGTGCTAAAAATGGCACTAATATAGATAGTTCTAGTTCATCGTAGGTTGATCCGGAAGGTATTAGATTTTCTCGCTCGTGTTTGTTGGAATACGAGGTCATATGAGGGCATATCGACATTTTGGTTGTTGCTGTCAGGAGGCTATCTAGGAGAAAGGTGAAAACTATACCAGCGGTAACCTGCTATTCACAGCTAATACGATGATATCATCGCAGAATGCTGGCGTACCTAAGCCTTTCACTAAAGCAGCCGGGAAATTCACTCATGACAGGGCATCAACTATATGCCTTGATTTCGCTGACCGTACAATGAATAATCGACATACACAGGTCATATACCTTATTTAAAGCTGCTCTCTTCTTTTTCCGAATTAAATCGCTTGAATTAATAAAGAACGTAATGGACAATAAACCTTCTAAAAAACATAGAACTAGTCGGATTGAGGATTGGTTAAAAACCATTGATACATCACTTGATAAGAGCGATAAAATATTTTCTCCACGCAATGCAGAATCGTTTCCAAAGGGCAGTGACCCGATAGACCCTCTCTTATCTGATAAACCGTGTAAAGGGTCGAACACACAAGGTTCTTCGCTTAATGACGGGTGAAGTGAGGAAGGGTCATAATTCTAAGGTACTTACACGAAGCAATCAAACAATTACGATGAACTTATTGCCTTCACGACTGTTATTCAACTCACTATGTCCCTGGTGCTAAATGCGTGGTATTAATGCGGCTTAGATTAAGGTTCTCGATAAGCTCTCTAAGTCGAGCCAATATATTCGTAAAAATTCAAGTCTGATAGTCAGTCTTTTACTCTCCCACTCTATGCTGTGATTTAGAGTGTAGAGACAACGTGGTTTGTAGATTCAATAGGAATTTTGGTGAGAATTTAATTTTCGGTAGGGCTTTATTTGGTTATGTTGAATAGGAGTCTATCTACCTAGGTAGGAGCGAGCAGGTGCCTATTTGCTGGTTGGACAGTTGAAGGTAAGTTACGCTCAATGATATTATCTGTAGCTAAGTACGTCTTTTGAACTCCTACGAGATAACGAAAGATATCAACAAAAGACACCAACCCAGATTTCCAACAATACGATACTGTGTATGCCTTTGTGTCCCGAACCAAGAAGTATTGGCTAGATTGTTAAAATAGCACCCAGAAGACCAAGTCAGCGTCTCTATTACTACTCTTCA
>JAABUO010002783.1_pt1 | contig 21176 bp, 31 predicted proteins | sample 5559291 | NCBI WGS metagenome assembly JAABUO01 (sample SAMN10711878, study PRJNA513372) | rock metagenome | isolation source: Antarctica rocks | place: Antarctica: Victoria Land, Finger Mt sud
CAGACAAGATTTGCTTCCTACATGCAAAGCGTTCCCTAAGGTAGCCACCGATTCGATATGTTTAATGTCCTGGGGGGCAACTCAGACCCAACAGACAAATAGTTCAGTTCAGTGAATCAAGATAGGTGCTTGTGATGTCTGATACAGCTCATAGCATGCATGTGTAAAATACATATGTGAAATCCTGTTTAGACGTGTTGAAATTATTGTACATCCTTGCACAACCAGAAGTACACAGTTTCCGAAACCACCCCGTGCTTTCATAGCTTTTAGCAGCGCTCAGCGGCTACATCAGCGGTTTCATGATTCTTCCGCAGTCCATACGTGGAGAAAAGCCTTTTGAACGCGTCCAATGAAGATGCTAAGTTGCTTCAGGGGCCAGCAGGTCTCGACTTTGTACCTGTGTTTGTGCAAGTTCCCACGCGGTGAGCCAGCTTCAGGCAACGCAATGATCGTTTTTGTTCTTCAGAATGCGGATGAGCCGGAACTTCAGAGGCTGCATGAGGAATTGCGTGCGAAGAAACAATGCATAGATCGCCAGGAGGAGGAGCTTCGAACGTGTCGGCAGCGCATCGACAGCTTGGAGGTATCGTGGGGGTCGGCTACCAATTAAAGGGGACGAACATGCTTTTGGAATGCTTTGGAACAAGTACATGTTGTGCGCCCCTCCTTGCTTGCTGCCTCAAGCAAGTCACCTTGCACAACAGTGCAACCCAACAAGATGTCAAAACTGCATATTCTGCTCTGCCTCTGCCAGTTCAGGACTCCTCAAATTCCCCATAATCATTCACAGCTCAACATAGCTTCTTTGTCCAAAGCTATCTTGACCTGATTATCATTGGTGCTTCTGCTGCTGCTGTAGCTTGGCTTTGCTAAGGCAGTCCCCTGCATCTTGGTAGAAGCAAACATTTGAAAAGTCACAGTGACGATCAGTGGATGCTTAGCAGTTCACCTCCATTTTTGCTCTGCTTGCAGGCGTTGACGCAGCTGCAGGGCTCTGTGGAAGTACTCACAGCCACAGTGCAACAACAGCAGGTGCAGCATGTAGCAGCAGCAGAGGCTCAGCACAGGCAGCTTCATGCTTTCAATCTGGCCCTGCTGGAGCAAGCGGAAGAGCTAGCTGCGCTGCAAGCCTTGCTGGGGGCTCCTGCAACGAAGAGGCAGAGCATGACGTCTAGAAGAAGAGTGACAGAGGATTTGATAACCAGCTTGGACCATCTGCAAGTGAGCTAGCAAGCTTTCAACTTGCACAAGCATTGCTCGTGAAAGTCACGCTGCCTTGTTGCATGCTGTGTGACCTGGGTCTGCATGTGACTTATACGCATGACCAGTTGGTGCAGCAGGCACATATGCAGTCCAGAAAATCATCACGTAACCAATGTGTTTGATGCATTCAGATATACGTCTCTGCTGCATCAAATGGTACTGCCATTAGCAAAATTTTCATATCAGGCATGGTTACACATGCTGTTTGCTGCACATGCAACTGAATTGCTGAAGTAGCCAAGCACCATCAGCATCATCATGTAACAGTAAAAGCAGAATTCTCAACAGCCAATCACAACATACCCATCCGCTCTTTTGTCATGTGTTCAAAGGTTGTTGGGCTCATCCTTGGACCAATAGAGAGCCATGTAATGTAGACGCATGCAAAAAGGGTCGTTGTCCCTGCAGGTCACATCTGGTGGTCTAGCGCCCAACACACTCTCACAGTCACAAACATCTGGCCAGCAGGATGGTGTTGCGGGGCCCAAAGCCAATGCACTGGTCAGTATCTCTGAAACAGATGTCACACAGGCTGACAAGCAATACCCGGTAAGCATCATACAAAATATGCATCAGTACAGGGTAAGCCTGCTTCACGGCATGCCTCATTGTAAAGTGAAGTCATGCATACAGGCAAGGCATCAAATCAGCTGACTAATGTATGAAGTGTTGTGCCCTGCAGCTCTGGGGCCAAGATGTCGAAGCAGGGCATGGTGCTGAGCTCATCAGCGCAAACAGGTGCACCCAAGTCCTCACCATTTCATCCCCTGAGCAGTGGGATTGATGTGCTGTCCACATGCAAGTTGATGAGCAATACAGGCCAGGTTGAGGTGCTACAGATGCAAAAACGGTGCCAGACCATGCATCGCATCACCCTTGATGATGACAACATGTTTCTGCAGAGGGCTTCTGGATCGTCCTTGTATTCAGGCTAAAAAGCATTATGCATTTGTGCACAATTGTTTTCTCTAAAATGCAGGTGGTCTCATCGTCAAGACAGTAACCAGTGCATCATGCAGCACATTGGGCATGACAAACAGGGGGCGGAGTGTGCTCAACATAAGATCAGCGTGTAGTTTGTGTACAGCAATGCCCTGCGTAGCTATCCTAGCGCCGTTTTTTATTGGCTGCTGCTCAGGTGTTGATATAGAAGAGGCTGCTGTGATGCAGTCATCAGGTGAAGGATATGTCAACTGACAGAGCTGGGAATGCTCTGTGCTGCGGGGTAGCAGGATTGCAGCTGCAACCGCTGTGCGTGGATCTGACAGCCAATCATACCTTGGCTTTGGCATGGTGGACAACTGCTGCTGGTTGATGGGGACTTTGAAAGCACTTTATGCCTTCTAGAAGCATGCTAGCTCTTTGCTTGCAACAGTGAGTGTCGGCATGGTTGCTTGTGAGCTGCTTGCTTAGAGTGATGGTACCAAGAACAGCTTGTAAGGTTTTACGTGATGGCAAGGTCATCATCAGGCCTGGAGGTCCCTCCCCAGCTGCTTTCATTATTATGTGTAAAAGGCTTGCTGTGCAGTTTGTGCACCTTCTTGTGTGTGTTGAGCTCACCCTGTACTTGCGATCATGAGATGCAAGCATTGATGCCATGACCTGACAAGCTGCTTACCACCACAACACACCTACACGTGCACACTACTCCTGCGGAGGCCCCAAGCCTGCTTCATTGCAAGATGTCATTTACATTGTTCCTTACTAAAGAATGGCCTGGCATCCATTTCCAGAAGCAACCGCTTACCTATTTGACAAGCTGTCCCTTAATGCAGGTGCTGGGTTGCAATGCCATATGCTGCATGTTGACCTGGTCTCAAATGTGACCGCAGATTCATTGGGTGACGACGCAATTGACGCCCACAACATGTCGGTCATCCTGGTCGATCATTCAGTAAATGCCATTTACTAAATGGTTTCTTTCTTCCGTGATAGATCAACAACATTGACAATATTAATTAATATAAATCCAGATCTACTAGAGGTAGTAAGGCATAAGCTGCCTCGTCACCAACTTACATAACCTTATATCAGGTGCATGTGCGATGGCCATGGCCGTAATGTACTAAGTTCTGGGACTGCTTCGGCCCCCCAAGCAGGCTGCTCAGCTAAGTTAACTTCCGCCATCAGTCATCTCCGCTTGAACTTTGGGCGAACTGCCACAAGCTGCCGCAGAGAAAGCAACCTGTCAACCTGCATGGAGTCAAATGGTTGGTCCTGGAGAAACTTAAGGGCGGAGGTCGAATCGCAAGAAGCCGCGGACGCTTTCTTCTACACTGGGGCACCTGTGGAGGCCTATCAAGACTGCTTTTATGCGTCAGCAGGTACCATGATGTGCCGATGCGGCCAAAAACTCGCAATTTTTGCTTTGTCTGTTTCTTCTTGCATCAACGAGGTTTGTACTGTGCGTCATGTTGCAATCAACGAGGTGTTGCTGCAGCTCTGCGTGTGGGGACCCTTGCATCGATCGTCGCAGCGACGTGGTCAAAGAAGTCCTAGTGCTTCTTGTTACGTCGCAAATTTTCAAAAGCTAAGCATTTGCGTGCCGCGTGACGACGGCCTTAGTGCGTGCAGGGGTCGTCGTCTTGTTTGGGTCGACTGCGGCGATATGCATGGGGTTCGATGTGGCGCAGTATCGCAGCCTGAAAGACGTGGGCAAACTGATCTTGATATCCCACATAGCATATTGCCTGATATTTTTGGGGACGGCAGCCCCTTACAGCATAGCAATGGTTCGCGTACTGTTTGCGCCCGGAGCTCCAAATGGTCTGCTGCAACCATATATACAGCGTTGCATATTTTACCCTTTGGCCTTTCAGCTAGCCATGTATGTCTTTGAGGTAAGGTTGCTGCACATCATGATTGAAACGTCTTTGCACGTGTACTGTGTTGCTTACACCTACAAGTACACCAGCAGGCCAGTAGAGTTAGCTGACACATGTGCAGACCTGTTTAGCTATAGAAGCCTGACAAAACATGGTGCATGTCTCATCCTTTTGACCTGCACCTGCATCCTCTCAACTTGCGAAGTCCCTATTGTATCATATAAAACATGTGCTGAAGCTTAGTGCTGTGGCTTCCATACATTGACATGCATTGAATTGAAATGTGTTGCCAATGCTGTTGCAGGGCGCCTTCAGGTCTGTCTTGCGTATCAATTGGTTTCTCTTTGTGCACCATTTGATGTTCTGTACGTTTTTAGTGCTAGCTTTCCAGTCTCAGTCATTATTTGTCATCAAAGTAGACCTGATAGTAAGCTGTTTTGCAACGTATGAATTCCTGCTGTATGCTGCCCTCATTGCACGAAGAGTGCAAGTTCTGAAATCAGCATGCTGTGTCCTGCTTGTTACAGGCCTCAGCTTTTACTTACTGACACGTCTCGTTCAGCTTGCCATTTTGATTGGCCTCTTTGTGCTGTCTTATGAACCAATGAGAGCATCTGGCAGGACCATTGCACTGTATTGGGTGTCTCTGTGTATGTGTGTAGTGTTGGTTGTGTTACAAACATACACGTTTGTGATCTATCACAGCATTTGGAAGAGCACTGGTTGCCATGGAAAGCAAAGTCAGCAGCCCATCCTTCCAACTCAAGACTCTGCCAGATCTGGAGATACTCACTTCTCAGTGTTCCACGAGGAGCCATTGTAGAAACAACAATTATACATGCAGGAGTGAGCCTGTGGTTCTACAGCTGGCTGTAGATTCTGTCAAACACTCTTTTCATGCATTGCAGTATCAACAACCATTACAAGCAATTGGTACAAAGATTATGGTGGTTGTGATAAGAGAGCAAGCTTGGCTGAAGCCTTCGGGCGTTTAGAAGCATTTGTAATGCAGACAACTGCCAGCAATATGCTGCAAAAATGTATCTTGCGCTTTTTGTGCAGCTGCAACAGCTGTAAATGCTGGTCATGCTGATGGTATCCCTTGTTGATGCGAGCTCAAAAGAACAGTGCGTATTGCCAATTTGTGCCATTGTTTTTAGACAGGGTCAGGTATTTGCAGACTTTCTAGTCACTCCGATCTGAATGTTGGGTTAAAAGGTTACAGAACGATTGACAGTGCATTCAGCTGACCCAAGGTGTTAGGTCTACAGGTCAGCTGACAAGTCTATGCTACAGCCAAGCAGCGAATAACAACCTGGCGGTCCGAGACTGATGAATACACAGCTCTTTATGGCACAAACCCGCAGTTCGTAGCTCGTTTCGTGGCAAAGTTCGCTGTTTTTGCAGTTTAGTTGCAGCGCCACTGTATATGCGTTTGCTAACGGTGGCCTTGGATACCGTAACTGAAAGCAGCAGTCAAACCCACCAGAGCAGCAGTGCTTTTCTACCTACCGTGCAGTGTCTGACTGGAATAATGGAGGTAGACGAGGCTCATAGGCTTTATCAACACTTTCAACAAGTAGATGCAGCGGCGAAGCAGAAGCAGGTACCAGGTTGATTACAGGTGCTTTGGCCGACAACTTGAAGGTGTGTGTGGACCAAGCGTCGTCGTGATTGCTGCAGGGTCTTGGATTTGGTGCTTCATCACCACCGCGTCCGGATGCAGAAGTGTCAAAGCCAAGTAACGGCTGGGAGGCTCCCTACAAGCTTTCTGACAAATACCAGCAACCAGAGACCAACAGTCGGAAACGCAGCAGGTCCCCTTCTCATCACAGATCTCACTTTGAGGTTGGCAAGCGTCACAGGTCACGCCTTGCAAGTCAGTCACCGCAGTCGCAGTCACCTTCACGAAGAAACTCCGCATCTCACAAAACTAAGCCAAGCAGGCGCTCAGGCAGCAGGGAGCCTGAAAGACACCACCCCACCCACAGATACCACAAAGAAGATCATAATGACCGTGACAGACGCAGTAGGCAACATCAGTCACTTTACAAGCATTCACATAGCAGCAGAGATGGCGAAAGGTCTAGGCGTTATCCTAGCAGTCACAGTAGCAGGCAGGATAGCAGGCATGACAGCAGACACCATAGCAGCCATGGCGGGGCAAGAAGTCGCAGCAAGGATCAGCGCTTTTCGCGACAACATATTGATCTTGAAGCTAACAGATACAGACGATCTGACAAAAGTCATCATAGCAGAAGCAGGAGCAGGGACAGGGACAGGAGAAGCAGAGACAAAGATAGCAGAAGCAGACAAGAAGTCAAGGCAGATAAGGCACCTGACTATGCTATGTTGATCACTGGCTACAACAGCATGCCTCCTACAGAGCGCTTGAAAGCTGTCACGCAGTATAAGCTGCGCAAGACATCATCAAAGGTATTGCTGTGATGCCAGCTTTGCATGCATGATGGCAGGTCACACAGGTCAACCATGCAACTTGTTGGCGTTTAGCCAACAAACTTTATTCCCCACTGCAGCATGGCATTGGTTGTGTTGGTTCTGCTTCTGCTGCTCCACTTGTACATACATGTCTCCTTTTACACAGTCCTCACTGCATTAGTCTCAGTTGCCTTGCACGCCTTCGTTGCTGTTCACATGGGTGGCAAACTGCCAATAGCAGCCTGCACATAAACTGCTGCATGTCCATTTATAGCGTACCCAAGAGATGTCACACACATAGGAACCAAATGATGCTAATGGGAAGCCTTGGACACGCTTTGTGTTCAACAACGAGGCCTTGCTGGATGAAGAAGGGGCTGTTCCAGACAGCCCTGGCCTTGAGGGCAGCGGCCAGGCAGGACTAGGGGCCTTTGACTTCAGGCAGCATCGGTCAGTCCAACTGACAAAGCCAGCTGAAGATGCGCATGAGGTGTGTCCTCCCTAATCTGCAACGGCCCTTGTTTGATCTCCCAATAGTCTGCCTCACTCAGTTAGAGTAATCTTGTCTCGTATGCATCTTAGCCCTGAGTCACCTGGCATCGGTCCCTCTATTATGATCTGTATCTCCTGCCCAAAACTAACTTTGCTGCGTAGTTAAGGTCCTTGCGATTGTTTAGCTTTCAGCCCGTGTTCAGATTGTACAGCCTGTTGGCGTTGCTGGCTGTGCATCTGCCTGCTTTTGCATAGGCCAGCAAACCATGCATGCCAGTAAATAAGCATCTCTTGGAATGTTCAGGATTGTTTGCCCACACCATTTGCACCTCACAACACATGCAGTACAAATTCCACATCAGAATGCGCGCACCATTGTGCTGATAGGCATTGCTGGCTACTGTCATTACATGCATGGCAGTAAGCAAAACATTGATTCGAAAGCAATGGAGTGGTTGCACGATAGGGTTGAGGTTGGTGATTGAAACTCTTAACACAGCATGTGCTGGATGTGTTGCAGCTACAAGAGGTTCTTGCAGCATATATTATCAACAAAAACATGCAGGCCTTCCCTTCCTCTGCAATATGATGAAAAACAAATCATTTGCATTTCTTCATTTGCAAGAGAGCGACGGGTGTCAGCATGCTGCATGCCTTGCATGCCTTCAGCTGCTGATGCAATCTTTGGTACAACGCCAGAAACTGCCTTTGGCAAATTGTGCTTCATCATCATCCCAATGCTGCTCTGGAGAGACAAGACTTGCCCTGCCCGTATCTAGCTCATCACGAGCCAGAAAGCGTTATAAATATAAATTGTCATTATTGTTGTCATCATCCGAATGATGCCTTTTGCTGCAGGCTGCAATCTTTGGTGCACCAGCTGCTCAAGTGCCGCCTGGAGATGATCCCTTACTCAGCCCAGCTCACGCAACAAGCTCAGATTCTGATGAGAGGCCTCAGGTTGTGGAGCTCCATGAGATCACAGCATTCGGAGATGATGTGAGCAAGCGCAACATCAGCAAATCATTTGCAAGGCAGTGCTTGTATTCATCTGACATCCAGTAGTGTCGACGCTGATTGCTTGATGGCAGGGTATCCATGTCCTGCTGGATGCTGTCAGCTCTGTAAGCTGGCAACTGAGCACACACACACAGCATCTACTCAATCTTGCAGTTATGCACAGATTGGCTCAGTCTTGCCTGCCTGATAAGAGTGTGATGACACGAGCAACACAGGGTCATGTGCGTGACACTGCATGTATGCTTTCTGTACTGCAGGCAGACCCCGCTGATGCTGTCGAGCCTAGTGCTGCAACTCAGCCCAAGCTGTCGTGGCGTGAACGTGCACTGCTGAAGAAGCAACAAGCTGAGGGGTCCTGACATGATGTGGTCTTTGCAGCCCATGTGCTGTTTGCAAGTAGCTGTAGAGCAACCCACAGTCTGCATCTGGAGCAGCAGAGTGTGTTTGTGTTATCGTGAGCCTGCAAGACATGTTGCATTGTGGCACGTCATTGTCAGATCAGTATCACAGTATCTTGCTCAGCATTTCAGCATCAGCTGCACCAATTGATGAGGAGATCGAGTTTATGGCTGGCCTTTGGGTTTGTTTTCATCATCAAGCACACATGCTACCAGCTGAATCATTTCGATATCTGGCTGCTGTGCCTGTATATGCTTTTGCACATACTATTTCACTGATGTCCCTGGGCATGCCTGATGTCAAGCTCTTTTAATGATGCTAAACTGCCTTGCTGTGCATAACATCTGATGTTCTGGCTGTCAGCACCTTTACACAGACGTCCAAGAAGGGCACGCTGCATGATGATAGCTTTTGCTTTTCCGCGATGTGCAATCATTGACTTACAGCATGTGCAAGAAACAGAACCTCCAAAGCATACTGACAAGCTGCTATACACCCATTCGGTTACTGAGTCAATGTACAACCACACAAAATGAACAGCCACCTGCAGGCACAGGGCCAACAAAATTGCAAACAACACTGTACACAGCCTCTTGTCATGTACCTAGCCAGGACTATGTTGCCCATGGGTCGACTCAAAAGTTGCTGGCTGTAGATCACTGCTGCTACTATCAGAGGATAGGGACAGTGGGGCGGCAACTTTCTCGCCGCCAGTCAAGACCAGCAGCCTCCTGCAGTGTTCTCCTTGCAGCATCCTGCACCGCAGCAGGGTCTGAAGCTTTCACAGTTTTCAACAGCGCAGCTGACGTGAAGGGCTGCTGTTGCTTGTTGCACACCAGTTGATAGCGACCTGGTGTTTGCAATGACTTGCGTACTTGGGCGTGCTGTACCTGATCAAGGCTTGCATGATTGCGCACTGGTGTTCAAGACTGTTCATGGCTCTTGCTTGAGCATGCTCTGCTTGATCACACTTGCTTGTTTTGTACACTGGTCTGCCCAAGTGTCAGACATGAATGCAACCAATGGCATATACAACAGCCTTTGTGAGCTGTGAGCTTCTAAGATGACCGTCAGAAGAGTGCAGGGCACTTTGGCCTGCCTGTTGATCTTCTCTGACAAGACAATGAGACTGCAGCTAGCTATGATTGTTTGGTGATGGTGGATGAGGACATGATGGTACGAGTTTCACGAACACTTGCACACAGCCGCACTTCAGCTTTTCAAAATGTACGGCTTGCGTAGTCAATTGCTGGGCAGAAATGCAAGCCCGCTGCCCAGTACATGGCAAGCGCGAACATCAATACAAGTAAGCAAAACTGATGCATGAGCACAGGCATTGAGCCTCTGCTGATTGTGCCCATTTAGCACTCATCTTGCAACATTGTACTATGGTGCCATAATCTGAGCCTGTCCAATCTTGACGCAGTGCAAGCTCTGCAAACCTCTGGATGACTATCTGGTCAGTTTGACATCGTGCACATATGCATCTACGAAAGGCTTGCCTGTGAGGTGCTCAGGTATGGGTTGTACGTGTTGTCATACTGCCACTGCTGTGTCTTCTTAGTCAGCAGCATCTGATAGTGAGGTGCGCGCAGGGGCACACATGCGTCTGGCTTGTTCCTGCCTGTCCACATGCACTGCTGAACATGGCGGGCCCCAATACAAGGCTCACCTGCAAATCACAGCGTGACTGGTTATGATGTGCATCCACGTTAGGCCGCAAATTTGAACTTGAGTTGCTTAAGATTCTCATTGACTTGATGACTCTGGGCTCAACAGCCAGCAATATCACTGCACCCGTGCAGCAGCTGAATGGGGAGGCGAGATTGATCTGATGCATGTCTGAAACAAAGTTGCCATTCTTGACACATAGGTGCAGCGTTCTGTGAGTCTGAATGCACTATCAAGATTTCCAGCAAGTATGCAGGCAGCCATCACAAGCCATCAAAAGCATGACATACACCACTGCATGGCTTTACCAAGTGAGATAAATCCCTTGACAATGAGATGCTGATAAAACCATGTCAGCATCTGAAGTATTTCTAGCACCAAATGGTCATGCAATATCAAGGCAAAATTGCAGGAAAGCACCATCACAACATCTGTGGCAAGAGCAGCATATTAAACATGTGCTTGGACTGAACACAGCAACGTGTCACCAAGCAAAGCAACACACTACCAAAAGCAACTTCTTTCTACTCATTTTGTCCTCAGGCAGTGTCAGCAGAGACCAGCATTGCTTACCCATTGTCAGCTCATTGAGGCTACAGAAGCTGCCGGCAGCTGGCTGTGCCTTTTCACCATGCTTGAACAGCAGCTCCTTATTGGTGCAGGCATACTCCTTGCCCACGCCTTCATGGCGTGCATTTGCCAGCAACTCAATTCCAAACTTTCCCTGAGGAGCAGTATAGGATGCCAGTAAATAACTGCCTGATGGTGTAGCAGAGTTAACACTGGTGAACGAGTACAGCGGCTGTGCACGTCTTTGAGATCAAGCAGGGTGCCCAAGCTGAGGGCTTTAGCAGTCAATCTTGTGGCTGTTGACAGATCGCACCCAGGATTTAGCTGAAGATTCAAGCAACTGCTTACTGAGGGGTTGTAGTCAGCCCGCATGGTGGTATTGGCTTTGAATCTGAGGCTGGCGGGCTGGGCGCTGGCAGCGCTGGCTGCTCGGGCTTCCACCCAGTTGCCCATGCATACGCCTGGCCTGGCAAGTAGATGTGTCACAAGCTGAATGTGAGCAAACAATCTGCTTTTGCCATTTGCAAGTAGCCCTGCGACATGCGGTGATGCGCAGAAAGCACTCACTGAAAGCTGTTCTGGTGGTCGCTCATGCCAATTCCACCGCCTGCTCCTCTGGTCCAATGCTCCTGAACGGCCGGCATGACTGCAGCTGCAGGAAAGTATGCCTCGTCACTCCAGTAGCGGCTATGTACGAATTTTGTGGCAAGACCTTGGTGGCGAGGTGCTCAGAACAAAAGCGAGATACGCCGTACATGTTACGTATTTACTACGGAGTAACCGTAACAAATGCGACATTATTGCTGCAGTGCATCGGCGGCTAACTTCCTCTTTAGCAAGTTGCGGGTGTTAGGTGGTGACTTTGTGCAGCTGCTTTGTCAACATGGCGGAGCAGGTTCGTCTACACATGGCGATTGTGCTGCTCCATTCTTACGTTTGGCAAGACGCTGAGCTTTGTGTGCTTTACTGCAGAACGAGAAAGCCTTTCAGAAGCAGCTTGGCGTGAACGTCGGGTGAGTGCTACATTTCGCAGCAGTCATCATCGAGCACCCGTTGCACTCAAAAATATGGCGTCCAATGCACGTTTCGGGCCACAAGACCTCTTTTGACAGGGATTGTCTACACACAGGTTCCAGAGCAAGAAGCCTGGTCAGAAGAAGGCCCCAGGAAAAGCTGGACAGAGGTATTGGAAGAATGTAGGTCTTGGATTCAAGACTCCCAAGGAAGCTATCGAAGGTTGGAACACCTCAACAGAACCTCAGCAGTGATCAGCAAGATAGTGTGTAGCAGCTCTGCACAAGCGCAGAAAGCTGTCAGCATCTTTCAGTCTACCATATACCAACAGCCTTCACAGTACATCAAACAAGCAAGCAGATCTCTTGGCCATCAGATCAGCCGCATACCCCTCAGTCTGCTTGGAAAAGTTGACTCCATACTGTTATCTGCTACTATAGCAGCCTTGTACTGCATGCAGGCACATACATTGACAAGAAGTGCCCCTTCACTGGTGACATCTCCATTCGTGGACGTATCTTGTCAGGCATTGTCAAGTCCACAAAGATGAACAAGACCATCATTGTGCGACGGAATTACGTGCACTACATCAAGAAGTATGCTAGGTATGTCTGTAAGCCTGGTATGAGCAGGCAGCATACATGAGCAGGCAGCACACATGACCAGGCAGCTTACACAGGCAGCCTGCCCTGTAGTTTGTGCTTTAAACTGCAGCGATTTGCTCGATGGTCTATGCATACCTTGCTTATTGACACATCAACATGTCAGCAATGTGCTCATCCTTGGCTGCTTTTGCAAGTACTGCTAGCAAAGGCCCAAGAAAGGTGGCAGCAATTGGCAACGTTATAGATGGCCACTTCAATGTGCAGTTGATAACTGGGAATGTGCAATTGATGATCTGGACATACAAGTCATTTGTAGTAAAGCGTAGTGTACAGATTGTAAACAGCTGATGTTTTGCAGATACGAGAAGAGGCATTCCAATCTGGCAGTGCATGTATCACCATGCTTCCGTGTTAATGAGGGTGACATTGTCATCGTAGGACAGTGCAGGTCAGTGACAACCACTTAATCCCTTCACCCTCTGGCTTGTTGGCACATGTTGGCACATACATGACGTGCACATGCATGATGTAGCACATTCAGCTGCCACTTTAGGCCTGCTGCATGTGGGAGTACTTCTTTGCACAAGCAAGCATCCTGTCTTGTCTCATGAGTATTTCTGGCCCGTCACTGTCCTCTACACATCTGCTTTAGAGCAACCTACCGGCAAGGCATTGCAGAACACCTGCTGCTTTCTTGCGATTGGTTGGTCTGTTGTTGCCAGTACTTATAATGCATGTGTTTATGTTACTGTGTCAGGCTAAATTACTTGTGTTCACGTGCAGACCTCTGTCTAAGACAGTGCGATTCAATGTGTTGAGGGTGATCCCTAAGGGTCAGAAAGCAGGCAAGAAGGGTTTCAGTGCCTTTTAAGTCATGTTGGACTAACTGCTGTAACATACAGCCATACTCTCTATGGTATGCTGTAACATACAGCCATACTCTCTATGGTATGCTGTAACATACAGCCATACTCTCTATGGTATGCTGTAACATACAGCCATACTCTCTATGGTACATTGTGTCACATTGTTGGTTCCATGGTTCGCCTATTGATCGCTGAATAGCTCTCTTGCTAGTGCCTGTCTGGCTCGATGCAGACTGGTACAGGCATCTGGTCATGCCTGCTAACGGTCAGCTGTCAGTTGCTGCTACATTTTCTAGGTCTTGCAGCTGCAAGCCCTGCACTGACACTACCTGACTTCTCCCTCTCAGTTGCTGGCAACGCCATTGCATTTTGTCAGCTGATCTTGCAAGCACTATACTGCTGGCTAGTGGCCAAGGTGTCTGACTTGTACATTGCATCAGTCTATCTGCGTCCTTTACATCGACTGCAATGCTCATTGTACATATGCAAGCGTCAACGTTCATCATACAAAATGCAGAGTACGGTCCACATGCTACAACACTGATTTCTCCCATGGAAGGTACCACGCAATGACACCAAATCAAATGAAATACATACAAATGCAATGAAAAGTGATCATCAGCTATCAAAACACCTCACCCGCAATGACCTACTGGGAGAAGTTGCCAAATGCTGCTGGCTAAACTACATGCATTGTCTACATCACCCAAAACCTATAGGACCCTCGTCAACTTGGACAATGATCTGCATGCCAAGAATATTGTACGCTTGCACACAGACCCCCTGATACGCCTGTTCAAAATCGCTAACAAGCAGTACTATACACAGCTTGCAGAGTACATTTTGAAGTTGTGCTCTTGAATGGATAAGGAGCATTTGCAGCCCTCAAAAACAAAGCACACTTTGCATTCATTGTATGATGAATCAAATCAAAGAAGTTGTACTGACTGGTCATCTCGTTGCGCTGTCAGCGCATGTGACCAGCTGTCGAGCTCCAAATTGTACAATGATCTGTGAGCGCACATCTGCACAAGTGTGTTTCATGCTTGCAGTATGCGCTTGCTTTCCTCAAACACAAACCAGCTGATTCCTGCTGCAGGGGCAATTTTCATGAGGTTGGGTGTGAGGCCTTTGTACATGCCCCTGATGCCTTCCAGCTCCAGTGTCTTCCTGATAACATCAAACATGCCATTATACTTCAACGGCACACCACCCATTCCTTGAGCCTGCAGCAGCAGTGTAAACATCAGAAATCACACAGGTCTGTGTGAGCACATATTAGTTGCAGTCGCACAGAAACAGCACACCCACAAACGCAACACAGCTTACTTCAGGTGCTATACAAGCTCGTGTGCCATTGGGCTGGAACCACCAGGGCAAGCAGTGACTCAACTGTTGCATGTTTGAGGTTTGCCTCTGCCACATATGAAAGCAGCTCATAAGCATGTGTGGCAGCAGACATTGGCTGACAAATGTGTTGGCAGGGTGTGCTGTCATAGTTTGAGAGCAAGCTAGCAGTTGGAGAAAGAGGATACACCAAGAAATGGACACATGTCTCATCCTCTCTTGCTTGAAACAAGGCATCAGCATAACTCATGCTTGGCTGCTCTATGCAGTAAGCAGCAGGTGACCATCGAGGACTAGTGACAAGTCACCTGAAGACGAGTCCTGATGAGGCCAAGAGGGTAAGCAACCAGCTGAGCTCCTGTACTGGACAGCATGCCAGCCAGCAGCAGGTGCTGTGGTGGCGGCCTGTGGTCATACTGCTCATGCAGCTTCTCACGCATCACCTCAAAGGCTGCAATGTCCAGGCCTGCATATGGAATGATGCCCACCATGCATGGTGTGATGCCCCTGCAGCCAGATTGCCTGACGTCAGCAATAGGCCGTCAGGCTGTGTGCCTCTGTGCACAAATTGTCTTGATGTGCATGACTGCCGCTCATTTATGTACAGAATGTGCTGGGACCCTGATGTTAATTCTCTGACTCTGGCTTGGATGCTCTGAGCATGAATGCCTGAAGACATTTGTGATTTGATATGCAGAATGAATGGGCTACACCATACAAACAGCTGTCAAGTACACCATGACATGGCAGATGCAAGTTGACACACTGACAGAGCAGTACAAGGGCTTTTTGTGGATTCTGAGTGTGTGATGTCCAAGCTATTAAAATTGGTGTAATTCAAATCAAAATTACCTTGAAACGAGGGCAAACATGTCTGTCCTGACGCTGCTGAAAACTGTTAGTATGGATACAACACAGAAACGAGTTGCTTGATCTGGCCAAATCGTGCAAGCTGGCAGCCAAGCTCAAGAGGAAGTGAAAGAGGTGTATTCCAAGAGACCTCACCTGAAGAGAGCCTTGTAGCCTTCTTGGCGCACAATTTTCGAGAATGCATTTGCAATTCCTCTGTATGTGCCAGCAGGACTGACTGCCAACCTTGTTTGGATGACTTCCATGGGGTAGATGGTCCCCTGTGCAATAGCACCAGAAATACCACCAATTGCCACGCTTTGACCTGCAACATGGTTTTGAAAAATGAGCAGAGAGCACATCTAATACCACAGCATCATGGTGTGTTGCTTGATGATGCACATGCGGCGTAATGGGAGAGCAGCTATTGAAAATGTTTCTTGTGCATATTAGATCCTGCAGCACATGGCAGCGCTTACCCAGAGTGACCGAGTGACCATCCTGTGCAATCATGGATTTGACTCTATCGTTGCAGGTCAGCTTGAGAGCCGTCTCAGGCACATTCTTGATGACATTAGCACCATTGCCCCTGAAGTAAGCCTTATATGACCCTTCTGCGGCCATCAGGCTGAAGCCCTACAGGAGACAGCTTGTTTGTAAGCACCTGGATCTGGCATTGTCAGCATGACAGGCAAATTCAGTCCATGCACATAAGACTCAAAAGCACTTGCCTAGGTATCACTGCAACAACTAGAGTGTATGTATACCTGTCTGATAGTGATCAGCTGACCATCTTGGACCTGAAGGATGAACTTGAGCCTGTCAATGGGAGCTGTGGCTGTACGGCTCACGGCTCCCGCTACTCCTCCAGACAAGAGCAGCTTTGCCGACAGGGTACCAGCCCGCAGGTACAACAGCGGCATGCCAAACAGGCCGGCAAGTGCCGAAGGCTGAGCCGAGCGAGCCAGGCCTGCCGGGCGAGAGAAATCTTCTGTAAGCCTCATAGTCCCCTCGCATGCTACAGCTTGGCTCTGCGCTTCTCTTCTGACCTGTTGTGGACTTGAAGACATCACAGCAAAGCCATCCAAGCAGTTCCTAGTGCATTTCAGGGCTAGCTCAGACTCTGCCTGATAGAACTACCTGGTTGCTTATCTACATGGTGTCAGCAGGCCTGCGCGAGGACAAAATGGCAAAGCTACTTTCGGAAGTTATGTCCAGCTAGACTACGGTGCCACAGCTATAGTGTTGATGATTATGCAATTCATTGCTTTATTGGAAACTTCAATGCACATCACTTGTCCCCGGTAGTCCCATGCGGAGGCCCGTACAACCCATACAACCAGGGGCCCGTAAAGCCGAGCGCATGCTTGTTGACATTGCACGTATATCAACACTGCAATGCAGTGACTGCATCTGTACTTCTGTGTGCTGTTCGAGGTTGCTGTCCCTGCAAACAGACTCTGCCATCAAGCTTCAGCAGCAGGTAAGGCTAGACTGTGCGTGAAACAGTCCAGATAGGTCGCAGATGGTGGCCATTGTACAAAATGTCAGAGGCATTATACTTTTGAGATGTGGACATGGTGCATGCAGAGTTGTAGGTGCTAGCGATTAGAATATATTTTGCACGTCATGACTGATCAGGTCACAATCTGTGCAGCATCATTGCTGGTTCGGATGCCGTGTCATGCAATAATGTGAGCATGCTACCCATCTACAGGCGAAGATTTGGCATTTACTCTGAAGCGCAATTGCGAGGGAGCTCGGGCTTGGGGATCGCGCCTGAGTGTGCAGTGCAGTGTGTATACATGATGCAATGGTTATCTTACCTTAAGCTGGAGCTGTGCTGCTGTCTGAGATGTTGCTGATAGACCTGCCGGCATAACATGCGAAGATATGTGAGTCTGTCACTGTTACGTAATGGCCGCTGACACAGCTGCGATTGAGCTATGCATGCATAGGTCTGCTCGCTGCGTAGGACAGGTATCATCCTCAAGTCGTAACATCTGATCAGCGAGAGAAGCAAAAGCCTGACCAGATCCGTCGATCCAGGAGATTCATCGCTCAGGCAGGTGGGTGCAGCTTCGACAAGTTTTCTATGATGCCTCGTCCTGCAGCAATATTGACCGTTGCGGCACTTCGCGACTCTTTGGATCAAACTCGGCAGTTGACAAACACACATGTGTTTATGGTGTTGGACGCAAAAGTCTTCGCTGCTTGCAGGTCGAGCAGACGAGTGCAGGCCATGTCGCGCGTCGTGGTTCTTCTGGCTGTGCTAGCACTGAGCATACAAGCTGATGCTGTCTCAAATATCGTAGCGTTTGGCGACTCGTTGACAGATGACTGCACACATGGAGCCTCTGCTTTGGTTGACAGCGTGCTGGACACAAACCAGGTATCAGTGCAGCCATGCTAAGTTGAGCCGCAACTGCTCTGTTGCGCAATGGCTCCTCTGCAGTAGTGTGCTGTCGATCCTCTCATGTCATTCTGCTGCTTGTGGTCCGCAGCCGTACCCTGGGGCGCCGTATTACAACGGTTGCGTTTTCAGCAGTGGACCACCGTACTCTCAAGTGGCAGCTGGCCTGCTGAACGCGACCCTTACTGACTACGCCATCGGTGGAGCCACCTCTGGGGCTGTCCCGGGTTACCTGGAGATTCCTGCAAGCTATGCCAACAGGTCGTCTCCTGCTGTGGTTGAAGTGCCTTCCAGCTTGGAACAGGTAGTTCAACTTCCGTTGCTGCTGTCATATCAGAGCTTGCTCTATGCTGTGATCACTGCAAGCTGCTACCAACAGGACAAACGAGTTGCCTTAGGCCCTTTGCAGTTCTCCTTCTTACGTCAATTGCTGTGACAGTTATGTCTTTTTATACCCAGTGATGATGCGCTCAAGCACTTCCCATACTGCAGGTAGCAAACTATCTGGACACAACCAATGGCATCGCATCTCCAGAAGACTTGTATATTGTGTTCATTGGAGCAAATGATTACCTGGACACTCTGGCTGGCGAAGCAAACGCGACTGTAGAAGAAGTTTTGACAGCTACAGCTGAAGCTATGGACCTGCTATACCAAGCCGGTGCAAGAGTGTAAGCATTTCCTCCAGAGTTCAAGCCTGTCTTTGCAGAAAGTATGCATGACATGGTTAGTACAGCCTCATAGCTCCTGGAGGGTTCAAGCTGTCTCTGTGACCGTGAGCCATGCTTTGCCATGTATTTTGCCCTGTTGCATGAAGGGCTATTGCTTGCTTTTTTGGGATCATATCAATGCTGCACTTTGCAAAGCTGCTCATACTGCATCTATGCGGTTGATGCATCAACACACTCAGTGTAACCCCTAAATGAAGTTGTGCATTTGACGGCTAGCTCAAGCAGATCATGTAACATGTTGTACAACAACCCTGCTCAGCTGCTTCTTGTCATTACAGGTTCTTCACTCAAACACTGCCATACCTAGGAAACACTCCAGCACTGATGTCTCGAGGCGCTCAGGCTGTGGTGAGTACATTCCGGTTCAGCTCTGTTGGTGCTGTGTCACCATTGTCTGTCGATGCTTACGTATCTCTTGAAGCTCATCAAGCTGCTGTATCAGACTACAGATCAAGCTGAGCCTTTTGGAATTGATTCTGTCTGAGAATATGTTGCTGGCTTTGTCAACACTCGTGTCTGTTGTTTACTGGCTGATCAGTATCGCCAGTGCACAGTGCGCATGTCCCTTCTGTGCAGCCAATTCTTCCCTCATGCCTCAACGTTGGTGTCTGTGTGCACTGCAGGCAATCGCCAATGAACTCACCACAGGTCACAATGAAGCCCTTGCAGAGCTGATTCCCATGTTTGCTGCTGACCACTTGGAGGCATCAGTCATCCTGTTCAACTTTGAATCTTTTTTGATTGATCTGGCAGCAAATGCAAGCGCCCTAGGTATCACAGACACAACTACCCCATGCTACACTGGAGCTGTTGCTGGCACTGCTGCAACTGCAGCAAACACGTCAGCAGTTTGCTCCAACCCAAACAACCATGCATACTGGGATAGTGTTCACCCAACAGGCATCGTCCACCAGCTTTGGGGTCAGGCAATTGCTGAGCAGCTGATGCCCTTATTTACAACATCTGCATCTGGCAGGAAGCTGTTGTCCGAAGACCATGCAGGCGTAGCGTCAGGTGCCGTGTCAGTGTATGGCCAAGCCCTTTGATGTCGCTGATAGGAATTTTCTTGAGCACATCATGAATATGGCTCCAATTTTGCCTTTTCTATTCCCTGGTCTTGCGAGATACAGTTAGCATTGACCTATAGTTAAACAGATATATACTTATGACAGGTACTGCATTTTGGCCCAACTGCACTGTGACACAGCACTTGCCCTCTATTGCAGCTATTGCATTACTGCATGCAGCTGCAGGCAAAGTATTCCATAGATACAAGAGAGTATGTTGTAGGCACTCTAGACACGGGCTGTTGTGTTTGCATCAGGAGCCTGCACCAACCGACATGCTTATTGACTACTGCTGCTCAAAGGGTTCACAAAAAAATTTGGAACAGTCATTGCAAGCTGCTAAACAGTGTTTTGCCAGAAGGCTTTGTGCCTGCTGTTGCACCTGTTGCTGAGTATCTTACTGTGATCATACTATTGCAATCTGATCTGCTTTCAAAAGCATGTCACTTCTATGTGGACTAACAACGGGGTGACTAACTGATTGCTGCAAGATGTCTGCTACTGGCTTCAGATGCTCTGCTCCATCCAGCACAGGGCAACGCTAGCGGCCTCAGAGTCTCATGGTATACAGCCTTAGGCTGCACCTGTGTTCCACCTGCGCACCTGTGCTGAGGACACACAGCTTGCTCTTGCCGGACTGCTGCAAAGACCCTGTGCTACTGCTGCTGCTGCACCTGTGTCACACCCCTGCACAGCTGGACCTGTTGGTAATGGGGATATGTTTGATCCAACTTGAGACTTGAGGACAAGTGCTCGAGTTCACTGCATAGTCAAGCTGCGGACGGTGTCATTGCCCTCATGTCGCTGCGCCACAAAGGTTGGCGTTACACTTCTCTTATCTTTCCTGAAATAAAAAAACACCATCATTTTTTTTGTTTTTGCCGCTGCATCTAGAGCATCTCATACATCGTTCTGTTTGTCCCCTGAGGTGACACACGCTTGCTCACTGAGCTGACATCTGTTCTGGCATGGTCAGAGGATGCATTGTCACCTGTGGATGCTGAAGTGCGGCAAAGATGCACCCAGCAGCAGCAGCAGCAGCAGCAGGCTATGCCAACAGCTGGCTGCCAATCTCAGAAAGGCATGTTGGCTCATGCTTCTGGCTCAGTGTCAAGAAGCGCTGCAAAGCTGGGTCGGTTGCTGCATCTCAGGCAGGTCTCAGCCACCAACCAGCAGCCACCATCTGCTCATGTCTGTAGCCACTGCCCAGCAAACTTGTCCTTGTGACACACCAACAGTGGGCCATCACAGGCATGAGTCAGCTGCCATGGCACATGGGAGGAAGAGGTTTGGCAAGCTCTTCAGGCATTTTTGGAAGACAGATGATTAAGTAGGGCTAGCACCAGCCACATGTCAGCAGCCGGTGTCTACTCACCCTGCCGATGCCAATGTTGTACAGCTGACTGCCAACACCACCAGGGCAGCTGATCACCCAGCTGTGGCCCCGCCTGCAGCACCACAGCCTGCTCAACCTGCGACCTCCCAGCTGCTGCAAGCCTCTGCAAAGCAAGGCTCCAAGCTGCCGGCTTAGGAGGCTCCCGTTATGATCGCTGAAAGGCGTAAACTTTTCTTTTCTTTTCTTTCTGCATTAGGCAAGCCTCA
>JAABUO010002784.1_pt1 | contig 21169 bp, 23 predicted proteins | sample 5559291 | NCBI WGS metagenome assembly JAABUO01 (sample SAMN10711878, study PRJNA513372) | rock metagenome | isolation source: Antarctica rocks | place: Antarctica: Victoria Land, Finger Mt sud
GGGGGGGGGGGGGGGGGGGGGGGGGGGGGGGGGGGGGGGGGGGGGGGGGGGGGGGGGGCGGGGGCTGGGGCAGGGGCAAGGGCCAGGAAGACATGGACAGCAGCAGGGCAAGAGATGAATGGGAGGGGCAGGGAAGGAGCAGGAGCAGGGGCAGGGCAAGGGGCAGGGGCAGGGCATTGAGTGCAAAAACATCATTCTGAGGCTGTTGCTCACCTAGCATTGGACTCTGTGATGTTGAGGTAATCAGCTCCAGAAGACACACACAGTGTGACCAGAGGATCCACCAGCAGGCTGTTACCAATGGCATTTGGGGTGTCTGTGTACAGATCGTCTGCATTGATGGCACCCCATGTGGCCGATGACAGAATAGATGCACGAATCTACATGAACACTACTGTCATTACATGCTGTTTTGCAGCCCTGCAGCTCTCCGAAATGGACAGACAAAATCAAACTGTACCTACATGCACAGTCTTAACACCCATGTCTGTCTGTAGTGTGTGTGCATGCAATGCTGAGAAGCTTGGTTGTGTGATGCTGTGACAAGCACCAGGTGTGTCTCATTTAGCTACTGGGCAGCGAGTACAGATGTAACAATGCAGTCCTGACAGGCAGCTGAGAGGCGCAGCAGAGCTGAAGCTAGACTGAAGCTAGATTGAAGCTAGACTGAAGCTAGACTGAAGCTGTATAAGCTGCCAGGGAAGCTGACTATTGCACAGGTGAAGCTGTACATTGTGGATACTGACAAGTGAACATGATGAAACGCTGCGCTGACAGGATGAGGTTGAGCTGTCTTGTATGCCTCTACACATCAAGATGCAGACCAGGGCAGACAATGGGACAACTCGAAAGGCAGAGTACTGGGCAGCTGGAAGGGCAGCCCGTGCACCTGATAGGCAGCAGCTGAAGGGTAGGCTTCCAGGTACAGGGCTGCAATGCCTGCAATGTGTGGTGCTGCCATTGAGGTACCACTCAGCACCCTGCACACAACATTCTGTGCTATATGACAGTAGCTGGTAATTAGCTGCCATAACAAAATATATAGTGATTGCCAAGACAGGACTGCATGCAGGGAGCCACTCAGGCTGTCAGTACCTGACTATAAGGTGAATGAATGAATGAACTGTATTGACTGTGTGAGCCTTCCAGGCATGGCTTTCTTGCACTGTGTACACAAAATTTGTTACCAATGTGTTGATTGTGTTACGTAAATGCCTCTTTTGTATGAGAGGCACGATTGTCAGTTGGTTTCCTTGATGTTCATTTTGTTTTTCACAGAGTATGAGGACACCCAGGTAGGAGAAGGGCAGGGCAGGGCAGGGCAATGGCATGACAAGGGCAAAGCAGGCACAATGGTCAAGACATTTGCGGCCAACATTGTGCATGTCATTGTTCATGTCATTGCTCGTGTCCTGTTTCATGTCATTGTTCATGTCATAGTTCATGTCATTGTGTATGAATGCATAGGCAGGGCAGGCCAGGCCAGGCCAGGCCAGGGCAAGGGCCAAGGGCAGGGCAAGGGCAAAGGCCAAGGGCAGGGCAAGGGCAAGGGCAGGGCAAACACAGGAGTACTCACGCAGTGCCAGTGTCGCTGCCATAGTAGGCCGACAACACTTGATAGCCAGGCCCCAGGACGTCCACACACACCCCGCCATCAGAGAAACTGGGCATTGCATCCTGCTTGTTGATGGCTGCCACTGTGATGACTGCTGCATCCCTAGCAGGGCTCAGCAGACATGCGTCTGCACATAGACAACAAGCATGCTCTCAGGACAAACGTGTTCAGCTGAAATCTACCAATCTATGGGGAAGAGATTGAGCTGGCCATTGGCTGCATCTGTGATGACTGCTGCTCCCATAAAAGGGCTCAGCAGGGGCGCCTCTGCACACAAGCAACAAGCATGATCTCAGGATAACAGACGTCAGTTGAGAATGAACAACGGTATGGGAGAACCAGGGACGCTGGCCAAAGGCTGCAACCACAACCACTCTTGCATGCATGCATGAGACGCGCTCTGTAAGGGTCATGTATCTACAGCCAGCCCTGAGAAGCTCTTCATGTTTCTTGGCCAAATGCAGGAGACCTGCATCTGCACCAAGCATGTGGCATGTGAGGATGTATCACTCCTTGCCGAGCAAAGTTGGGAGGGGGCTGCACATACTTGTTGACTTGCTGATTGCTGCTATGGTGATTGCTGCTGCATTCCAGGCAAAACCAGGCAGAACTGCGGTTACATAGCAGATCAAATCAACAGTGGGTCTTTGTTGGATTTGTGGTTGCTCTAGGTACTGCATCCATAAAGTCTGCACTCAAGCTGCTGATGACGTAATCAAAACGATCAAAGTGGTTTGGTTAATGTTGTCACAAATAACATTCAAAGTTTGAAGCAATATTTTTGAAAAAGTGAGTAGTGTCAACCCTCAAAAGACAATGAACTGAGTTTTCTACACCAGTCTGGGTCCCATACCTTCATCATCGTTGCCAGCAGCAACCACCACAGTTGCTCCAGCAGTGACTAGGGCTTCACAAGCTTGGTCCAGCAGCAGAGTGGCGTCACCACCAATGGACATCAACACCACTGCCGGCAGCTCCAGGTTGACCAAGATCCACTCCAGCCCCGTCACAATGTCTGACATTGCACCCTCACCATCACAGTCCATCACTCTCACTGCAGTTGAATGGCACACGTTATGTTTGCATCTCTTGACGCTGTGAGTACGCACGTACATGAGGACAGACATCATTGTGGATTGTGGTTCTGTCTTGCCATCACAGTCCATCACTCTCACTGCACATAAACACGCACACATTACATTTGCATCTTTTGGCGCCGTGAGTACACACGTACATGAGGACAGGCGTCATTGCATGTATGTGATTGTGTCTTGCCATTGCTCTCACAGCAGGTGCACAGCACAGGTTGGGTCTGCAACTCTTGTCGTTGTGTAAGTACACACATACATGAGGAGAGATGCCAAAGCAGGTGAGTGATTCTGGCTTGCCACCATGATCAGTCACTCTCACTGCAGGTGCACGAAACAGGTCTGGTCTGCACTTGTTGACCTTGTGTAAGTACACACTTACATGAGGAGAGGCACCAAAGCAATTGAGTGATTGTGTCTTGCCATCACAATTGCATCATCCTCACTACAGATGCACAGCACAGTTTGGGTTTGCAACTCTTGACCTTGTGAGTTCACACAGACTGGGGACAGACCCAAAAGCAGGCTACTGACCCATTGCAAAAAGTATCAATCAACTGACCCATCGCAAAGAGTATCCATCACAGTTCATGGCTGGACACATGCAGCTGCATTTCAAGACTTTCCTAGCTCGATGGCTGAGAAATGCCACAACAGAGATCTGAATCAAATAAATATTGATAACAAACAAATAAATAATAATCATAATAACAATGATAAATAAATAAATACATACATAAATAAATGAATAAATATAATAAATAATAAACTAGAGCAAGAGCAAGAACAGGCGGTGACAGGCACCTGAGTGTATGGTGGCGTCCTTGGCTACGCCAAAATGGAGACCAGCCATGGTGCCTGTGATGTGGGTACCGTGACCGTTACAGTCATTGTACTCAGTGGTATCGTAGCTGTAGGCTGTACCAACTCTGCTGTTACCAGAGGAGTCGTAAAACTCTTCATGGTATGGGTTGATGCCCTGCACGCCCATTCAGTCGCTCAGTAGGCTGAATGGATTCTGGTAGAGGATCTGTCATTTCAGGTTCATGCATGTCACCTGGTTGCTAAAGCAAAGCAACAACACAATGGGTCACGTCAAAGGCACACGACGGGCACACAACAGGCAATGTCAAAGGCACAACAGGCGATGTCAAAGGCACAAGATGGGCAATGTTATAGGCACAATAGGCAATGTCAAAGGAACAACTGACAACCTCAATATGGGATGTCAAGTGCACATTCAAAGAGCACCAAGAGCGTCTAGAAACCCTGCTGCACAGCATGCTATGCATGAAGTGACATGATTTTTGCTTGTAAAGCCAGCCCAACTTTGCACACATGCAATGCAAACATCCCAAAGCATGTACACATGAATGACTGACTATGCCCACCATATGATAGGGTGCAGTGCTTGTTCACTATACTTACTGTGTCCACCGTGTAGACATGCACCCCTGTGCCCACATACGAGTAATGGTACATGTAGTCACGCTTGTCAGTCTTCTGATCAATGCGATCCAGGCCCCATAGACCAGCACTCTCAGCCTCACCAACAGACTTCACAGTGAGTGATTCTACTGACACCTGCATCACAGATACAACAATGCAGCGTAGGCCAGGGTGTACACCAAGCCCCATGCAAGCTGTTTGCTGCAATGCTTCTGCAAACATGACTACACTGTTACTGCGCTAGATACTGCACCAAACAATGCACAATTACTGCACCATATACTGTACCATGCATTGCAGCCCTAGACTCTCAACCCTACACCAGTACTGCAGACTTGCTGCGACATCACTGCACTGTATATTGCACTGTATACTGAACCCTATGAGTCACAGGCATTGCAGGTGATGCACCTGTGGTCCACCATGCAACGTTTTGCACTGCAAGCATCAGCTGATGCTGTACCAGACCAACACTTGCTGCACAGAGTGTACTGTCAGAGACTGCCTGCAACTCTCTACACGAATTGCCTCACGATGCCATCTTTGGGTTTATTGTCTTTGCCACAGGGACTGCATTGCGCACTGACAACCCCCTAGCAGCCTGTGGGTAAGTGTTGATGCACTGATGCTGAGTCTTGCAGCACTCAGCCTGAAACATGCCATAAGGCTGCAGCTGCTATGGTGGGGGGCCGGTATGAAGATAGAGAAGAGAAATGAAGAAGACATTCCACCCGAAGGAGTGGTGTGACATGGTTGAGAGGCTCATGCTGTTGTGACAGTCTGGCATTTACCGTTTGGAGTTGGATTGCTTCATCCTCCCGGGCGTACTGTACCATGCCTCCAACAGCCGTCAAGAAGACTTGCAGCTGGTCCTGACTGGTCTGCAACAGCATCAACGCTATCCAGTCAAGTAACTTTGGAGTCATGCAAATGCAGTTGTGTGTCAACACAGTCCAGGTATGACAATGCAGATGTGTTGGCACAATGCAGTCATGCAAACGCCAATGTGCAAGCATATCTGGTCATGCAAATGAAGCTGTGTAGTGAAGCAAAATCTGGAGCTCACATGCTGCTCTTCTTCAGCGTTCTACAGTGTTGATGCATTTGACATGCATCACACAAAAGGACAACCTGATTTTGCGACAAAAGGTTTATCAAGTGTGATCATCGAAACAGAGCAGAGAGCCTGTTGTGCTTGCACACAAGACACTTTTCATGGCAGCAACTGCAGCGGTCATTGCACGACCATATGCCTGTTGCAGAGCATAAACAACATGCCAATTGATTCCGCAGGCATTTGCTTTGTTGGTACATCATGCCTGTCAAGCTGGTGGCAAGAATATGGCAAAAGTGCTGCTGATAGGGACAACAAGCATTGCATTAGTGAAGCACATCATTTACTGCGACAGATGCAGCAGCAGCAGCAGTACAGCAGTGCTGCTGCGGTGTCCACCAGGCATGAGGGTGTCACGCATGAAGTCACTGCAAACAATGCAGCAGCATGACAGTACTCACAGTGGTGGAGAATCCCTTAAAGGTCTTGGTGAAGATCTGGGTGCAGTTGAAACCGTAGTTGGCATCTGCACTGCTGCACAGCTGCTCAATTTTGGTTGTTGGTACCGCATCTTGGAACACCACCATGTAGGTGGTTGCTGTTGACTTGGTTCGAGCCGCTGCCTGTGACTGAATAGTCAGTGTGCTGCTGCTGTTGTCTGCAGCTGAGCTGGCATTGGATGAAGAAGACCTGCAAGACAATTGCTGCAACACTCATGGCCGTCTCCTTGACTCAGCCAAGGGATCATGATGCTACAATGGATACAATCAAGGGTTGTTGCTTCCCTCCTCATGGCATGTTGCATCATGAATGCAATCTGGTCTTTGCAGATACATTGCATCTGCAAAGACCAGGTGCAGATCCTGCCTTGTGTCATGTCACAGGCACCATGCGGTTGCTGTTTTGTGATGTTGCAATTGCTTTTGAGTGGGTTCACTTGTGGTCGTCATGTAAACTGCAGCAGAAAGTTGTGACGCAACCTGTTTCAAGACAAATCGCTCACTTGACAATTGGAGCAACTCCCTTGCCGTTCCAGACCATGCCGCTTCCCTCGTCTGAAAGAGTGGGAAGTTGGGGTGACCGCAAGCCGCCAACAATGCCAGAATCTGCGCTGTTTGAGCTGGATCCTGCATCAGGTTGGTATGACTGTGCGCTGCTGCTTGCTCGAACATCATCTGCAAGGCTGCTCGTCCCAAAAAGGATGTCGCTCTGGCTGAAGTCACTGATCAGCTTCCTTGCATAGGTGATGAGCTTGCGTGCAAAATTGGGGTTTTGGTTGGCTGTTGCAAGTGCTGTCTCACTGCAACCAGACGCAGTGCTGCATGGAGCTGCATTGACAGCAGGACCTCTGTGAACGCTGCGTACAACCGGCTGTGATAGGTCCTGTAAACTGTTCTGTGCACGCTCCCTGTAACACACATCACGGCCTCTGTAGTCAGTACGTCAAAAGGTACGTTGTGTGTCAGGCTAACTGAGCCATATTAGGTCTTGGGCTCGGATGTCGCAGTGCGTTGCCTACCTAGCAAGCGCCACCGCGCCATTCGGATGTAATATAACGATGCAGGCTATCATGCAGACCCATAGAAGATGCATCTGCGCCTCCCGAGCTGAGACGCGTATCTAGTGATACAGTATAGCAGGCGTGTTGCTGGCTGTGCACTACGACAGCGGGACCAAAGCTTTGGCAGGCTACAGCTGTAGCCTTTCAAGAACGCAAACAAAGATCATGAAGCGCAGGCCTCCTTCTTGCCACATGCAGCTGCTAATCCGTCTGGAAGACTCAGCACGGTCTAGTTCGCAAAAATGTGCAATGACAACGTCTCTCGCACAAGATCCCCCTAAGGTGGTACGGGGGTGATGTTTGGATGCCCCGCTGCCGGGACTTGTGGAATAGCACGCTGGCTCCCAAGGAGAGGGTTGCTAGCTATCGACCGTGAGCGTTACATTTGCTTATGTGATTACGCCGTAACATCACTAGCTATTCAGAAGGGAATGCCATGAAACTTTGGGACGGAAGCATCTTGAGCAGCCTGACAAGCATTGCATGTCCACTTCCCTAGCACACAGAAGTGCTGCTCCCCTACGAGCGAGTGTCACAGCCGCGGTTGGATATAGGGCGAGTTTGAGCCTGTGGCCTGAACGTCTGTGTCAGCTGAAGCACAGCTGCATAGTTGAGCGGTCAAACCGCGGACGGCCTTGCAAATTGTCGGCAAGAAAAGTCACAGCGTCAGCTGCCACCGCTCTCTTGTTGGACAGCACAGACAGCAATTCTGTCCTACCACCACGAGCACTCCCAGCTTTGCCTTTGTGCTTGTTGCTTGGTCTTACAGCAGCTTGGGTCGTGACTGTCAGGTGCTGAAAGCCGACATTCAATGTGTGACTGTACCTGTCTTTTTTGCTTGGCTGAGTGGTATGCCAGACTGTGTGATGTTGCTGCAGCAGCTGCAGTTTGGCCACACAATGCAGCGCTCTTCTGCTGCTGGAAGCTGTATATGCGGGTATGTATATTGTAAGAAAGCACATCACTGCGACTTTGCGCAATTCTGACTTTTTGAAGCTCTACTTGGAGCTCAGGTCTTGCGTGTAGCCCAAATGTTCAGGATCAGGGTTATCTGGTGCTGACTGCAGGTCTACATTTGCAGCCCCTGTTGCCTCTCTTCCACAGCAAAGGCAGTCCAGATGTTGCCTTTATGCAGTCCTACACAAAGGCCTTATACTTTGTGAGTGAGTGTTTGCTGCTGTTGTGGCTCTTCACAAATTCTGTGATCAGGTACACACAGACTACTGACCTTTCAACGCTTGAATTCTCTCGCGTTAGTTGTTGATTTTATTGTGCGCATCTGACTGCAAGCTTGTCAACAAAGTAGAGCACACTTGGCTGCCAAGCTTTGGTGCTTTGGACAGTCAGCCTGCATGATTTGGCCATTGTACAGTAGCATATGCTATTGCAGTTGCAATGTAATTCCAAACTGCTGCTGGCATGCTGTACAGAGCAGAGTCTACAGCATCTCATGCAATTGGTTCACGTGTTGCCGCAGAGTCAGCATTTCCTCGACTGTTGTGGTATTGCATGGAGCGGTGCACATCCTGTTTGTGGGCTTGGCTGGATGTGCACCAGCCTGGTGTATGCAGCAACAGGTGCAAAGGATTCAGGTGAAGCTCCACTCAGGCTATGCTGCATGACCCCTGTTGCATGCCTAGTGTATCGACTCACATGCAACAGCTGTCACGCCAAACTCTATGATTTGAGCTGACTCAAAATTGCAGTTATTGCATGTGCTGAGTCATACCTATTGCTTTGCATAATGGTTCACCTTCAGCTTGACATTGTCACTTTTGCACTATACATGTAAACTTCCAGCTGGAGTTTTCTACATGGTGATGGCTTGCTCATTGTCAGGTGCAGCCAACTTGGTAGTGACGTTTCCAGTCAACGCCACAACTGCCTGAGTCTGTTGAACTGTACAGCAAGTACCGCATCTGAGGCATCAGCTTTGATGCAGAATGGGTGGAATGTAAAGAAGCTTGTGGGCATCTGGCATGTAATGGTCAACATGGTGAACTTTGCAGATCTGCTGCTGCACCTGTCATATATCACAGTATTGTGGCAAGGCCTAAAAAGCATCGCTGCTGCTGCTGCCATACACCCCCTTTGGGATCAGCCAACTGCAGTTGCTTCTGTGGGTGCGGGTGTGGCATTCATGATGGCTCGATGGCTGCCGCGACATGGGCACAGTCGATTTCATGGTCAGGAAGAGTAGCATGCAAGGTCTGCAGACTAAGTGTATAGTGCCTCCTGGCATGGAGACTGCTTGCCATGTGGCTTCGCTGACATGGTCATCTTTAAGATGAACAAGTGTTCACTGTTTAATTGGGCCAATGTTTCTAGCTGGCCCTTATAAGGTATCACAAGTGCCATTTTCACAAGAGTTTGTTACAGTGTACGCTGGAATTTGTTACAGTGTTAGCATACACTGTTAGCCCTGCCACCTCCGGTCTCGTGTGGCACTGACCAGGTGCCATGACCATGTAGCAAATGTAGTTTGATTATTTGTCTGAAGCGATTGACCATCAGAGATCTGAGAGATGGACAGCTTTAAGAAAGACAGTACAGAGACTACAAATAGTCAGCCCACAAGTCAGATCACACATAGGAAAGAAGGTCAAAAGCAGTCTGCGAGAATAATCTTGTTGGGTCAGGGCGAAAGGCGAGTCACCCGGCGATCCCCAGGATGTCTCCTGCGTCGACACAGTCATTTTCTCTGAAAATAACGGCTACACACTCGCCTTGACAAGGCGCATCCAACCATGCAATAAAATTGACAACATCGTATCATCAAGGTTTCACGTAAGGTTGCATGGCCAGTAAAAATTGTCATGCGCAAGGCTCCAGACTGAAGAGATTGCAACTGTAGACAGCTGGACACTTGCACATTGCATTTGCAAACATCTAGTTGCTTGTTGAACCATGCACGTACGGATATGTCCAGACAGGTTGACATGTATTGTGCACAAAACAGTTGCTATGGCTGCCAGAGTGCAGTCAGTGAGAGCAGCTGCATGTCAGGGTCAACGTGCTGGCAATCAGAAGTACTTCTAGTGTGAGCGCGCAGCTTCTTCACTTTATCCTCTATTATAGGGCCACATGCCTCGCATCGATCACAAAAGTTGCGATTGGACTTGCCAGGATCAGACTTTCAAAGTCTGTCATGGGTATCCCATGCAGGGTCGAGAGGTTTTGTCTGCCTGATTGGTGGATTTCTAGGGTGATCTGCAGTGAGATCTACCGTGTCCACCGAACCAGCATCGCTACTTTCGGGCTCCTTACTGGCGGCAGATGTCTGTCTACTCATGGCGGCGTCAGATGATCGACCTAGGCATCGTGCGCTGTGTCAAAGTGTCTGCAAATGCGCTTGTTGCCGCCTTCACTGGGTGGGTCTCCAAAAACTTAAACCCTAAGTGAATTTAGGGCTTAGAGTATAGCCTATGGCAGATGGCCAAGGGGGTTAGGCGAATCGGGTATCGCCCTGGGTGTTGCCCCTTTCGCTTGCGATACTTTCGCTGGCGATACTCTCTATAACCTTGATCCCGTTCTCAGGATCATTGCCTCAGCGTCACGCCCCGTGGCTTCGAGTTACCACACAGACTTTTAGAGGATATTTTGAGGTCAGTTAGCTTTCAGGACAAAGTTCGGTGCGAGCAGGTCTGTAGAGACTGGAGGGACTTGATCCGCACTGAGTTGGCTCCTGAAAGTATCACAGTAATTCTTGATCACACTACATTGGCTCTTGGGATTATCAGAGTTAGGCTAGTTCAGTGGGAGGCGCACCATCATAACCAAAGACCACGGTCAGCTGATCAAATAGCTGATGGCCTCGAGTTCACGGTGTCCGTCAGACAGAATTCTCCCGATCTTCCCTCTCATGTCCACAGCTTCGTGGCATGGCTCTTTCGCCGGACGGCTGGACTGGTCGACTTCGTCTTTTACCCTGGAGACTGCCAGCTACCGTGCGTACAGCTGCTGGATCTCTTAGCTACCGGACTATTGCTTCAACCTGGTGCCACTTTTCACGGCACATTAGGTACGCCAGGTTTTTGGTTGAACCACTACGGACTATGCTTTTACGTTGACTGTTCACTGAACACTTCTTATGTGCTTGTGCAGCAAGCAAAATCCTAAGTTTGCCTCGCTGTCGGTCATTGGCTTACTCTCTGACTAGCTTGACCACACACATCACCAACCCCCTTCAAGATTTGCAGCATGTGTCGTCCCTCACCAGTCTGACACGGCTGCAGTTGTCCCTCAGTTCTGCACAAGCTTCACAGCTTGGGGCATTGGACCAAATGACAGCATAGATCACACAGATCACTGGTCTCAAAGCGCTGCGGATGCATGACTTTCCACACAGCTCTACCAATTCCATCAGTCATGGACTGCCCAACTTGCAAGAACTGGTATCAAGAGGATTTGGGCCAGTTCTTGATGTGCAACACTGTACACAGCTCACACGCCTTGCTGGTGAGGGGGATTTGGAGCAGGTTAACCTTCCTGCTGGGCAGATGTGTTGCCTGGAGCAGCTGTCTTTGAATATCAGTTCTGGTTGTACAATATCTAATTTAGGCGATGCCCTTAGGCTGTCCTCTCTTACTTTTGTCGACCAGTTGCCAAGCAACTTGATCAATGCGCAAACATCAACTTCCACCAGCAGCATTTCCGCCGGGGCTTGGCCACCTCTGCCTTTATTGTACAGTCTCAGGATAGGTCTTATGCCTTGCGCGCCTCCTGTTGTTTGGGCAAAGTATGGGAGTTTGCGCGAGCTTGAGTGGAGATCATACAGCCATCCCAGATTACCAGCTTGCTTTGCAGATCTGACCTCACTCACAAAGCTGAAATTAGCTTCCAGCAGCTTGAGAGAGTTCCCTTCATCACTCCTGAAGCTGACTCAACTTCAAGAGATATCTTTATGCTTGATGGTTTTCCCCAAAGAAATAGTCCAGTTTGCGTCTTTTCTGCACTTGTCTAGGCTAACACTTCACTTAGATCACAATGTGGAAATCTCAGCTGATCATGATGCTGCTCGCTTGTCTGCATCCCGAGAAAGTGTTTGTGTCTTGCAAGCAACACTTCTCAAGCGTTTGCCCAGTGCTTCTGTGAGGATGGTGGCAGATGGCGGGGGATGGAGATTTGAGCTGACCTTGTGATCAAGATCATTTGCTTCACAAGAAGAAACATCTAGCTTCTGTAGAACAAGCTAACTACTGCTGTATATACATACATGTGACATGCACCATCTGCCGTTCTATCAAAAGTTGCAACGTATCTGATGTCTGTGCCCGAGATTAGGAGCACCAAGACAGCACTGTTGTAGTGTGGAAAGGGTGTTCAGGTGTTGGCTGTGAATTCCAGACCAATATCCAGGATAGGTTGCCCGGCTCTAAGAGCTGAACGCAGCCTGCCAAATCAGATCTTAATGAATTCCCAAGAAAGGTGGCAGTCTAATGTGATGTCATTATAACAATTAGCTGCTACAGTAGTGCTGAGCGCTGCTGACTCTGACAGCCACATGGTGGGACAGGCAATGTACCATAACAGTTTTGTAACAAACACAATGGCAGGCCTCCTAGGAGAGAGGCTAAATATGGCCATTTGGTAAATATTGGCTTGATGTGAGAATTGCACACACACAAGCACACGCACACCAGCTGTGGCCACCTACTGACATTGCTTAACAGCATGCACATCTGTATTGCTGCTTTCTAGGCCAGCATGTGCCGCACTTCAATGGGCTCAACGTCCTCAACAGTGGGACGACCTCTGTCATGCTCTGCCTTCCCAGCAGGTGCATCTTGACTGTCTGTTTTGTCACTGTCACTGTCACTGACTGCATTGCCACCCTGAGCAGCAACACTGTTGGGCCTGCGCAACTCTTGCAGCAGGTCTGCCTTTGTTGCACAGCTCATATCTCAACTCAAGGCAATCCTGCACAACATCAGTCACATTCTTCAGCTGGCTTGCAGTCAGCCAGTCATTCTCCTCTGGAGACAGGCCTTTCCATTGCACATAGTATGATCTGCTACCAGTCTTGGTGTCACAATGTGCAAGCCCCCTGACAATCTCACACTCTGTTTCACCATCATCCAAAACAGCAGGGGATGGAGCAGATCCTGTGTACCCATCCTTGCACCACTTGTCCAGGTAAACACGAAACGCACTGCACATCTTGCTCACAGACGCAGGGAACCTCAGCCACCCTTCCATAACAGGGCTCAAGTGGTCCCAGACACTTGTTCAGCAGCTTTGCCCGGCTCACGTACAGACGTTATGGTTGACAGCAATACAGATTCATCCGCACTCAACTGTGCATCATACATTGCCCAACCAGCATTCTTACTCATGCATTGCTGTGCATTGAGCAAGTCATGTTCACTGCTCACAGCAGCACTCCTCGTCCCAACAAGACTTGACAGCAGGCAAAGAAGTGACAATCTTTGCGTTCACAGGGGTCCTGAGATGGTCTCTAAGGTTCAAGAAGAAGAGTGTGTTACCAGCAGCTATTCTTTGCATCATTTACAGCAAATTTACTGCAGGGCAGCTTCACATCCCAGTCATTCTCAGCAGGTTTGATGGGATGCCGCAACATGTCTTCCAAAGTTCTGTTAGAGCGCGCAGTCTGTTTGTCCTTCTGCCTGTGCGGTGCAGTGGACATACGCTGGTCAGTTTCTGAGCAGCTTACACACTTTAGCCAAGAACTTGTGGGTGACGGAGCCTGCTTCTGTCAGACACCAGGGACTTGAAATCCTCTGCAGCCTGAACACCTCTTTCACAAAGACCTGAGCAAACTCCTCAGCACCCATGACCACACCAGGAAAGTTACTGACCTCCCTGGTGCATATGCGTAAATTGGTCATGCGTCTGAAGCCATTGACTTGTCACGGTTCTGGGAGATAGAAAGCTCAAGACAGCCAACAATTATGATCACAGATAGAAGAAGAGGGTCATGATGACCATGCAAAATCCCTGACTGACAGTCAGTCTGGCCGGCATGCTTGCCTGAAGCGAGAGTCTCTCTATCTCTCTCTACAATCTGGACCTTGGTCTCAGGATCATTGCAGTGTCATGCCCTGTGGCTTCGAGTTACCGCACAGAGTTTTAGAGGATGTTTTGAGGTTAGTTGGGTTTCAGGACAAACACCGGTGCGAGCAGGTCTGTAGAGACTGGAGGGACTTGATCCGCACTGAATTGGCTCCTAAGATGATCACAGTAAGGCTTGTTCACACTACATTGGCTCCTGCAAATATCAGAGTCAGGCTAGTTCCGTGGAGGGCGCACGATTATAACCCGTTAGCTGATCAAACAGCTGATATTCCCGAGTTCACGGTGTCCGTCGGACAAAATTCTACCGATCTCCCTTCTATCTTCCACAGCTTCGTGGCATGGCTCTTTCGTCCAACGGCTGGACTGGTCGACTTGGTCTTGCACACTGGAGAGTGCCAGCTACCCTGCGTACAGCTGTTTGATCACTTAGCGACTGGACTATCGCTTCAAGCTGACGCCAGCTTTCACATAAGGACAATATGTACGCCATCTGTTTTGACTGAGAAATTGCAGACTATGCTTTGTATGATGACTGCTCAATAAACACTTGCTTGTGCTTGTGCAGCAAGCAAAATCCTAAGTTTGCCTCGCTGTCGGTCATTGGCTTACTCTCTGACTAGCTTGACCACACACATCACCAACCCCCTTCAAGATTTGCAGCATGTGTCGTCCCTCACCAGTCTGACACGGCTGCAGTTGTCCCTCAGTTCTGCACAAGCTTCACAGCTTGGGGCATTGGACCAAATAACAGCACAGATCACACACATCACTGGTCTCAAAGCGCTGCGGATGCATGACTTTCCACACAGCTCTACCAAGTCCATCAGTCATGGACTGCCCAACTTGCAAGAACTGGTATCAAGAGGATTTGGGCCAATTCTTGATGTACAGCATTGCACACAGCTCACAAGCCTGACTGTTGCTGATGACACTGATGTAACTGGGCTAAGGCAGGTTAACCTTCCTGCTGGGCAGACGTGTTGCCTGGAGCAGCTGTCTTTGTGTATCAGTTCTGGATGCGCACTATCTAATTTAGGCGACGCCCTTAGGCTGTCCTCTCTTGCTTTTAATAATCAGTGTCCAAGCAACCTGATCAATGTGCCAAGCATCAGCTCATCAGCTTCCACCAGCAGCAGTTTTGCAGGGCCTTGGCCACCCCTGCCTTCACTGTACAGTCTCAGGATAGGATATTTGCCTTGTGCTCCTCCTGCTGTTTGGGCAGAGTATGCATGTTTGTGCGAGCTCAACTTAAGATACTGCCATCCCAGATTACCAGCTTGGTTTGCAGATCTGACCTCGCTCAAAAAGCTGATTCTGTCTTCCAACAGCTTGAAAGAGTTCCCTTCATCACTACTAAGCTGACTCAACTTCAAGAGATATCTTTATGCTTGATGGTTTTCTCCAAAGACGTTGTTGAGTTTGCTTCTTTCCTGCACTTGTCTGGGCTAACACTTATGTTACGTTACACTGTGGGAGGCCCAGGCCACGATATCATCAATGCATGCTTGCCCGCGTTTCAAGAAAGTGTATATGTCTTGCAAGCAGCACTTCTCAAGCGATTGCCTAATGCTGCTGTTAAAATGGCAGCAGATGGCCGGACATGGAGCTTTAGGCAAACCCTGTGATCAAGATTATATGTTTGACAACAAGGGACATTTTGTTCAACAGAAAGTTTCTGCACACCAAGTAAGCTACAGTGACTGCTGTGTATACGTCTATATACATGTGACATGATCATGTGCTGCTACTGAAAGCTGTGACGTATGTGGTGTCTTTGTTTGGGATTGGGAGCACTGTTGTTGTGTGAGAAGAGTCCTTAGATGATGGCTGTGATTACCATAACAGTGTCTACTGGACCCTGGCAGGATAAAATTGCACCACTCGGAGAGCAGAACGCAGTCTGCCAAATCAGATCTCAATGAATGGACTCCCCAGCAGCGCTGTCTTACAAGGCGGCATTTTAATGTGATGTAATTAGCTGCTACAGTAGGGATGAACGTTGCTGACTCTGACAGCCACATGGTGGGGCAGCAATGTACCATAACAAATGTGTAATGAACATGAGAACAGCAAGACGATGTGAGGCTTGCACATACATACACACGCACACCAGCTATGGCCACTTCCTGACTCTGCTCAATAGCATGCATTGCAGAACTCTACTGCTGCTTTCTAGGCCAGCCTGTGCCGCACTTGATGGGCTCAAGGACCTCAACGAGCAGACTTTGTCATGCCAGTCTTTTGGGACGGCCTCTGTCACGCTCTGCCTTCCCAGCAGGTGCATCTTGACTGTTTCACTGTTTGTGTTGTCATTGTCACACTCACTGACTGCACCGTCACCATTAGCTGTGACACTGTTAGGCCTGCGCAACTCTTGCAGCAGGTCTGCCTCTGTTGCTCAGCTCAACTTTCAACCAAGGTCATCATGCACAACATCAGTTACATTCTTCAGCTTGCTTGCAGTCAGCCAGTCATTCTACTCTGGAGGTAGGCCTTTCCCCTGCACATAACATGACCTGCCACCAGTCTTGGTGTCACAATGTGCAAGGCTCCTGTCGATCTCACAGTCTATTTCTCCATCATTCAACACAGCATGGGCTCCACCAGTGGAGCAGATCCTCGGTGCCCATCCTTGTTTCGCTTAGCAGGGACATATGAAACACAATGCACACCTTGTTCACAGATGCAGCTGCAGGCAACCTCACCTTATTTGCCACAGCACCCTTCCTTGACAGAAGCTCAAACAGTCCCAGACACTTGTTCAGCAGTTTTGCCCTGTCCACAGAAATTATGGTTGACAGCAACAGAGACTAACCCACACCCAACTGTGCATCATGCATTGCCTGATCAGCATTCTTACTCATGCACCGCTGTGCAATGAGCAAGTCATGCTCACTGCTCAAAGCAGCACTCATCCTCCCAACAAAAGAGTTGGCAGCGGGCAGAGGAGTGACAATATTCACATTCTGAGATGGCCCCCTATGGTTCACAGCTCAAAAAGAAGGGTGTGCTACCAGCAGCCATATTCCTTGCATCATTCACGGCAAGTTTACAGCAGGGCATCTTCACATCCCAGTAATTCTGAGCAGGATTAATGGGATACCGCAACATGTCCTCCAAAATCCTGTTAGCACGCTCAGTCTGTTTGTCCTTCTGCAGGTGCGGTGCACTGGACATACGCTGGTCAATTCTAAGCAGCTCACACACTCTAGCCAAGAACTTAGAGATTGAGGATCATATTCCTGTCAGACACCAGGAACTTGAAACCCTCGGCAGCCTGAATACCTCTTGCACAAATTTGAAGAACTGAGCAAACTCCTCAGCACCCATGTCATTCCAGCAAGGAGCAAATCGCACCATCTTGCTCAGCATGAGCATGCTATGCAGGGTGTTGAGTGGTACCTTAATGGCAGCACCACACATTGCAGGCATAGCAGCCCTGTACCTGGAAGCCTGCCCTTCAGCTGCTGCCTATCAGGTACGCTATCTGCCCTTTCAGCCAGCCAGTGTTCTTCCTTTTGCGTTGTACATGGTCTTCATCTTATTGTGTAGCTGTCCATGGTCTGCATCTTGATGTAGTTGCGTACAAGACAGCTCAAGCTCATCCTGTCATTGCAGCCTTGCAACATTCTGGCTTGTCACTTACCCAAATACATAGCTTCACATCTGCAAATCAATTAGTGCTGGACAGCTCCACATAGGCCCCACAACATTCTGATCAAATGACAAACGTCAGCTCATTTGGCTACCGAACAGGCAACAACACAGAGTGGACCCTGCGCATGTGCTTAAGCACCCCACATCCTGCTCCCAGCCTTAACTTGCCCACTGGGTAATATCATGTTGCACAGGACACATCGGAACTCCACCTTTGGCATGAGTGGGATGAGAGGTCACCAGAGCACGCTCCCTGGCTGCCTAGTGTGTAACTTTGCTCTGGGAGCTTGTAATGTGGCGCATGATACCCCATAGAATTGTTGATTGAGCTATTTGCTACACTCTGTTTCATATGGACACCACTCTATTTCGTCAGTTGCAGGTAATTCCAGACTTTTCAAGCTTTTTCATGGTTCAACTCTGTTTTAGACTAGGTTACTGACAACCATGGCACATCTATACTGAGGCCTGCCTCCTCAAGAGACACCCTGTGCATCGATAGTTGATCTGAAGGCCTGAGTGCCTGCCTGGGGCGGCATTGTAATCTCTCTCTTTCTGAGGAACGTTGCAGTGTCAATGCCCCGTGGCTTCGAGTTGCGTGAGTTGCCGCTCCCAGTCGTGGAGGATATTTTCAGGTCAGTTAGCTTTCTGGATAAGCTCAGGTGCGAGCAGACATGTCGAGACTGGCGGGACTTTATACACACTGAATTGGCTCCTAAGACTGTCACAATGAGGCTTGTTCACGGGATGACGCACGCTGATCAACTCAAACCCTGGGTAGCTAATCAAAAGACTGACAGCCCCGGGTTCATGGTGCCTGTCGAACTTACCTCTGCAACTCACAGCTTCGTGACATGGTTTCTGCGCCAAACGGCTAGGCTGAAAGAGTTGATCGTGTTGTTGCCCATTCTCGGTCACAGCCAGCTGCCGTGCACACAGCTGTTTGATCATATAGTAGCTGAGCTATCGCTTCAAGCTGGTGCCACTTTTCACGGGACATCAGGTACGCCAAGTTCGACTGAAAGCTGCAGAATATGCTTTTTATGGTGACTGCTCAATAAACACTGCAAGTTCTGTCCTTGTGCAGGAAGCAAACTACTGAATTTGCCTCGCTGTCAGTCATTGGCCAGCACTCTGACTAGCTTGTCAACATATATCACCAGCCCCCTTCAAGATTTGCAGCACGTGTCGTGCCTCACCAATCTGACACAGCTACGATTGTCCATCCCTTCTGCAATAACTTCTCAGCCTGAGGCGTTGGACCAAATGACAGCACAGATCACACAGATCCCTGGTCTCAAGGCACTGCAGCTGCTTGACTTTCCACACAGCTTTGCCAATTTTGTGAGCCACAGATTGCCAAAATTGCAAAAACTGGTATCACATGGATTTGGGCCAGTTCTTGATGTGCAACATTGCACACAGCTCACAAGCCTGACTGTGGCTGATGATGATGAGCTAAGTGGGCTAAGGCAGGTCCACCTTCCTGCTGGGCAAATGTGCTGCCTGGAGCAGCTGTGTTGATATCTTTTCAGAAGAAGGTGCTGGATATACTCTGTGTAATCTGGGCGATGCTCTCAAGCTGTCCTCTCTTGCTTTTCCTTATCGTGGATCGTATCCATGCAATTTGATTAATGTGCAAAACATCAGCTCAGCATCTTCTGACAGCAGTTCTGCTGGGCCTTGGCCTCCTCTGATGCCCTCACTGTACAGTCTCAGCATAGGTGATATGCCTTGCGCTCCTCCTGCTGTTTGGGCAAAGTATGGGAGTTTGTGTGAGCTTGAGTTGAGACAGTACCGCCAGCCCAGATTGCCAGCTTGGTTTGCAGATTTGACCCCACTTAGGAAGCTTACATTACCTTCCAGCAGCTTGATAGAATTACCTGCATCACTCCTACAATTAACTCAACTTCAAGCGTTACAGTTAGGCCTCATGTTTTTCCCCAAAGAGATTGTCCAGTTCGCTTCTTTCCTGCACTTGTCTACGCTAAACCTTAGGCTTTGCGTTGACAAAGAGCCAGTCTCAGATGCATCCTTGGCTGCATTTCAAGAAAGCATTCACGTCTTGCAAGCAGCAGTTCTCAAGCATGCGCATTGGCCCAATGCTTCTTTCAAAATGGCAGCAACTAAACAGGCTTGGAGCCTTCGCCGCAATCTCTCTGACCAAGCTCATGCGTTTGACACCAGGACATGGACATAAGAAAGTTTGAGTGTAAATCACGCTCTGCCGGATGTGAAATGCACTATGTGCTGCAACAATGCATACAACGCCTGGACCAACATAATGGTAGACACATCCAATGGCAGATTGTGGCTAGCTGGTTGAACCACTCATTTTGCTGTGCACCTGCAGGAACATTCACGTCGTGGGAATGTTGACACATCTGAAGCAGCCTCACCTGAGATCAAGCAATGTATCATTGTACCACGTGGTGCAGTGCACTGTACGTATCGTTTTGCAGCAAAACTTTTGCTGCTACGCTTCAAAGTCTGCATTTAATTAGCAATGATTGCCTTGAAGAAGCTCTCCTCAAAAGTTAGCATCAGAGTTGTGCACATGTCTGTAGCACATGTCACTCCAGCAATAAAATTATCGCATGCAGCAGCATGCACGCATGTCACAAGCAGATGAAGCTTGACTTTATGGTTGTTGTTTTGTCTCCGTGCAGCTGGCCACAAAAAACCATCATGCTCTGCAGGGATTCAAAGTCAACCTTGAAGGCAAACGAGACATGTAAATCCCCAAAGACACACCACAAGTGTTGTTTTCCAAACATCCCAAATGAGACATGGCTTTGCTGGCCAAAGCTTGTTACGCAGACACCTGCGATCCACCCAAGTATGCAACCAACAAAATAAAGATGTTCTAGTGACTACAAGACGGCCTTATTAGTAAAAGTGCCATGTGTGAGACCGACGGTCAGTCACAGTGAACCCTCAAGCGCTTTGCAGCGCTGCTGACGCTGACACACTCATCATGTAGTTGCCGATGGCCTCAAAAGGACCCTCAATTGCAATGTAGTATGTTATGCCACCAAACAGACGCAGGTTAGTCATGCCATAGGACCATCCAATGGCATCTGAGCTGCTGCATGTAATGTTGCTGTTGGTGCATGAAAATGCAGTGGCATCATCTGGGTTTGTGAAGACATAGATGGCAGCTGTAAATGTGGAATTGCAGGTGCTGATGTCCACGTAAGTGCTGGTAAGGGGCGTGTAAGCGTAAATGACCTCTGGACCTGCACACCAAATCAGGCTGGCTGGTCAGTTACACAATGTTGATACAGATATCCAGCGCTTTCAGAAAGGGATAATACAAGCTTGCTGCATGTTAGGTCTGGCAGATGAGTAGCGTGGCTTGGCAAGCGGCAATGCGTGACTGCCATGTGTTGTGTTACCGATACGTTGTATGGTCACCATTACTGGGCTGTATGATCATCATTACTGGGCTTTGGATGAGTCATCAAGATGTTGTATGGTCATCATAACAGGACTTTGGATGAGTCACCTGCTCTGCCAGGAGCTATCACATTTGGACAGGGCTGCGTGTAGTTGTCTGCGAACTTGGATATGCTGTCTGTGACGGCAAAGGGCAGGCTGGAGATGGCCCTGGGGCTTGCAGCCGTCTCCCCTGTCAGCGTCTGGTTGTTGTTCACCCTGACCGTCTGGAAGGCACCATTGTAGAAGCTGTCGGCACTCCTGCAGCAAGC
>JAABUO010002785.1_pt1 | contig 21168 bp, 27 predicted proteins | sample 5559291 | NCBI WGS metagenome assembly JAABUO01 (sample SAMN10711878, study PRJNA513372) | rock metagenome | isolation source: Antarctica rocks | place: Antarctica: Victoria Land, Finger Mt sud
GCAGCGACGGCGTCCGCGTCCAACGGGTCAACTCGGCGCGGTCCTCAGCGGGCATCTGCACGGCAACAGTCAACGACATACACCATGCTACCGCGAGGTACAGCTACTTCATTCACGCAACACTAGAACTGTCACGACCGAATCTCAGCACCCAGAGTGCTCGATCACGGGACGCCGTGCCGTGTCCGACGACCGCGCGAAGCGGCCGATGGACCGGGATCCCTTCAACGCGACCGCGAACCCCGCCGCTATCGACTTGATGTGTAGAATAGCGGGGTGGCGAAAGATCACTATTTGCCTGCCGCCTTCATAGGCAGATTCTCCAACGACCTAGACGGACCTCCGAGGACCAGAAGCCTCTGGGTTCGATATCGAACATCGAGCGCCGCCACACCCACCGTAGCTGAGAATATCGGCTTCACGAATGCTTTGTATGATACAGAATCAAACCTTGAGATCGATAAAGTATGGCAGCGATATGAGGGCAGAATGGGCCCTGAAATTGACAAATTGTGCTTGGGTGAACCCATGTCGCTGGTGAAGTGGTTAGATATTCTCGTACCTTTCGTCACTTGTAAGTTTGTACGAGGCAACGATTTCGGCACCCGTTTCAAGAGTCGCCCGGTGGCCGAAATCGATCCGAGATCGGCGAGTCGCGATGGTATCAATCAGGCACGAATGCTGGAGCTTCAGCGACTCCTGGCCCCAGTAATGTCAGCGAAATGGATCGTGCTTCACAAAAGTGGCGGCCTGCCCTTCATTTGCAACGACCTCGGCGTCTGTGTAATTACCAATCCGTGGGGCAAGCCCGGCTTCGCGATTCCACTTAGCTCAAATGACGTGTTGTGCGTCATTCCCCAGCGTACTCGCCGGCTTGCAGAATGGACACCGGATGGTTGGCAGGCACTAATCGAGCATCGGCGACTTACTAGAGCGGAAGTACCTACCTTTAATGCTGCACAAGCAAGGGCAGCCACCAGGTTTGTCTTTGGCTCACAGGAAAAGGAGCTCAACCGGTCCGGCTCCTTTTTTACAGAGAGGGAGGCTGTCGATTCGCGCACTACGATGGAACGATGGCCTGAATCCTATCGCCTCAGGATAGTACATGAATTTGAGTGGCACCGGCTGGCTGGAGTCGCCGACAAGAATCCTGCGGCCCTAACTCGCGGACGAACTAACCCCTTTCAAAGGATAAAACCTGATCGGATTTTTCGAGAGGGCTGGATTCCGATTCCTATTTTTCCCATGAATCTTCCCGACTTCCGCACGGGGCTGTCAATTCAGGGCAACCATATTCAACTGGACATGTTCGAGTTGCCAGGTTTCACTGACTCGCCAGGCGCTAGGCCGCCGTGGGCAGCAGAAGAGGAATCAGAATCATACGGCGACTGAAACCGGCTCGTCGCAGAAAGTGCGCGGCGTGATGTGGAGTCTGGACGCTATGAACCGTTAAGCGCTGCCACGCTCGGCCGGGATCGTGGCGCCCCCGGAGATGCATTGCAGTAGCGCTCGGTCTGACCGGGAGTGACGGACCCGCCTCAGCCAACGCCCGTGCAGGGTGGCAGCTTTGCTGCCGGCGGCACCATCTCGCCGTACGTCAAAGTTGCGTACTGGGTCTCCCCTGACGTCGAACTGATCCGCACCCACAGGTTTGTCGTTCTGGGTGTCTCATCGGCGGATGGGTCCGACTTCACCGTCCGGCCAGTCGTCACGCACAGGGCGCGGACCAGGTCGCCGGTGTTGTACGACCCGTTGTGTGTACGGTCGGCTGTCGTAGCCCGAACACCGGGATAGACCTCAATGATCGTGCCCCCGGAGACCTTGCTCCCCAGGTTGTCGAATCGGACCATCACGGTCGCTGGCGGCGTCGAAGTGATCGAGACCGGCGGTACGGGGCGCGACGACGAACTGCTCGCGGCGCGCGACTTCGCTGACGTGTGGCTGATCACCAGCTCGATGACCACGCCCGTGATGGCGAACACCATTACGACTAGTGCCGTGATGAGCATTAGGCGGGGCCGACGTCGGCGCACCGCAGGGGGCTCATCAGCAAGCGCTACCGGTTCTGCCCGGTCCGCGCCCGCGTGGTCGGGCGGCTGGAAGCGGAGTACGAAGTCGGCGAACTCGACGAAGTGCTGTCGCTGCAGCCGTCGGAACTGAGCCTCATCCTCAACGCCCTCGGCCATGCGTGCCTTGTCGAGCAGTCTGCCCGGTCCGCCCGGGCCGGGCCAGCGGCCCTCCGAATCGGCGAGCAGTTGCCGGATGAAGGCAGCTACTTGGATGTTGTGCGTCGTAGCGAACGCGTCAAGCGCGCCGTCGAGCAGAGCCTGAATTCGGACGACACGGTCCTGCTGACCGCCGCTGGCCGCTGCTTGCGATGCAAGTCGCTCAAGGATCGGAACCTCAATGGGCTGCTGCTTCCCGCGGGTCAGGTTCAGGAGGCTTAGACCTCGTCGCCGCACGCGCGACAGCTCGGTCGCCAGCCGTTCGGCTTCGGTCTTGTCGGGTCCTGTCTCATCTCCTGTCGGTTCGCCCATGTTCTTCATAATCCACCGCGCTATGCACAGCCGCGAACTGATCGGCGGCAGGTTAGGTGTACGTCAGGCCGCAGCCGCTTCTGCCCAGTTTCCGGGACCCGCGGCGCGAAGATTCCCGCTCGTGACCGGTTGCGGGGCTCGTTTTACCCGATCTTCCTTGCTCGACTTGGTCTGTCGGGCTGAGGGCTCGTCGCTCGGATTCCCGGGCCGCCCTCGGACGACAGAAGGGAGACCTCGATGTCTGACATCGAGATGTACGGAGGCATCGGTCGTGGCCTCACGCGGCGCACCGGGCGTGCGCTGCAGCAAGTCAAGGAGCAAACCGCCGTCCAGATCGCCCAGGTCGAGGCCCGGGCCGACATCGACGCCAGCAAGATCGACGCCGTCACGGTGGTCGCCCAGCGGGCGATGCAGGGCGTGGCCTTCGTCTCCCAGATCGAGCAGCAGCTCGGCCAGGCCGTGCCCATCGCGGTCACGCGGTTGCAGGCGGTCGGCGACCTGGCCACCCTGGCCATGGGTCAGGTCGTCACCGACTCCATGACGAAGTTGCGGCGGTACTGACATGGCCGCCTTGCTGTTCATCCTGCTCGGCGTCATCTTGACGCTGGGAGCCATCGTCGGCTGGGTGATCTATTTGACGGTCACCGGCACCGCCCGCACCGAAGCCCAGCTGGCCCGGCTGGAACAGCTGCGCGCCGAACGCCGACTGCACCGGATCACCCAGGACGCCGTGGCCCAGATGCTGTCCATCGCCCGGGATGGACGGTCACAGCGGTGAGCCCGATGAGCAACCAACTCTGTCGCTATTCGACGGTGCTGGCCGATCCGCCGTGGAACATCCAGCAGTCCGGACACTGGGGAGCTGAAAATCACTACAACCTGCTGCCGGTCAGCGCCATCGCGGCGCTGCCCGTCGGGCGGGTAGCGGCGCCGGACGCGCACTGCTGGCTGTGGGTCACCAACACCAGCCTGTGGGCCGGCAAGCAGGTGCTGGAGGCCTGGGGCTTCACCTACCGTTCGATCCTGACCTGGATCAAGCCGAAGTTCGGGCTCGGCAGCTATCTGCGAAACCAGACCGAACACCTGCTGCTCGGCACCCGCGGGAAAGCACCGATCCTGTTCCGGGGGCAGGGTTCCTGGCTCTACGCCCCGGGGCAGGAGCACAGCCACAAACCGGAAGAGCAGTACGCCGTCATCGAACGCTGCAGCCCCGGCCCCTACCTCGAATTGTTCGCCCGCCGGCCACGAGCAGGCTGGCACGTCTGGGGCAACCAGATCGACTCCGATGTCGAGCTCTAACCCCTGCAGCTGGCTGGACAGCCTGCTCGGGCTGTGCTTCGGCCTGCTGCTGGCGGCGCTGGCAGTCTACGTCGCCGTCCGGCTGATCGAGGCCATCTGGACGGTGCTGCTGCTGATCCTCGGCATCGGCGGCCTGCTGGCTGCCGTGGCGGCGCTGCTGCGCCGCCGGGACCGGGGCTGGTAGCGGGCGCGCCGACCACAGCCTGCCGCTGCCGAATATCCCAATGAATTACTGAGCCGTTTGTCGAATAGTCAGCTGTTCCAGTCGGTGTTGTGCAATGAACAAACTGTCTTGACTGTTTCTTTGAAGCATCATTAACTGTAGGCAGCGGGTGTTTGTTTAAAGCAACACTCCGCGAGCAAATCACTAAATGAAAGGAGGGCAGCGCTATGTCCAAAACTTATAAAGACTTCCCGAAAAGCAAGGCGACCCGCAAAGGCCGCGAGCGTCATATCTCGGTGCGTGCGGTGCGCCGTGACCCGCCGGACCTGCCCAAGCTCAGCCGGGCCCTGATCAGCCTGGCGCTGGCTGAGGCCGCCGCCGAAGCTGAAGCCCAAGCGGCAGCCAGCTTGCAGGCCAAGAACCAGTCGGTGACTGAACCGTCTGAGCCGGACACTGCTGAGGTTCCGGATGTCTGACCAGCTTGTCTGGCGGCGGTTGCATTGGAACCGGCCACTCGATCCGGACCGCGCTCTCAGTGTGCTGCGGGGTTGGGCGGCCGACCAGCGCAGTCCGCGGTTGGTGTTGGAGGCGACCGCGTCGCGGGGCGGCGTCGAGTATCTGCTCGGCGCGCCCCGCCCGGCGCTGATCGAGGCCAGCAGCTTGCTGACCAACGCGCTGCCCGGCACTACCCTGACGCCGCTCACCAGCGACCGCCAGCCGGTCGGTCTGGCGGTGCGCCTCAAGGCCTCCACCCGGCACCGGGCGCTGCGGACTGACAACCCGGAGACCACGGTGCGCTCGATCCTCGGCGCGCTGTCCCAGGTTCGAGGCGGCGAGCGCCTGGTCTTGCAGCTGGTGCTCGGCTCGCGCCGGGTGCCGTTGGCGATTCCGACGCACAGCCCGTCCTCGATCGTGATGCCCTGGTACCAGGTCGCCTGGCACGGCAACGGCGGCCAGGTCGACAGCGAGAAGCGCAGTGCGCTGCGCAACAAGGTCGGTGACCACGGTTTCGCCTGCACGCTGCGGATCGGCGTCACCGCCGGCTCGGCCGGTCGCCGCCGCGCGCTGGTGCTGGGACTGACGGCCGCGATCCGTACCAGCGAAGCCGCCGGCGTCACGCTGCGGCTCAGCCCGGAACGGGAATCGCGCCTGAACGACGCCGGCCGCCCGCTGCTGTGGCCGCTACGGCTCAACGTCCAAGAACTGCTGGCCCTGACCGCCTGGCCACTCGGCAACGATGACCTCCCCGGCCAACCGGCGGCTCACCCGAAGCAACTGCCACCAGCACCGGGCACCACCAGCGCCGGCCGGGTCATCGCCCGCGCCACCGCCCCCGGCAGCGACGCCCACCTGACGCTGACCGCCCGTGACGCCCTGCAGCACACCCACGTCCTCGGGCCGACCGGTGTTGGAAAATCGGCGCTGCTGGGCCGGCTGATCCAGCAGGACATCCAGCATGGCCGGGCCGTGGTGGTCATCGAACCCAAAGGCGACCTGATCGACGACGTCCTGGCCCGGCTGCCCGACAACCGCCGAGACGACGTGGTGGTGCTCGACGCTGCGGATTCGGCACCGGTCGGACTCAACCCGCTAATCATTCGGGGCCAGCGGCCGGAGGTCGTCGCCGACGGCATCCTCAGCGTCTTCAAGGCCCTCTATGCCGACGCCTGGGGCCCACGCACCCAGGACATCCTGCACGCCTGCCTGCTGACCCTGGCGCGACTCCCGGATGCCACCTTGGTGATGTTGCCGCTGCTGCTGACCAACCCCGGCTTCCGCCGCTCTCTCACCCGCGACCTGGATGACCCGCTGGCGCTCGGCCCGTTCTGGGCCTGGTACGAAAGCCTGTCCGACGGCGAGCGCAACCAGGCCACCGCACCCCTGATGAACAAGCTCCGCCAGTGGCTGCTCCGGCCGTCGCTGCGGGCTGTCCTGGGACAGCGGCAGCCACGCTTCGACCTGCGCCAGGTCTTCACCGAACGCAAAATCCTGCTCGTCCCGCTGCGCAGCGGCATCCTCGGCCCGGAGGCGGCCAGCCTGCTCGGCTCCCTCGTCGTCGCCCAGCTCTGGCAGGTCACCCAGGAACGCGCCGCCATCCCCGCCGAACGCCGCCACCCGGTGATGGTCTACATCGACGAGGTCCAGGACTACCTGCATTTGCCGACCGACCTCGGCGATGCCTTGGCCCAGGCCCGTGGCCTCGGTGTCGGGTTCACGCTGGCGCACCAGTTCCTCGGCCAACTGCCGGCCGCCATGCGCGGTGCGGTGACCAGCAACGCCCGCTCCAAGGTCTGCTTCCAGCTGGCCCAGGAAGACGCCGTCCAGATGGCCAAAGGCCACCCCGAACTGGTAGCCGAGGACTTCACCGCGCTCGGGCAGTACCAGGTGTATGCCAGCCTGTTCGCCCACGGTGCGGTCACCCCATACGCCTCCGGCGTCACCCTGCCACCGAGCACACCCACCAGCGACCCGGCCGCCATTAAACGCCGGAGCCGGCAGCGGTATGGCCGCCGGCTGGATGAGATCGAGGCCGGCTTCGCCGCCCTCCTGGCTGGTGACGAGCACCAGGCCACCGACACCGGCCGTCGCCGGAGGCAGCCATGAACCGGGTCGCGGCGCTACCGGCCGCTGTACCGGCCGGCCACCCGGCGCCCGTCGCTGTCACCCTCGTGGAGCTACCGAGTTTCAGGGCCTCCGGTGGATTTGCTGCCACGAAAGACTGGTCCTCGGAGTGGCTCGGATGAGTCGTCCTGAACGCCACCGGGGCCAGGGGGTCGCCGGCCTGAGCGAACTGGCCCGGCTGCTCAGCCAACGGGACTGGGCCGTGCTCACTGCGGTCGCTGACCACCGCTTCTGCACCACCCGGCAGGTGGAACTCTGCTCTTTCACGCCCACGCCTCGACTGCTTCTGCTGCCCGCTGCTGCCGCCGGGTGTTGAACAGGCTGGAACGCTGGGGATTGCTGGAGCGACCGATCCGCCGCGTCGGCGGCCTGCAAGCCGGCTCCGCCGCCGCCATCTGGATGCTGACCTCCACCGGGCAACGGCTGCGCAACCTGCACGCCGGACGCGGCGCCATCGGTCGGGTACGCGAGCCGGGCGAACGCTTCATCCGCCACTACCTCGCGATCGGCGACGCCCACCTGCAACTGATAGCAGCCGCCCGGGCCATGAAGCTGGAACTGCTGACGGTGCAGATCGAGCCAGCCTGCTGGCGGTCCTACACCAGCCTCGGCGGCAACCGTGAAACCCTCAAACCCGACCTCTACGCCGTCACCGCTTCCGCCGACTACGAGGATCACTGGTTCATCGAGATCGACCGCGCCACCGAAAGCCTGCCCGTCTTGATACGGCAGTGCCAGCAGTACCAGGCCTACCGGCGCAGCGGCACCGAGCAAGAGGCCAGCGGCGTCTTCCCACGCGTCATCTGGGTCGTACCCGACAACGCCCGAGCTGACCAGCTGCGGGCGGCCATAGCCAGCAGCCGCAACCTCGACGACGACTTGTTCATCGTCACCACGCCGGAAGCCTTCATCCAGGTCATCACCAGAGGCGCGGCATGACCGGCCTCCGTAACCAGGTGCTGATCGGCGACGCCCTCACCGAGCTACGTCGCCTGCCCGAGGCCAGCGTCGACATGGTGCTGACCAGCCCACCGTACTTCCGGCTGCGTGACTACCAGATCGACGGCCAGCTTGGCATGGAAAACCACGTCGACCACTGGGTGTCCGGGCTGCGCGCCGTCGGCCGCCAGGCCCAGCGGGTGCTGGTGCCATCTGGCAGCCTGTGGCTCAACGTCGCCGACACCTACTCCACCCACGCATCGCAAGGCGCGGGCCGGAAGGGCCTGCTGCTCGGCCCGGAACGCCTCGCCCTGGCGCTGCTCTCGGACGGCTGGGTGCTGCGCAACAAGATCGTCTGGCAGAAGCCCAACCCGATGCCGTCCTCCGTCCGGGACCGGCTGACCTGCTCCTGGGAAGCGCTCTACGTCTTCGCAAAGCAGCCGACCTACTTCTTCGACCTGGACGCCATCCGGGTGCCACACACCACCGGGCACCGTGGCCGGCTCGACCCGAACCACCAGCGCCCCCGCATCCGCGAAGTCTGGCGCGGGCCGAACGGTGACGACGCCTCCGGACTGGACCTCATGAAGGCCCGCGGCATCATCGGACACCCGCTCGGCAAGAACCCCGGCGACGTCTGGCGCATCGCCAGTAGCGGTTACCGGGGTGCGCATCACGCCACCTTCCCAACCACCCTCGCCGAGCGCGCCGTCCTGGCCGGTTGCCCGGAAGCCCGCTGCAAGTTGTGTCGGCTGCCGTGGAGGCGCAAGACCATTCGGGCGATCGGCGGTACGGCACTGCGCGGCGCGCTCGGCCCGAGCTGCGGCTGCGACGCGACCAGCGAGCCCGGCCTGGTGCTCGACCCGTTCTTCGGGGCCGGTACCACCGCCGTCGCCGCCGAACAGGTCCACCGGGACTGGCTCGGCATCGAGCTCAACCCCGGCTTCGCCGACCTGGCTCGGCGGCGCATCCAGGACGCCCGCGCCGGACCAGCCAACAGGGCCACGGCATGAAGGCCGGACCAACTCCTCGTCGGTGTAATGCGGCCGAGCACCCCAAACAGACCTGTCATCAAAGGCAGATCGGCTCGTCCGCAACAGCACCGAGGAGGTGTGCCATGTCCGTACTGGACAACAACGGCCCAACTGGAAGGCCCGGCGTGAAGACGCTGGCCATCCGGCTGGAGCCAGACCTGCACGCGCAACTGAGCCTGATCGCCCAACTGCGCGGAGCCACGATCACCGACGAGATCAAGGCAGCTCTCGAGGCCCACATCACGGCCGCGAAAACCATGCCCGAACTCACCGGCCGCGCCGACGCTGTGCTCGCTGACATCGAGCGCGACGCCACCGCCAAACGCGCCGCCATCGCCACCCTGTTCGGCAGCACCGAACACGACCCGGCGGTATCGACACCGGAAGCACTCGCAGCGGGAGAGCCGTCGCCGGGCGACCCGGAGCCGTCGGCTCCGCAGGCCAGCAGCAGCCGCTCCCGTGGCGGGCGACGCGGCGGATCGGAGGACGCAGGTAACTGACCGGAGGCAACTCCGTCAGTCGGCACCCTTTCGGTGCCAACCCTGGCAGGAGCCGGACGGTTCGAGACAGATCTTGTCTCACCGTCCGCTCCTGCCAGTAACACCAAGCAGAACCACTTACGAAAGGAGGTCAGCCATGACCCACGAACAACCACCAGAATCACCAGACGGTAACCCGCAAGAAGCCGAACCGCAGCTGCCCGACGCCGAGCAGCACAAAGACCTAGAAACGACCCAGCCGCGGATCTGGGCCGGCTCGCTATCGGACTACAACAACGGTGTCCTGCACGGCAGCTGGCTCGACGCTGCCCGCGACCCCGACGAGATCCAGGCCGACATCCAAACCATGCTGACCGCCTCGCCGTGGACCGCCCGGACGGGTGAGCCGGCCGAGGAGTGGGGCATCTTCGACACCGACAACTTCGGGGACTGCCGCATCGATCAGCACGAGGACCTGGACTGGGTCAGCGGCGTCGCCCGGGGCATCGCCGAGCACGGCCCAGCCTTCGCCGCCTGGGCCGACGTCGTGGAAGACCCGGGGCTGCTAGACAACTTCGATGAGGCCTATCTCGGTGAGTACGACAACCTGGAGGCTTACGCCGAGCAGCTAACCGACGACCTCGGCTACAACCAGCTCCTCGACGACAACCTGCCCGAACACATCCGGCGCTACGTCGACATCAACTACGCCGGACTGGCCCAAGATATGTGGCTGAACGGCGATGTACAGGTCTATGACCGCTCCGACGGCGGAGTCTGGATATTCCATGGCCAGTAACTGCCGACCGGCGCGACCGGCTACCGACTCGTGTCTGCGCTCGCGCAGTAGAAATGCGAGCGGAATATCGCCCAATCCGCCCATCCGCCTAAATGGTGCTGAACTTAGGCTCGCCTTTTCCAATTCCACCCCATACCGTTCCTCCTCCGCAATCCCACGACTTTCCCGGAGGACATCGATATGGTCAATGGAGACGGCGACGCGCGGGCGACGGCGATCACGGCCGCGATCCGGGAGCTGGCCTACGCCGCCTGGACTACCAGCCGCCAACCCGAGCAGGACACCAGTAATGCCCTGTTCGAGCGGGCATATCTCGGCCACTACAGCGCCGTCGATGCCTACGTCAGCGAACTCATCGACGGCTACCAGCTCGATGCCAAGCTCGACACCGCCGCCGCCCAGCCGTTCCGCCGGCATGTTGATATCGACGTCACCGCCCTCGGCCAAGACCTCGTCGCCAGCGGCACCCTCTACGCATTGCCGGCCGTGCCTGTCGGGGTCTGGGTATTCAACGGTGAAATCGGGTAGGCAAGCCTATCCTGCGTTGTGGAATGCACAAAGGCGATTGTTTAAAGCAACGGGCAAGCATATAATTGGTCATGAAATGAGACGCACTTCCTTAACACCCGAACAAGCGCACCGTCTCGGCGAGTTGGTGCGTGACTACCGACTGGCCGCCGGTTTATCGATGCGCCAGCTCGCCGTTCAGACGGCCATGAACGTCAGCCTGATCAGCAAGCTGGAAGCTGGTCGGATCGTCGGCCCGCTCCCAGAAACACTGAAGGACCTGGCCCGCGCTCTGCACATCCCGATGAGCGACCTGTTGGTCATTGCCGACTGGCTACCCGTAGGCGAGCTACCAACGCTCAAGCCCTACCTCCGCGCGAAGTACCACGACCTGGACGAGCAAGCCATCACCGAATTGGAGGCCTACGCCGACAGGCTCATCCAGCGCCACGGCGGACTCGGCCCGATCGACCGCGAGGACGAACAACCCTAGAACCGATCACCTAAACGAAAGGAGGCACCGCATGCACGACACCAACACACCCGAAGGAGGAACCAGCGTGCTGGCCAACCTCCGCCGCCTGCACCCCAACCGGCCACTGGATCTGACCGACGCCCTCTGGCTGGCCGAACGGCAAGCCAACCGGCTGCTCGAACTACGCGGCGCAGCGCACGACGTGCCGGTACCGACCAGCATCGTCACCGGTCTGCCCCGGATCACGGTCGAGCACGACCCCGAGCTTCCGGCGAACGCCGCCTCCGGCAGCAGCGCCTGGGACTACCAGCGGCGTAGCTGGGTCATCTCCCTCAACCCCACCGAACCACGCACCAGGCGCCGGTTCACCGTGCTGCACGAGTACAAACACATCCTCGACCACGCCAGCCCCGCCATCCGGGTTACCGGTAGCCCGGCACCGTTTCAGCGGCCAACAGCCGAGATCGTCGCCGACTATTTCGCCGGCTGCGTTCTCATCCCGAAACGGCTGCTCAGCGCCGCCTACTACGACGGCATCCAATGCCCCGGCGACCTCGCACAACTGTTCGACGTCTCCGAACCGGCGATCCGGGTCAGGCTGGGACAGGTCGGGCTCGGTGAGCTGCCGCAGCCAGCGCTCCAGTGGAGGCAGCCAGCTCACCGGTACCAGCCGCGACAAGCGCGCTACTACCGGACTGCCACCCTACGTACGGCGCTACAGGCGAGCGGGGCTCCGTCATGAGTGAGCCGATAGCCGTGGCTTCATCGGATCAGCCGACTGAGGGAAACCAAGAACTGCTGACGGTGCCCGAAGCCTGCGCCAGTCTGCGTATCAGCCGGTGGACGTTTTACCGCTTGATCCAGCGCAGGCAGCTGGAAACGGTCAAGATCGGCAGCGCTCGTCGCGTGCCGGTCGCCGCTATCCGCAAGTTCGTCGACGAGCTGCGTCGTCAGGAAGGCCACCAGTCATGACCGGGCGCAACGCCAACGGCGAAGGCAGCATCTATCTGCGCCGGGATGGCCGCTACGAAGGCGCGATCTACCTGCCGACGGTCAGCGGGACGCGCAAGCGGTTCCGCTGCTACGGCAGGAGCCGCGAGGACGTCCGCAACCAGCTCATCGCTCAACAGGCCAGGGTGCAGCAGGGCACTGCGCTACCGGATCGGGCGTGGAGTCTCGGTCCATATCTGGACTACTGGCTGGACAGCGTGGTGCGGATCAACCGCCGGCCCAAGACCTATGAATCCTACGAAGCAACGGTGCGGCTCTACCTCAAGCCGAAGCTCGGAAAGACGCGCCTCAGCCGCCTCACCGTCGCGCAGGTGCAGACCTACCTCAACGCCGAGCTTGCAGCCGGGCGCTCCATCCGCACCGTGCAGCTGATTCGGATGGTGCTCGGCGCCGCCCTCACCCGCGCCATGCGCGAGGAGCTGATACCGCGAAACGTGGCCCGGCTGATCGAGCTGCCAGCGTGGCAACGCAAAGACATCCATCCTTGGACAGCGGAGCAGGCAGCCGAGTTTCTCTCCGCAGCCCGCTCCGACCCCCTCTATCCCGCCTTCTTGCTGCTGATGCTCTACGGCCTTCGACGCGGTGAAGTCCTCGGCCTGCGCTGGAGCGACCTTAATACCACCGACCAGCGGCTGCACGTCCGCCAACAGATCCAGCGCGTCGCCGGAGAACTTCACGTCGGCACTGTCAAGACCAGCGCCGGGAAACGCGATCTACCGCTGTTACCTGCTGTCCAAGACTGCTTGCTGGAGTTTGCCAGGCAACTGAACCAGCAGGTGCAGTCCCAGCAGCGTCAACCCGGAGCCGATGATCTGATCTTCACGACCCGTACCGGCCAGCCCATAGAACCTGGCAACCTCCTGCGGTCCTTCGACCGCATCCGGGCAGAGCAGGGACTGCCCCGGATCACGCTGCACCACCTTCGCCACACCACCGCCACGCTGCTGAAGAACGCCGGCCTGGCAGCCCGCGACGCCCAGCTGATTCTGGGCCACGCCCACATCAGCACCACCCAGCAGATCTACCAGCACGCCGACCTCAACGGCCAACGGCAGGGCCTTGCGCAGCTGGAAGGTTTGCTACTGCCGTCAGCTGACGGCTGGCGTTGCCGTCAAATACAGCCGTCAAAAGCCAGGGCGAACACCCAATTTTCATCATTTCAATCTGGAGGGTCCAGTGGGACTCGAACCCACGACACCCTGCTTAAAAGCTGTACCGACCCCACCGTGCCTCAGGGTCTGACCGAGGTAAAAGCCGTTCTGCGCAGGCGCTACCGCTCGTGTCTGCTCGGTGCGGCTGCCGTCATGTTTAGCCGTCAGTCAATCACATGACAGCGGAAATTGAACTGCAGGTCCTTAACAACCTAATACCACTGGAGATAGAGCATATGCTTGCGTCAGATTCTGAAACGAACCATAATACACTATACTGTATTGTAAACACCTAAGCCATGAATATACCCATCGCACACAGCTTCAGCTCTCTCGAACAAGCACTGTTGCACATTCAGCAAACATCACCGCCTGCGATTGTGACTACAGAGTACCTGAAAAGTATTCCAATCAAGAAGGCTGACATTCGCGAAATACCGAAAATCCTGCGCTTGCTTGGATTCCTCGACGAAGATATGCGCCCAACACCTAGATGGCTCGACTACCAGTCGAACAGTAAGCCAAGCCTACAAGCTGCCATAAAAGAATGCTATAACGATCTGTTCATCGCCTACCCGGATGCTCCCCAGCTTGCAGACGCGGTGATCGCAGACTGGTTTGCGCCGCCTCGCACCAAGGCAACGCCCACATCCCAGGTACGCGCCCTTCGGGCGTTCCGACGCCTCTGTCGCTTGGCTGGGCTGCCAGAAGCGCCGATGACCCCGCCAACACCAACGTTCGCAGCCCTAACCGAATCACCGGTACCTGAGCGCACCGTGCAACTCGTACTCCCTCCGGGCCTGTCCGAAGCCAATTACGAGGCCATCTTCCGAGCTGCGCTCAAAGCACAGCGCGACACCGCCTAGCAGAAAGTAGCACCGCCTATGACATCCCCCTAGAGAAGAAGCGGCTTTCACCTCTCAATGATGTTTCACCCAATTCAATTCGACCGCCTTCAAGAGAACAGAGGCCCGCATGTCTATCACAGCGCCCCATACATCGACTGCGGCCCTCGCTGCCGGCTTCGCCGCAGTGCTCTATCTACGCGTCTCCACCAAAGACCAAGCCGAACGCGGCGGGGAAGCCGAAGGCTTCTCCATCCCGGCGCAGCGGGAGGCCTGCTACCGCAAGGCAGCACAGCTCGGCGTCACTGTCGCGGCTGAATTTGTTGATGCTGGCGAGTCTGCCCGTTCGGCGGCGCGACCGGAGTTGCAGCGGATGCTGACCTACCTCGTCGAGCATCCGACGCAGTGCGTCATCGTGCACAAGGTTGACCGGCTGGCCCGCAACCGGACCGACGATGTCGAGATCAACCTGGCGATCCAGCGGGCCGGCTGCACGCTCGTCTCGGTGACAGAGAACATCGATGAGACGCCCTCCGGGATGCTGCTGCACGGCATCATGAGTTCCATCGCCGAGTTCTACAGCCGCAACCTTGCCAGCGAAGTCACCAAGGGACTGAGCCAGAAAGCCCAATCCGGCGGCACCGTCAGCATCGCGCCCATCGGCTACCGCAACATCCGCATCACCGACGAACTCGGCCGCGAGGTCCGCACCGTCGAAATCGACCCCGACCGCGCACCGCTCATCCGCTGGGCCTTCGACACCTACGCCGAAGGCGACTGGTCAACCGCCATGCTGCTCGAAGAACTCACCATCCGAGGCCTGACCACCCGGCCCACCCCGAGGCGGCCGGCGAAGCCGCTGACCAGCTCCGGCATGCACAAGCTGCTGGCCAACCCCTACTACCTGGGGGAGGTCGTCTACCGCGGCGTCCGCTACGCCGGTAGGCACCAGGCCATCGTCGACCCAGTGACCTGGCAGCGCGTCCAGGCCATTCGAGCGGCGCACACCAGCGCCGGGGACCGGCAGCAGGCGCACGACCACTACCTCAAGGGCAGCGTCTACTGCGGCAGTTGCGACAGCCGGTTGATCATCACCCACAGCACCAACCGCCACGGCGTGACCTACCCCTACTTCATCTGCTCCGGACGGCACCGCAAACGCACCACCTGCACCCGCCAAGCCGTCCTCATCGACTGGGTCGCCCAGCAGATCGAACGCGACTACGCCACCATCTCACTGCCCTCCGAGATCGCCGAGGCACTGGTCGCCATGCTGACCCGCGACCTCGCCGAACTGCACCAGAGCAGCGAACGCGACCGTCAACGCCTGCAACGCGAGCACGACCGGCTACGCGCCGAACAGACCAGCCTGCTGCAAGCCCACTACGCCGGAGCCGTACCGCTCGACCTGCTCAAGCAGGAACAAACCCGGATCAGCAACCGGCTCAGCGTGCTCACCCAGCGCCTGGACGACGCGGCCACCGAACACACCCGCGTCCAGACCAACCTGGAAACCTGCATCGCCCACCTCAACGACTGCCACGCCGCCTACCTGCACGCCCCACCGACCGTCCGCCGACAGCTCAACCAAGCCTTCTTCGACAAAATTTACGTCGACGAAGACGGCACCATCCGATTCGGCATTGCGGAACCATTTGCGCTGCTACTTGACCCGCAGGTCCGCTCAGCAGCCGTAACAGCGGCAAGCGTTACGCCGCCGACCGATCTGCGTAAGTCGCCGCAAACGGGTGATTCGATCATAAACCCCAGCGGCCATCGATTTAGCAAGGGTTTGAATAACACAACGATGGTGGAGCTGAGGGGATTCGAACCCCTGGCCCCCTCGATGCGAACGAGGTGCGCTACCGGACTGCGCCACAGCCCCCAACCGGGTGAAACCTTACCAGCCAGCTGAGTGCGGTTCTCACACCGCCCGGCGCATCGGACGCTCGTCGAAGTGCTCGTCGACGTACAGGCCGGTCAGGTCGATGGTGTCGGCCATCCCGCGCAACTCCACGTCCTCGTCATCGATACGGACGACGGAGTCCGAACCGAGCGGGCGGGCGAACTCCTCGGTTGCGTCATAGCCCCGCACCTGGCCGAGCCCGGATCGGCGCACCCGGGACTCGCGCCGATCACGGTCGTGCAGTGCCTGGTTGCGCAGGAACAGCAGGTAGCCGGCGAGCCCGGCCAGGAACAGCAGCGTCAGTGCCCACAGAAAGCCGCCACCGACCGTGACGGCCAGCAACAGTCCTAGCACCGTGCCGACGCTGAGCACTGTCAGCGAGCGGCGGCGGCGAGCCATCATCTGGCGCCGGGCCTCGGACATGTCGGCCTTGTCGATACGGTCGGAATACACAACTGCCTCCATGGCGGCCGGCACGGGACGGCGCGCGGCGGGTGAGACCCGCGGCGCGCCACCGGGAACAAAAACCTGCGGACGGGTGGCCGGAACATGCAACTCAGCACCACGTGATTCGGCGACCGGGGCTGCCCGGGCAAGTGCACCCAGCGAGCGGCGGGTGGACAGCGCCCGCATCGCGGTTCCGAACTTCGCCGCCGACTTCTCGCCGGCCCGGTCGTCATTTCGCTTCACCACCATGGGTATGACGACGATCAACCAGAGGACGGCCAGCACCAGCACCGTCATCATTGGCGAAAACATGTCGCATCCTCCGTCACACCTGTCACAACCACTAGTGACGGTAAGCGCTCACGACGAGCGATGCGGTCAGGCGCGCCGAACGTCAACGTCATGTGCCGGTTGAGGTTCACGGGTCTACCCGCCGGAGGCGGATTCGTCCGGTAGCGCAAGGGGATCAGCCCGGCGGCACCGGCAGGCTCTCGAGCCGGGACAGCACTGTGCCGGTCCGCACCTCTTCGGCCGTGATGGCATAGGAAAGGTGGTCGCGCCACGCCCCGCCGATGTCCAGAAAACGCTCGTGGTAACCCTCGCGGCGCAGCCCCAGCTTCTCCACGACCCGGATGCTGGCGTGGTTCTCGGGGCGGATATTGACCTCGACCCGATGCAGGCCGGTGCGGCCCAGGCAGTGGTCGATGACGAGCGCCAGAGCCGTGGGCGTGATCCCGCGACCGGCCACCGACGAGTCGATCCAGTATCCGACGCTGCACGAGCGCAGCGCTCCACGGACGATGTTGGACGCGTTGATCTGGCCGACCACCCGGTCGCCGTAGACGATCACGAACGGCAGCATCGCGCCGGCCCGGGCAGCGGCCCGCAGCCGCGACAGCGCCCGCCGGAACTCCTGCGGGGTGTTGCGGTCACTCCAGGACTTGGACGAGGTCGGCTCCCACTTGGCCAGCCACTCCGCATTGGCCAACCGGCTGCGACTCCACTCCCCGGCGTCGCCACGCCGGGGCGGCCGGACCGTCACCGGCCCGGCGGTCAGCACGACCGGCCAGCCCGGCCGCAGATCCGCCATCTCAGCGCTGCGCGAGCATCAAAGGCTGAACCGTCACCCGCGACCCCGGCGAGACCTCGGTGACGTCCTCGTTCAGGACGACCAGGCAGTTGGACGCCGCCATCGCGGCGATCAGGTGCGAGCCGTGGCCCCCGATCAGCGACACCGAGTAGCGACCGTCCGGCTCGCGGTGCAGCAACCCCCGGCGGTACTGGCGCTTGCCGTCCGGGCTCTCCATCCGTTCGAGCGCGGTGGCCTCGACGGTCTGCCGCTGGACGGTGCGCTTGCCGAGCAGCTTGCGGATGGCCGGCCTGGCGAACACCTCGAACGAGACGAGCGCCGCCGCCGGGTTGCCGGGCAGGCAGAAGATCGGCGTCTTCTCATGTCCCAGCGTGCCGAAGCCCTGCGGCGAACCCGGCTGCATCGCGACAGTGGTGAACTCGACGGTGCCGATCTGGCTGAGCGCCTCTTTGACGATGTCCGCCGTGCCCATGCTGACCCCGCCACTGGTGATGATCACGTCCGCGCGCAGCAACTGCGAGTCGAGGACGTCGAGCAGCCGGGCGTGGTCGTCGGGGATGATGCCGACCCGGTAGGCATCCGCGCCGGCATCGCGGGCGGCCGCGGCGAGCATGTAGGAATTGGAGTCCGACACCTCGCCGAAGCCGGCACGCCGGCCGACGTCCACCAGCTCCGAGCCGGTCGAGATGACCACCACCCGCGGCCGGGGCTGCACCAGCACCCGGTCATGTCCCACCGCCGCCAGCAGCGCGATCTGCTGCGGGCCGAGGATCGCGCCGTGTCCGAGCGCCAGCGCTCCGGCAGGCAGGTCCTCACCGGTCCGGCGTACGCACTCCCCCGTCCGGGTCGGACGGTGGATCGCCACCCGTGCCACGCCGCGGTCGGTGTCCTCCAGCGGGATGACGGCGTCCGCGCCCGGCGGGATCGCCGCGCCGGTCATGATCCGCATGCACAGTCCGGGCCCCATGCCCGACATGGAGCGGGCGCCGGCCATCACGTCACCGACGACGGGCAGGACGACCGGGTGGTCCTCGGTGGCCTGGCGCAGATCCACCGCTCGTACCGCGTAGCCGTCCATGGCCGCGTTGTCGAAGCCGGGCAGCGGCGCGTCGGCGTGCACCTCTTCGGCAAGTAGCAGCCCCTGAGCATCGAGCAGCGCCAGCTCGATCGGGTCGATGGTGCCGATCGTGTCGAGCACGCGCGCCAACTGCTCGGCCACCGGGCGCAACGCGGGGCGGCCGGAGCGGCGGGAACCCGGCGCCGGCTCTGGACCAGCCGCCACCGGTGCGTCGCTGCCGTTGTCGGTCACTACGGTGCGCTCCTACGAGGGCGAAACGGGGGCACCGCGATCACCGGTCCAGCGTGCCGGCGAAGTCGACCAGCCAACTGCTGAAGTCGGCTCCCAGCTCGGGGTGCTCGACCGCGAGCCGGACGACGGCGCGAAGGTAGTCCTGCCGGTCACCGGTGTCGTAGCGGCGACCGGAGAAGACCACACCGTGAATGGGAACTCCGTCCTCGGCCAGCGTGCGCATCGCGTCGGTCAGCTCCAGTTCGCCACGCGCGCCCTTCTCGGTACGGCGGAGGGCGTCGAAGATCGCCGGCGGCAGGACGTAGCGGCCGATCACGGCGAGGTTGGACAGCGCCTCTTCGGGCTTGGGCTTCTCGATCAACGTCTCGACCGCGATGACGCCGTCCACCACGTCGCCGGCCGGCTTGATGCTGCCGTAGAGCGAGATCGCCGCTCCCTCGACCTCGATCAGGCCCAGCACGACACCGCCCTTCTCCTGCTGGACGTCGAGCATCGTGGCCAGGAGCACGTCCCGCTCGTCGATGATGTCGTCTCCCAGCAGCACCGCGAACGACTCGTCCCCGACGAACGCCTCCGCGTAGGACACCGCATCTCCCAGGCCCTGGGGCTCGCGCTGGCGGACGAAGTGCAGCCGTCCCAGCTCGGAGGACCGCCGGACGCGGGCGAGCCGGTGCTCGTCCCCCTTGCGCTCCAGCGCCTCCTCGATGTCCGGCGCGGCGTCGAAGTGGTCTTCGATGGCGCCCTTGCCACGACCGGTCACGACCAGGATGTCGGACAGTCCCTCGCGCGATGCCTCCGCGACGATGTACTCGAGCGCTGGCACGTCGACCACCGGCAGCAACTCCTTGGGCACCGCCTTGGTGGCCGGGGCGAACCGCGTGCCGAGCCCGGCCGCGGGAATCACCGCCTTGCGAGCGCGGCTGCCAGCGGTGGGGACGTCCACGGGCTCAGATGAAGTCATAGGGCGAGACTAGTCAAATGACCAGCAAGGCAAGCGTGCGCGCGGCGATTCAAGCGTCGCGTGCCTCGATGACCGACGAGCAGCGCCAAGCCCAGCGCGCGGCCATCCGGGACCGGGTGCTGGACACCTGCGCCGAGCTGGCACTGCCGCCGGGCTGCCGGATCGCCGCCTACCAGCCGCTGCGGACCGAACCGGGATCGGTGGAGCTGCTGGCCGCCCTCTGGCACGCCGGTTACCAGGTGCTCATGCCGATCACGCTCGCCGACCGGGACCTGGACTGGGTCAGCTGGGCGCCTGACGCCCACTTCTCAGCTCGGCTGGGTGTCGACGCAGTCGGGTCGGCGGCTCTGGTCCTGGTACCGGCCTTCGCGGTGGACCGGGTGGGCCACCGGCTCGGCCGCGGCGGCGGGTCCTATGACCGCGCGCTGGCCAGGGTGGCCCGCGGAACTCCGGTTGCGGCACTGCTCTATGACGGCGAGCTGCTCGACGACGTGCCGGTGGACGACTGGGACCAGCCGGTGTCGGCCGCCGTGCAGCCGAGCGGCTGGACCGCTGTCGGCACTGGGTGAGTGTTTCCTTGGGCGTTTCACCGCGCGGCAGCGGCCCCGAGTGGACGCCGGAACACCGGATGCAGCACCATTGTTGGCAGTCGTGACGGTCGAGTGCTAAGAGTGGCCGGAGAGCGCAAGACGTGAAAAGGGGTCTCTTCCAGATGCCGACGTACCAGTACGCCTGTACCAGCGACGACTGCGGGCTTCGCTTCGAGCGAGTGCAGTCCTTCACCGACGCGGCGATCAGCGAGTGCCCGCAGTGCTCCGAGCGGGTCCGCAAGGTCTACGGCTCGGTGGGCGTCGTCTTCAAGGGTTCGGGCTTCTACCGCAACGACAGCCGGGACGCCAAGGCCGGTGCGGCGGCGGCCAGGTCGGAGTCCTCGGGTGACTCGTCGGCCTCGGACTCCAAGGGCTCGGACTCCAAGAACTCGGATGCGAAGGGGTCGGACTCCAAGAGCTCGGACTCCAAGAGCTCGGACTCCAAGAGCTCGGACTCCAAGGGCTCGGACTCCAAGGGCGACAAGCCGAAGGTGCCGGGCGAGTCCAGGGCCTCGGCGAAGTCCGCCGGATCGAGCAAGTCGGAGTCCGGCAAGTCGGCGTCGCTCGCCAACTCGTCCTGACCACGGCTACCGGGATGACCCGGCTTCGGGATGACCGGCTTCGAGTGGAGAGCTTTCGGCTCCATGCCGTCCACCGGTGTGAGCGATGTTTCCTGTGAGCGGTCGTTCTGTTGCGATCGGCCTGTGGACAACTGATCGGCTGTCCACAGTTTGGCTTCGACCAGCCGATTGCGGCTGTCGCCGCACGATGCTGGCGGAATGCGAAACCGACCAACCCGGCACCGAATCGATGCGCTAGCCGCCACGCTGAGTGGCTGGCCGAGGGGCGCGCTCGCAGTGCTCTGCTTGCTGCTGGCCGTACTTGCCTTTCTACGCCCGTCCGCCGGGCCCGCCGCTCGTTCAGGCGCCACGGTGGTGGTGACCACCCGCGCCCTGCGTCCCGGTGCCGTCGTCACTGTCGCGGACGTCCGCGCCGCGCAGTGG
>JAABUO010002787.1_pt1 | contig 21166 bp, 29 predicted proteins | sample 5559291 | NCBI WGS metagenome assembly JAABUO01 (sample SAMN10711878, study PRJNA513372) | rock metagenome | isolation source: Antarctica rocks | place: Antarctica: Victoria Land, Finger Mt sud
ACGCTACGGGCAGTCCTTTTGCTCTAATGCATTCAAGGGCGATGCAGCTGCTATGCTGGCAGCAGCTCAAAGGCAAGCATACATGTCATGTTTGCATGCACATGTGTCACTCGTGGGGCAATCAAAGTATGTGGCAGGCATTGCTGGTCTACAAGTCTGTCAGCTTCCTGTATACAGCAGTCGATGCAAAGCTGCTTGCAACTGAGGGCAAATTGTGATGTCATTCATGCCTGTTTTGTGCTGGTTAAACATGGCTCATGTGCACTCTGCTCCAGGGAAAGGGAGTCCAGCAAAGCAGCTGGTTGTCGAACCACCATCCCATTGGGCAAGAAAGCTGTCAACTGTGTGCCGCTGTATGACACAACATATCACGATGAGTTCAAGGCTCGGACTGTGGATGTTAGCCAACAGCGTGCTTCTGCTGAGCTGATGCGCAGTCTGTACCATGCACCTACGGCCACCGTTGGCTGTGTGACGAGAAGCCATTGAGAGTGACCAAGCCTACATTCTGAGAGATGCTTTCTTATGCAGTAACACTGGCAATTGCGCAAGAACCCACTTGCTAAGTGTTACCTTTCTGATATGCAGTCGTCATGGAGGACAGTAGTAGGATTGCTAAGCTTGTCATGCAAGGCCAAACACTGTAGCTCGCAGCTGTGCTGTACATAGAGTTGGATACAACTGCTTCCTTTGACTTCGTTACATTATGTATACATGTTGTCATTCTGGCAGGTGGGACGTGCACCATTCATGCCCGCTACAAACATACATTATCTGATATCTCGAAACATCATGCGCCTGAGACATGAAATGAGAGCAGAGCCAAATGTAGGGCAGCCTGACAACAGTACATGTTGCGTAAAATTCAACAAGCTGCACAATTCTGACAGACCAGATTCATAAAAACCACTTTTAAAAAAACAGAACAGAAAAAGGCGACATCTCCACGAGCAAATCGGACTAGTAAAGGGTACAAAGCAGATGCAAAATCAATTTTGCATCTGCACAAGCCAGACTGCATAGCCTGCACTTTATGCAGTCATACTCTACTGGCAATAATACAACAGTTCCAAAATTGGCAGCAACAAGACAACAGAAGATCTCTGAGGCAGAGCTGCAGCTGCAGGCAGTCAGGCCTCCAAAAGGTATCAGCTGGCAAGATCAGTAAGTGAGCAATAGACAGCTTGCTACATGTATGTGTGTCTGCTCGCTGGCTGAGGTACTGAACTGCTAGCAACACCAAAGCCATTTTGCAGTCTGGCCTGGAACTCAGCAAGTTGCTGCACATGATCAGTGCCTCTGAAGGCTTGACTGGCCAGCTCAGGTGACGTCGCATGGTTGTTTGCATGGGGCTGCTGTGCATGCTGAGCTTGCTCTGCTTGAAGAGCGAGTTGCTGGTTGCGCAGCTCCTCAAGGAGGTCCTCAACTGCTCCCTTTGGCAACAACATTCCCACCAGCCGCTTTGCATTCTCGCCTGCAATCCAGCTGCAATATTTATTGCCTGACTAGGCCCATGCATGTGCGCTTAGGCTAACAGATGCAGCGCTAACCCTGCGTGCAGCTATTGCATGCTACAAAGCATCACCCCTCCTGCTGACACTACCACAGTAAGTGTCAGCAGGACTGATGAACAGTGTTCATGCACCCATGGTCGACCAGCAACATACAAAGCACACAGTACAGCAATGCACAGCACAGCACAGGAGCAGCTTGGCCTGAGCATGTCAGAGAGAAGGTGTGTGAACCTGTGGTGTGCAGACGCAGGACATGCATGCGGCGGTCAGCAGGCCGGTGCTGCTTCACCAGGGCACGTTCCACCATGCCCCAGATAGGCAACACCAGGCCCCCTATGAGCACCAGCTCCCTCACCCGCCAACCCACCCGGGCACCCGCCCCCCTCTCAGGCGTGTTCCCTGATGATGCATACTGATGCTGCCATTGTACTTCTGCCTCTAATGGATGAACTCTCACATACCTGTCATGAATGTAAGCACAGTCGAAAAACACAGATGCTTACTCATCAGGTGAACAATGGCATGAGCAGGACAGGGTCATCAAACACAGCTGCATTTGGGTCCCTGGGACTAGCCAGTCACCAGACCAGGGACACTGCTGCACTCTCACCATCTACATACTCAGCGCCTTGCATGTGGCACAGCCATTGCTTCCAGAGAACTGAACACCAAGTGATGTGAGCCACAACAGAAACTCCCCAAGCTCATCAGCATGTTGAGCAACTCACAGGCAACATAATAGCAGTAGTCATGGCAGACAAATTGATGCTGACATGAGAGGCATGGTGGATGCAGCCAAGTTGTTGTCCTACTTTTCAGTGAGCTCCACAATGCGCATGGGCCTGGCGGCAGGGCCAGTGGCAGGCCTATACACTGCAACCTGCCCTTTGCCCTGTGCCTCCAGGGCCAGTAGCAGCCCTCGCACTGCCCCTCTTCTAGGCTGGTAGTACCCACTCACAGATGGGGTTGGCCCTGGTTCTGTCGCTCCCACAACAGTTGCCGTACCGTCGCCTAAACCACCGTGCAAGTCTACATGCACTCCACAGGTAGTTGTGCTGACATGGTCAGGCATCTGCTGAGGGGTGCCTGAGGCTGGAGGTGGATCACAGAAGTGATCACTGGTGGCCACAGCTGTCGGTGCTGCCGCATGCTTCGTAGCAGAGCTTGTGTGTGGACCTTTGGACGGGGAAGGCTGCTCCTGTTGTACACGGGTTGGTTCCGCAGCAGCAGCATCCAGGGAGTCCAGGCGAGTCTGGGACTCCATGTCATGCAGCTGTAGCAGCTCCTGTACTGAGCTGACATGAGTTTCCAGTGCATCTGCAAATGCATCTGCCTCCCCTGCATCTGCTCCAGCGGAAGGTGAGAAGGAAGCTGATGCTGCGCCTTTCTCTGTCACCCTGGAAGCTGTTGCAGCAGCTGGCAGATTTGATTTTGTCATTGAAGAAGAAACAGGAGGCGATGTTGGCTCATGGTCTTGACTATTACTGCCAGGTTTGCTGACATCATCTGCCGTGACCAGCGCACCACCAAACCTGATTTTCAGTTTCTGTTTGGGCTTTGTCAGGTCCCCAAGGGATTGGGAGGGGGCTGCTGGGACCTGTTCTGAATCCTCAGGAACTGAGGAAGGGGCCAATAGGACCTGCCCTGGCTGTTGCCGCCCCGCCCTGGCTGCTTCGCGTAAGGCAGCGGCAGCAGGAGCTGCATGGGAAGGTGATGGCGCAAGGGCTGCATTGAGCAGGCTCTGAGCCATTTCCCAGGAGACGCCTCGATCCACATGCACTCTGAACAGTAAGCTGGGCGCACCCGTACTGTCATCCCGCCGTATGATCTGCAACACCAGCAACTTATTCAGAGGCCATTAGCTGACGCCAAATTTCACACCCTTGACTGCTTTTCCAGCATGCGTGACTGAATGGTTGCGTAGTGAAAGGGAACATGTGGGGGGTAGGGGTGAGCATGGGGTAAGGGCAGGGGTCATCAGCTGGGGTTAAAGAAGGTAGGGGATACCTGGGGTGGCTGAGCAAGGGTGACAGCTGTGCCCTTTACATCGACAATGCCTTCATCATACTTGCCCTCCCTACGCGCGCGCTGTATGCTGGCCTCCAACACAGCCTGGTACAAATCAAAAATCTGCCCCTGGGCCTCTGGGGCTAGCCCCAACAGCCTGCACAGCAATGGTCTGAGATGGCCGTCCAACCAGAATGCAATCAGCTTGACTGTCCTCATTCCCTCTGCATTTTCTCCCAACTTTTGCACATGGTTTTGCAAATACAGCGTGCCATTTTGCAGCTCCAAGTGATAGACGACACAGCATGTGCAGTGCATGCACATGTTCACCCCGTTCATCTGTGGCTTGCCACTGCCTAGTCCAACATGAGCAATCAGCACAGATGGAAAGCCTACCAGAGCTCATGTTTTATCAGCTGTCATGTCCACAGTGACGCGAGCAGACGGCTTTCTCGCATCAACATAACACAACCCAGCACAGACAACAAGCAGAGCTGTGCGCACGAAACTATACTCAGATGCAGAGAGCAAACAAGCATGACAGCCGAAAGGGGTACCTGTTGAGGAATCGCGCCACATCAATCTTGTCAGGGTCAGCAATCTTTCCCACAGACGGCGGAGCGCCTTCAGGGCGGGACAGGAAGGCATTGATGTCAATGGCAGACACTTCCTCCCTGGGTCGTATGATGCCCACATTCAGCAGATGGGCTCGAGCCTGTGTTTACCACAAAGAATTCCTCTCAAACACCACCTCTGGCTGCCTGTTCATGACTTGACAACAGGAACAAGGACAGTTGATTGTACAGGGTCTCAAGTTGGGCTGGTGAAGTTCTGATAACTCAGATCTGCAAGCAGCGGAGACTTGGCACAAGGAACTGACGCTGGCAGATGTTTATGACATGTACTTATGGCATGGCCAACCACTCAGCCATAAGTGTGGTGCATTCCAGCTGCCTCAGATGATGTACACACAAGCAATAAGTGAGGCGCTGAACAGGGGGTTGGGTGAGCAGGTGAGCAAGTGAGACGCGAGTGTGTCAATGGGTGAGCAAGCAATCACGGAAGGAAATCAAAAATGTGTGTTCAACAGACACAGGTCTGCACCAAATTATGAGCTAGCCATGCTTGAGACCACTGTACGCAGGCTGGCTGTGTGTAACTGCTCTGGCCATGCTTGAGACCACTGTACGCAGGCTGGCTGTGTGTAACTGCTCTGGTAAAGATCCACAGTGTGGCAAGGAACAGGTTGTGCAACCTGGCCCAGAAACTGCTGCAGAGTCATGGGGGCCTGTCCATTCATGTTGGGGCGGCAGCAGGGGGCATCACTGGCAGCCCCTCTTCCTCCATGATAGCCTTGTATGTTGCCTTCAGGGCCAACTGGCCCCACCGGGACTCATAGTTGAAGGCTGTCAGGGATGGCCCTGCCCTCCTGTCACCCTGCAGGTTTTCATGATGCTGCACCTGTCACTGAAGCACGCAACCAGCACAGCGTGTTGCAACCAACAATGCATCCTGGTACAATGCTGCTCTGCTGTGGAGTCTCCACCAGTGATGACAGCATCACAGGATGTGCTATACCACGACTGAGTGCTGTTAAGCAGGCCAGCACAGATTGATGCTCTGCGCCTGTTGTCAACGAGCTGCCCCAGCGTGACCAGCAGCTTGACCTGAACGATTTGGGGTAAGAAGTCACGCAAACAGAACAGATCTGCTGGTAGTAAAGCTCCAGCATGGTGTGTGTACCTGTGTAAGGGCCCCAAGACTCTCAAGGCGGCGGGCCACAGCTGCAGCGAAGCGGCGCTCTCCCCCCAGGGGTGTGAACAGCAGGCGGTACTGGGGCGGGTGGGCCTGGTTGGCCCTGTGGGACCTGCCAAACTGCTGAATGGCCTTGTCGGCGGACCAAGGCAGCTCCAGGGTGAGGTGCACCCTCCTCTGCTGATTCTTGGCACGCCTGCAATGTTCAATCATTAGTGCACTGACTAGCCTTTGTCTCTGTGTGGAATGCTGACTTGGCCTTTGATGGGTCCTTGCCTTGTTTCTTCTTACTGTGGAGCCTGGGCTGACTGTTCAACTGAGTAAGAGGCATACTTGACTTTCAGAGTATATGTGCTTGGGATTGGTGTTTGGTGTCATAGCCAAGACATCTGCACCTGTTCTTTCTTGATCGAACACTATCTCTGATGTTATAAGCAGTGAACATTTGAAGCAGCTGTTTTCCTAAAAAGCAAGTTACTGTATGGTATTTTCCTTGGTTGGCATGCAATGACAAGTGTGACTGTCAGGACAATATCTTCATTTGTCGGGCTGCTTTTGTAGGTTGGCGTGCAGTAACAAGTCTTGTACAGCCAGTGACAGGCATACACTGATACAACTTGCAAAGACAAAGTGCACAGCGAAAGCACAAGCTGGGTCCAGACACACATGATGTGGTGCAGACGCTGAATGCCCATGCAGCAGTACTTTGCTCTGACCTGTCGGCATGAAGGGAGATTCCTGCAGAAGCAGCCTCAGAGATGATCGCAATACGCTTCTCCAAATTCAGGAACATCTGGCGTTCATGCACATTAATCAAGTCCAAGGTCGCTGAAGCAGCAACCCCACTGGCATTGCGGGCCTCCCACTTGACCCCTGTCAGACCCCCCTGTTGCCTGACTAGGCGCGCCTTGCGCCCTGTCATCTCTGCCACATGCTCTGGGCCCCCCAACAGGTCTATGAGGGAGTCCAGGGGGTTGGCCGGCAGGCCCAAGACTGCAATTGCCTTCTTGACCTGTGGTCAACAACGCAGAACAGGTCAAATATGGCGTATAACATAGCATGTGCAGGTTACAAGTCGCAGTCAGCCACTCTGATGTCAATGTACCGTTGCTGTGCCGTTACTGTGCTGTTGCTGTTGTGCTGTTGCTGGGATATTAGTCTGCTGTTCCTGTTGCTGTGTTGTTGCTGTGCTATTCCATTGCTGTGCTGTTAATGATAAATCTGTGCTGCTCAGCTGCTGATTGGTCAATCAAAGTGTGGCTCAGGCTGAACAACCCAATGTTGCATTGATCGCAACAGCACCAGGCTGACAGGCTGATAATACTGCCCTGATGAGTCTGAGGGAAGCCCTAACTGCTGTTGCTGCTTGTACATTGGGTTAGATCACTGAACCCCACAGTAATTGGCATACAATCATCTCTGCCAGAGACGCAGATGCACATCTGACAGTGCATCCTACACACAAGCAGAGCCAGACACATCAGGTATAAACCCAAGTATGCATGATTTGCTTGAAGGAAAGCTTTGCAGCCCAATGTTCAGTGAGAAGCATCTTGTGCAGGGCAGGCCTGGGAGTGAGATAGTACTACACCTGATCCTTTCTGTGAATAGCATGGTCAAATTTGGCTTGCAGCTGCTCCTTCTGAAGCCTGCCTAGTTCCTGCTCAGCCTGGGCCGCCCTTTGCCGCTCCCTCTCAACAGCGCTTTCCACCTTCACAATGATCGGCTCATCATCGTCGTCAGCATCATCATGGATAGTGTCTAAGTCTACCACTTGGTCCTGTTCTTGATCAGCCTTGATCAGCTGGCTGTGTCCAGGCTGAGGGTCGTACCAGCTGCCAGGTGGGAAGGCTTGCTGCCTTTTGACACAAGGCTCGTTCCCATTGTCTCCTGGCCCATCACTCATGCCCATTGGGGCCTGGTCTTCTCTTTTGACAAAGGCAAAGTGCCCATTGCCTTCTGGCCCGTTACCCCTGCCCATGGGGGGAAGATCCTGCCTTTTGACAAAGGCAATGTGCCCACTGTCTTCTGGCTCTTCCCCTTCAGATTTGACCAGCGCCTCCAGTGACTCTGTGTCGTCATCAGGATAGGCGATGTCTGGGTCAGGCTTGAGGTCTGGGGACTGCAGCACCTCCTCATCTGAGGGATGCTCGATGGAGTAGTGTGGCAGCATGTGATGCACAGCAGTGCCGTCTTCAGCTTTGACCTTGGAAGAGGGGCTGCGAAGGGACTCTATGCTAGCGTCTGCAGCCAAACCATAGCGTCAGGTCTGACACAACATCAATAACATCGGGTCTAAGACAACAAAATGACGTCAGGTCTGAGACAGCATAAACAACATTAGGGGCTGCGAAGGGACTCTATGCTAGCGTCTGCAGCCAAACCATAGCATCAGGTCTGACACAACATCAATAACATTAGGTCTGAGACGACATGAATAGCATCATGTCTGGGACAGCATAAACAACATTAGGTCTGAGACGACATGAATAGCATCAGGTCTGGGACAGCGTGAATCAGGTGATGGTCAGGTATGGAATGCATGTTGCAGCTGCATCTATGCTGTGCTACATTGACCCAGGGCAAGAAGAAGCCAATGCATGATCAGGATGATGCAACAGCAACTGCAACAGCAATGGGCAAGGCCTGAGCATGCCCTCAGCATGTGGTTGGCAGGGTGACGTGGCTCATGCAAGGCACAGATCCTCAACACAGGCAGTATCACACACGATTCAAGTGGCTTGAAAAGACGTGCATGTGACAGGCAGATGACTCACCATCAAAGGTCTCAGCTTTGACTTTAGCTTTGACGCCATCTTCCTGGACACCTTTACTGGCCTTAACAGACCTCTTGGTGCGGCGTGACTTGGGCCCCGCCTCCTTGACAGCCTTACCCCTCTTCCTCTTCTTGTTGGCTTGCTCAGGTGAGCTGCCTGACTTGCAATTGGGCCGAGCAGCCAAGTCATTGCACTTGGATGCGGGGGTGCGCAGATGGGAGGGGGTAGTCATGGGGGCGGTGGGGGGTTCCTGGGAGGGGTTGCTGGGCAAGGGGTAGTAATCCTCTACAAGGCGCAGCAGCAGCTCCTGCAACACATAAGGAAAGATGTCACTGTGATGTTACTCAGGGTCACATCATGAAGACATTTCCTTGGTACAAACATAGTGCAATTGGTCCAATAGATCTTAGCTGGCCCCTGTGAGCATCTCTCAGAGTCACTGACTGATGGATACACGAGCAGTCACTGCACACAGAAGACAGACCTTGAAGCCAGCCTGACACTTTGTCAGCACGCGCTCATTTTCAGCTTATAGTGTTTGTCGGCGCTTGCAGTATGCAGCGACAAAGTCTACATGTTGAGATCGAGCTCGTGCTGACAGAGTGTCAGGATGGCGTGAAGGTCTGCTGCTCTGTGTGACTGGATGCTGTCAAGGCACAGTTGAATTTCGCTGTACAGCTCAGCTACAGCCTGCTTGTGCTGCAAGGAGTGAAACATGGCACACAGCAGGGGAAAAGACACAGCCGGCCCAGGGTAAGAAACGGTGGGCTTGTGATCACCTAGCTGGAGAAGAGGTGTTTGCAGAGAAGCGCATTGCCATATTGCCTCTACAGAAACCACAATAGGTACTAGGCCCGGTCAGATCCAGAACGCGTTCACCAACTGACTCAACAAGCCCCCAGCACAGCAGACAGCAGCAGAAGCTACATGCAAAAGCAGAGCAGAGACAGCAGTAGTGATGCATGCATGGTGGCTGACCCTGGGTCCAGAGACATAGTCATCAAGCAGCTCCCCACGCTCTGCCACTACATCGGCAGTGCGCGCCTCGCCCGTGGACTGCAGACCAATGACTACACACTTGCCCTCCTGCAGCGCTGCCTTGCTCATGCGCACCAGGCAGGGGATCTGCAGCAAGCACATGCCACAAGCTGCACATCTTGTTGAGTGACTGCTTGCTTTGTTCAACTGGCTGACTGTCTACTCACAAGTCAGATTGGGCTTGCCAAGGGTCCGGGCTGAACAGCATTGTATCTGTGTAGCTAGCTGTTATTGTTACAAAATGCATGTACAGTACCATTGAGCTTCATGCCACTGGTCAAGGCTTGCCTAGCTGTTACTATTACAACATGAATGTAACAGTCACATTAGGCTTCATATCGCTGGTCAAGCCTTGCCTAGCTGGCACCATGGATGCAGATTCATCAACAGTCATGGCAGCATGATCAGGCCAGCAAGTGCATTGTGTATGAATGCTCCACATTCCACTCACAACACTTGCTTTGTCTAGCCTTGCTAAGCGTACTGCAGTGACCAGATGTGACCTTGGCAGCCATACATATGCCATGATATCCGGAAACCGTATTGAGAAGCATCACCACTGCCAGCTTCAAACCATTGCACAAAAGCATGCAGCTACAGCAGCAGCAGCAATGGAAGCTGACCTTGGCAGCCATGCACATGTGTCTGAAGAAGCGTTGGTGGGAAGCCCAGAAGGAGCGCCACAGCAGGCTACCCCGCTTCTTAGGCAGGCCAGCGTCCCGCTCAGCCACTCCTGCCTGCTCAGCAGCATACAGGAACTCCCGCCGCAGCTGGTTCCACATGCTGGCAGCTGCTGCATACTGCCGCGCCATCTGATCTTCCAGGCCAGCCTCCACCACCTCAAACTCAGCACCTGGATGTGCAGATGGTGTCTGAGATAGTGCTTGATAATGACATTGTTTTCTGCTTTCAGTTGACACACCAAGCCAGCCTCCACCAGTTTTAAACTCAGCGATGGGATTGGCAAAGCCTGTCTGAGGATGGCCTATCACTGGCAGCATTTACCGATGGCTTCATTCGCGCACAAGGCTTGAGGCAGCTGGTTCCTGATGTTGGCTGCTGCTACTCACTGCTGTGTCTTGTGCACATGCTGCTGCTGCACCTCGCTCAATAACTTTGTCTCGTGCATCCAATAACCAGTTGCCACATTTTCAAGGTCAATAGCTGCATAGTGGCATGCGCAAGGTGACGCGCCACTTTAGGCTGCCACCCATGTCATAGGGATTCTGTGTAATGTCCTGTGTACTGCTCTCACACCAGCTCTCAGACAGCTTGCACCGCCTTATGTGAGGACCTTAATGGGCATTGTGCAACCAACAAATAGCAAGCCATGTTCAGGAGATGCTTAACGCAGAGATCATGAGCAGAACATCACATTGCACAGCCAATGAACTGCCAAGCCAGCCATCAGGCAAATGGTAGGACCAGGCAGAAGTGAATAGTGTCAGTGAGAGGGCTAGCAGACAGACATGTAAGCAGCATCCTTGGCCAGCAATATCACAACAATGGCGTTGTCATGACCCAGCTACATTTGAGTGACCACAAAGCACAAAGGAGCAGGAGGCCCCAGGGGGGGGGGGATGGGGGGTGTCGCACCTGCAAAGGAGAGGGTACGGCAGACATACATGCCTCTGGCCTTCATGTCCATGGCAACCAGCTCCAGAGCCCCCATGCCTCGCCCACCCACAGCCTCCAGGAAGCTCTGCAGCATCATGTCATTCAATGGATCCCACCAAGAACCAATGACCAATTACCAATAACTAATCGGGTATGGGTGGTGCTTGTTATAAGGTAGAATTACATTTGGCCCTGCATGCTGAGATGTTGCAGATGTTGCGCTGCATTGAACAGCATGCAGTCGGACTACACCAGGTTTAGAACAACAGCGTGACACTAGAAACTGCGCCTCTGTCTCGCCACTTCCCATGGCCGTGGTCTCTTCAAAAGAGAAACACAGCGCATCATGCTATGCTTGATTGCAACAGTATCTGCCTTGAACAGTGTCACAAGCCTGTAGCACTCCCAGCAAGGCAAGGATTGCTATTTGCATAAGCCTGAGAAACAAGCCGCGAACAGACAGTGAACAAGTATAGACCGGCGACACATGGCTGCCTTGGTCCCTGCCTGGTCTTCGGAATACAGAAACCCCCCCTCTTCCAAGAAAAGCCCCTTTCATAGTGTGAGTCTAAGTGCGGAAACGCCTGGGGACTAGAATCAGGGATTTCTGCTGCAGAGAGGTATCTTAGCTCTTCCAAAGGAAATCATCCACGCAAGGCAGGACAAGCTGTGGCAGGAACAAAGAGGCCGTTTGTAGACCCCAACCCATCACGCTAGCAGGCCACAGGCAAAGGTGCACCTGGAAGTTGGTGAAGGAGGGTATGCCAGCTCCCCACAGGCCCAGACGCTCCATGTACCCCAGGTTGCGGGGCTCTGAGGCCCCAGTGGCACTGCAGTACACCACCCTGGCTCCTGGCAGAGCCCGCTGCAGCCCCACTACTGCTTGCCCCACCTACAGCGACACATGCAAACTCAGTGTCTGCTGTTTTGACCCAGCCGCTCACATTGGCTCTCACTGCTCTGCACGCAAGGGCCACACACACACACACACACACACACACACACACACACACACACACACACACACACACACACACACACACACACACACACACACACACACACACACACACACACACACACACACACACACATTCCACTCTCTGAGGATGTGAGCATGTGTCAAGTCAGCGCGCCATCTGAAGGCTTAGCTTGCAATGCAAAGTGCAGGTGAGAGCTGACAAGCCTTGTGAGAGCTAAGACAAATGACAATGAATGATGCACATAGATGGCTTTGATCAGCTTTGAGTTTGAAAAGACTTTGAAATGTATGGTACCCATAAATGGCTTTGATCAGCTTTGAACCAGACCGTGACCAATTGGGAGCAGTGCCTTGGCAGGTGTTGATTACACAGAGGTCTGTGGGCATTTCCAGCAAACCCGCCTTACCAAGACTGAGCGTCTGTAGGCAGATGAAATGTTGTTGAGACTGTACCTTGGTGGATTTGCTGCCAGCCTCTGGGATCAGGTTCTTGGCCTTGTGGCACTCATCAAAGATGATGAGCCCATCAAAATCTGGGCCAGCCCAGTCAACCAGCTGCTGTAGGCGCGTGTCCCCCTTGTCACTGGAGCTAGTCAGACTGGAGTATGTCAGGAAGATCACACCCTCCCCCACCCCAACCAGCAGACCCAAAACCACTTCAACACACTGATGCTGATGAGTTGTAGTCATGGGCAATCCCCTAGCTGCTGCAGACCTGTGAGCTTGACAATCATCCGAGCTAGTCAGAATGAAGTAGGTCGAAAGAAGCTTGTTCTTCCTGCTGCAACCTATCAAGGCCAAAGACACTGACATTGACATCTTCTTCATGACTTGATACAGTTGACATGCTGCTGCCTCTCAGCAGCTGCTGCATCTGATTGTGACAGATGTCATTTGTATTGTACCATCCATATCGTAACCTCTCTGCTGTGCATGATTGGAAAATCCTTGGATGTAAGGTTGCATGATGATGGTGATACTACTGAAAAGCTGGTGACACCTTTGCAGAGCTGAGGCGGCCATAAGGCAGCTTGTTGAGAGCATGCACAGAGATATGGGTGGCTCCCACATCATCCAGGTCCCTCCGTGTGTCAATGCGAAGATCAGAGCCAATGGACACCCACATGTGCTTATGCCGCCCTACTCGCCAATTCTCCACCACCAGTCCTGCATCACACCACCACCACTAACACATCGCTTGTCATGACACATATCTGAAACGGAATTTGCTGCAACGTCATCACTCACAGGAAAGTAGTGAACTGTAAAGTGTGTTTTAGCCTGTGCTATCTGTGCCACAGTCCCACACCAAATCCCAAACCAGATCAAGCAGCTGGCCCAGCAGTCATGTGGAAAAATGTTGTCATCTTTTGTCAAGAGTCAAATCTTCCGCAGGGAAGCATTGGCTATGCACCACATGCCAGAGCAAGCAATCAGCATCTAGCAATGGTGTGAGCTTTTTGCCGCACCTGCTGCATTAGCCATAGAGAAACTAGCCCCGCTGTCAGGAACAATCAGCGTGTCAGTTAGCAAATGATAAGCATCATTTTGAACAGCTCTTGTCAATCATTTGAGTTTGGCCTTTTGTCATACTTTGTGTCAAAGTGTCTTAGAGATCCACACAGCGCAGTCGGTCGTCAAAAAATGAGAACATCCAAAATATTGGGCAGCAGTTCCTCATGCCATTGAAAGGCATGCAGTACACAGCGTTGTGCATGGCGACGGACTGATCCTCGCGACAGAAGGAGACTATTTGGCACTTAATGCTGCCATCACCTGCCGCATTGTCACAAAAGCATCCGCGTCTGCTGCAATCTGGCGCCTGTCCACATACATGCCACTGCCGGGCCCACACTATTTAGCCATCAAAGTGAGCATGGCACTGACAAGGGACATTGCAACAGGGCAGAGGAGCACTGACCTGCAATGGTACGGCCCTTGCCAACACCAGCACCGTCCCCAATGAAGAAGCCTGCCCTGGAGTGATTGGGCAGCAGGTGGGCATGGCGCTGGCAGGCATACACTATGGACTCCAGCTGCAACCCACTCAGCAGCTTGTCCCTGATCAGGTCATCCAGGTGCAGCTGGTAGCTGATGTCTGGCGGCTCCACTGCTGCCAGCGAGGCTGTCTCCACCACTGGGTCTGGGTGGGCCGCCCCAAGGTGTAGCTTGGAGGGTACGTAGTCCTGGCGTTGTCAACATGATCATGGTCAACATCAGTATCATCAACAATTTTAGAGTGATTACACGTGCCAGCAGGACTGCAAGGCCTGCCAAGGCATAAAGGCATGTCACAATCATTTGGTGCAAGGGCATGCTGGTACAGGCCTTGATTCTGAGAGAGACACGGCACGGTATCATAGGGAATGAAGGTGATTTTGGCACATATGGCTGCTTGCATGCATTGTGCTTGCATGCATTGTATTTCAGTTACTGTGATGATGCCAACCAAATGTGCATGCTAGATGTGTCTTCCAGGCGTCAAATGTCGCCTCTTCTCATCGCCAAAAGCAACAAGCGTTCAGCCCAGCTCACCATGAAAGTGTCTCCTGCCTGGTGCTCCTCTGCTTCTTCTTCATCAGGCCGTGTCATTGCTGGCACCCCCTGCATGCCCCCACCATTATCTCCATCATACCCATCAGCCCCGGTCACATGCCCTTCATCATCATACAAGCTCTGCTGCCACACATCTGCCAGCATCCGTCTGTCAGTGTCCCTGTGACTGGACCTGCGTCTGAGGATGTCGCTCTCATGGGTGTGTTGCTGCAGAACCAGATTGCCCCAATCACTGGATGACCTGGGACCTAGTCGTGCCAGATCCTCAGGGCTGCCGGTCTGGATGATGTTATTTGGGTGCTGCAGGCACAAAAGATTGGGTCTGCCATGGTCTACATATGGTGCAAGCACACACAGCATGCCATTTGTGGAACTTGGCTGCTGCTAAAAATGTATACATAGATACCCCAGTGCTGGCCACATGTGCGTGACTGGGCGTAAATAGGAAAGTGCTGTAAGCATATGCTCCAGACACAGAGACGGATTTCAAGCTCGAACAGGGTCTGGGTAGATGAGCACGTACAGGGTTGGATGGGTTTACTTGCTATACTGCAGCCAGATCACGCATGAAACTTGAGCGACAGAAACAAATGAGATGCAATGAATTCAAGCTGAGGCATGTTGCAGCTGAAGCTTGTATACAGCACTTAGAGAGTCATGGACAAAACGGCATGCAAGGCAAAATCAACCCACCGGTGCATGATAGTGTCCAGAAGCACCATTGACAAGCTGATGGAGAGCAGATGTGTCATGATGTCTTGACCCCAAGCTGTTGATATGAGAGTGCCAGTCAGTTTGCTGCTGAGGCTGCCTTGGAATTGGACGTTTGTGCTGATCCTGACGCTGACCAGTGATGATCTGGTTTGCCACTTCTGGTGACAAATTGACGTTCTGAATAATGTGACAGTACGGGCACCGGAACTGCTGCTTCTCAGCAAGCTGTGAAAGGATCTGAGCTGGCACTGCATGAGTACAACTAGAGTGCTCATTGTGTGCTGGATGTTGATGTGCAACTGTGGAGGGTGTACTTCAATAATGCACAAAAGTGCTTACATAAGATGCATTACGTGTGACAGTGCTGGAACATGTGTGGGCATATGCTTGTGCAGGGTGCTGCTCTGTTATGTCAGGAAAGACCATTACCATTGATGACTTGGGTGCAGCTGCCGCATTTTACTTGCAGTGCTGCCTTGGGCTGACTGTCAGAGTCTTCCTGCTGCATGTTAGCTAATGCTGGTGATGCCTGACATCGCCTGGTGCAGTTACGTTGCTAACGCGCCATCTGTGACGCATGTACACACTGCTTTGCCTCACACCGGTTTGGTGAGGCATAGCATACGCAGTGCCGTAAACAATGCCGTAAGGCTTGCAGGGTAGACAAAAACTCGCTGCAGGATTGCCAACGTGGCTTGATGGGGTCTGTGGGCTCGACTACCTATGTGAGCGCCGATTGCCGTTAATGTCCAGAAGTCCAGCTGTCGTTGACGCCGGTTTGACCGATCTGTAAGACTCAGGTACACACTGCCTCCTCAGCAAGTGGGCCGACTTTCCAAGCAAAGTGGACGTCGGGTTGGAAGTGCGTATGTCAACAGAATGCAGGCTTCGTCGACGCACGCGCAATCCAAGCAGATTCTTGGTTGGCTACCATCTCCGAGAGTCGCGTGAGCAAGTCAGGTGGAGCTCACGTGCAAACTAGGAAGTTGCTTCGTGATGCAGTGATGGACATGATCAAGCGAGAAACATTTCGTTTCTTGCGCTTGTTGTCGTGTGGAACTGCTTATTAATTCCAGCGAGCTACGAAAATGTTGCTCTCAGCACTGGCAAACACGGAATGGGCAGACTGAGTGTCACTGCATGTCGTTCTGGATCATGCGATGGGCCCTCAAAGCCCTCGGAGGGGTACGCCGTGCTGAGCCTCATGGGCTATGCATGCAGACTTTCACATTTTGTCCCTCATCTTCGGTTGCTGTGCAGGTCGGAGCTGTTGTGGCGGTAGGCCTGGGTCTTGTGTATCAGTTCCAGGAAAAGCTTGTAAGTGTAATTCTATGCTGCAGGTCCATGTGCACTTGCATCGACACATACAGCAGAATTATTCCCTTTGGAGTTGTACCTGCCACGGATACCTGGAGTGCCAAATGAGTTTGCATATCTTCCTGATAGGTTTGGTCTGGAGTATGAGGTAAGGCAGTGACTTCAGCGCATGAGCCTAGAAGCAAAATGTGTAGCACTGCACGTGTTGTACACGTTGGACACATGGTACCTGATGCAAAGCACTACACTGAAATTGCCTACACACCCTTTGAGTATCTCCCCTGGGTGCAGGACATTTATATCACAGCAAAAGACGGGACAAAACTACACAGCTGGATGATGTGGCCCAAGGGCTGGTCGAAGCAGAAGAGGCACAGTCGGCCAACAGTCCTTTTCTTCCAGGCACGCTCGCAAGGTCATCTCCTTGCCTGCTTGCCTGTACATATTACACAAACATTGCTCCTGTAGCGCCATAACAGCAACAGCCACAGCAGTCCACAAAAATCAAACACGAAAGTTCTGTGTTGCAGGAGAACGCTGGCAACATGTCTTTCCGGCTTCCTTTCCTCAGACTTGTTGCTCACCACCTGCACTGCCAAGTCTTTGCACCAAGGTGTGATGTGTTTGACACGACTTCGCTGCCGCAAATCACAATATGCAGCACCAGCATGTGTCCAAAGCAAGCTACTCCGGTACATCAATGCAGCCTTATGTATGTCATCAGAAGCCTTTGCCTGTGATGCTGCATTACCCGTGGCAGTGGTCTGTCAAGCTTGCCGGCATGTGCAAGCAACTTCTGAATGGAATTATGCTGCCACCATGCAGCTATCGAGGATATGGCTTGAGTCAGGGCAAACCAAATGAGCCAGGTTTGCAGATGGATGCACAGGCAGCCTTGGACTATCTCACAACAGACTCTGCTGTCAATAAGGACAATGTGGGTTTGTGCATGTCAATGCTGACAGTAGACACGGATATGTGTCATCGTTCACAGTCCTGCAAAATCCCCTCATTGCCACAGCAGAGTGTTTCAAGAATCCTGGCTTGATGGCACATTTTGCTTGTCAGGGCCTGCAGCCTGGCCTTTGCATTTGCTCATGTGGGCCTCTCTCCATCTTGCAAAATTGCGCGCTTCTATACAGACCCTGGATAGACTAAAAAAGCAACGCAGATGGATGTGCGTTCTGGCTTGCAGATTGTGATATTTGGGCGGTCTCTGGGAGGTGCTGTTGCCTTTTGGGTCGCAGCTGCCAATCCAGGCATTGTTAACAGCCTGATTGTGGAGAACACATTCTGGTCCATTGAAGCTGTTGTTGGCAAGGTAAAATGCCCTCTTGGACTGCCATGTGGCATTAGTAGGAAAGATGACAAGCTTTCGCTAGCCTACAAGCCTAGCAGCTTGTGGCAGAGCCTCAGCAGCTCTGCCTAATTTCATGCATTTGTGTCTACTTCAATGTCAGTAAGCACCTGACAGCTGTGACTCATGCACACCAGAAGCCTAGGCACATGACAAAGCAAATACATCACCCGCTTCTAAGGTCACATCTGCACATGAAGTCACATCTGCACATGAAAAGCAAATCAAGCGTATGTACATGCCAGCAGTAGCGCAGTCATATCTGCGGCACACAAACCATTGCGCAGCGGCCATTGACAAGGAAGCTTGTTTGTGTTGCCAACATCATGTTGAAAAGGCGCAATCCCAGATTCCGACTGATGCTGACCATTCCAGATTGATTGCATCCTGCGAGATCTACCAGGAAGAGGACAGAAAGCTGGGCTGCATGCTGACTTGTCCTGCGCGTACCTAGTTCGTCATGAGCCGGCAAGCATTCAAATTAGCATTATGCTGCAGGTAATGCCGTTCCTGGCGCCTTTTGTAGGACCTGGGCGCCTGTTCAACTTCCTGATAAGGAATAGGTGGTGCAATGATGCGGCCATTGCCAAGCTAGGCCAGCTGCCTGTATGTCTGTTGTCATCCCTCCAGGTATGCGGTTTACGCAATCCGAATCTTTATGCTGCATTCTCAAGCAGGCTTCTCAGGACTGTCCTGCAAGTTATGTTAGCTGGCATACATGCTGCCAGGTATTTTGTATGCTGCAGCACAGTATGGGCTCAGCACATCTTCATATCCAACCCTCACTTTGTTGATGAACAAGCTTGTTCATCAACAAGCGACTGTGTGAAAATGCTGTTGATTGCGATCTTGGCCTGGTCGATTGCCAGCTCTTGATACTCCACAGTACAAACTCCAAATGGGGGTCATTCACTTGCCTGTCAGCACGCAAGACCAGCCGCAAGATCTCATGTTGTAAGCGTACACTCACCAGCTGACTGAACCCAGCCTTGGCATGTTGTGGCTCGTTGGCTCGGATTCCCATCTTAGCCTGATCATGTAGTGAACTCTGGCAGCATTAGCATGTTGAATGCACCGAGGGCAGGGTGGTAACACCAGTCCTTGCTAGTACTTGATTCCTGGACTGACCAGAATGGTGACGCTTGTCTGGATTCAAAGGATGAAAGCACAAGCATGACAAGCGCCCTACATGCAGGATGAAATGCTGCCTCCTGAGCACATGGAGAGGATGCACAAGATGCTGCTGGCACAGCAAGGGCGGGTGACATGGGTACCTCTACAAGCTGGGCATATGGATGCATACGAGACAGCTGCACAGGTAAGCTAAGCATCACCACCTGCTGCATCAAATACACACTGCTCAGCAAGGTATGCAGCGTTTGCTTGCTGGGTGAAACTTGCTTGGTAAACATCACTGTGTCTCAAAATAACCAGGGTCATTGCAGGATTCAGGCTGTCAAGATGTCATCCTATTGCTGCAGTTTGAATTATACATTCACATTGAAGGATCTGCAGCTGTTCTTGTGCCCTGCAGTACCTTCTGTGGCAGTCGCAGCAGCTGACAAAAGCAGCTGATTTCGAATCCAATTGGTACAGCCTGTGTAAGATGCAATCATGCGTTTACATAGGAAGTTACATACATCTATGTTTCGTACAGAGCGTAAATTGAAACTTTTTTTTTCAAGCAATGTATGTCCTACACAGTTCTTGATGCTGACATTCCTGATTTTTATAGGACTACTGGCCAGCTGTTGCCAAGTTTACACAGCACTATGCACACTCCTTGGAAGCTGACCCGGAAGATGATCAGAGTGATGCAGGAGTTCAGGAAGCAGTGCAGGCTACCAATGCTGGAGTCAAGCCCCCTTCAGCTGTTGGTCCATTCACTGATGGCAGCAGCAGGTCATCACAGGTGCATGATGAGCAGAATGCAGGCGCAGCATTGCAGGCTCCTGGGCATGAGCACAAGAAAGAGCTATAGGCTGAGAACTTACGGACGTTTATGTATATCTGAAATGTGTCAGTTGTCTGAAAAGCCACTTGGCACACATGTGTACAAGTGATGCATCTCATGCCCCTCAAGTCTAGACTGCAGCTGCTCTGCAACATGAATGGCTGTTGCGCACTTGGGGCCTGAGAGGCTCGGCTCTCTTGTACTGTATCAGTCTGTTGCATGAATGTCAATATTTGAATATTTGCTGCATTCAGGAGCAAACTGTTTCGACCCTCTGACTCATACCTCTTGCTTGAGCCATGCCAATGCGTGATGGCTGAATATGTAGCTTTTCCCCTAACGGTTTGGGTCGGGACAAAAGTTGGGGTTGCATGGTCGAGGTGACTGTCCGGCCTTGATTTTTCTGCATCCCGCATGCAATTCAGACAGACGTGGCTAATAGGCACGGAGGGGTCTATCACGGGGCTATGACAACGCATGCAGCTCCGATGGCACCAGTCAGCACAGACTCTTGAAGAGTCACTCTTCGATTTAGGCACTGCAGTAGAATACGTCGACTTCGTCAAGTTCTTGCTTCATCTTCATTACCCTCAGATAAGAATCAGGAAAGCTTCGTCATGTCTTCCGGTGAGCCGCGTCTTCCCCTCTGCATGTTGATCGGTAGATGCACAACCTTGTCAGGGCTCTGCGTATCACCCAACGCAGCTTAGCTGCGTGTTTTGCTCAATCATAATGCTATGTCCATGTCGGGTCAAGCAGAATCTGTATTGTGGAACCTTCAGCAAATGCGGTATCCTAGCTATAGCTATGGACTTACACGCTGCAGGCAACGTTGACGTGAACCCCGTCGAGGGGCAGAAGACCGCGACCGGTGCACAGAAAGAGACATTCGGCACTGGTTCCTCAGCTCAGAGCGAGGCTGGCAAGAAGGGAGGAGCTATCTCCGGTGAGTCGTCCAACGTTGGATCACCTCCTGCATGCAGGTATCAGCGTTATCATCGCCGATACCGGTGCAGAGGACTTTTCTGATTTAGCCCTTGCAGCCGGGGTATCTGTCTTTCGACGTGTAATGGCGAGTTGTGATGATGCCGGGCATCGCCACGCGTCAAATTTGTGATCACCGTTCTGCTCTCACTAGCGCCCGTGTTTTGCAGCTGAGCGGTCTGCAGAGGACCGCAGGGCTTCGGCACAAAAGGCTGCAGACACCCGTGCTGAGCGATATGGGGACGAGGTAGGTTGCAGGCCTCGTGCTTAGTGCGCTCTCCGTATTGGGCGATGCGTGAGTTGTGTCTAAAATGTCAAGGTTGTCTGTGCAACTCGTTTTTGTTGCTGCAGACTCACTATGATAAGTAGACAGGCAAAAGTGGTTAAACCAGACTTCACCAAGTGATGGTACTAGGTCTTCCTTTCATGATTAGGCAATGTCACTGAGCTGAAAATTGTCTCCGCAGCAAAAGTATTCGAACTGTAACCATACATACTTCACATTTGTACACTCTGTCATCTCTGTCTGCCAACGGGTCGTAGGTAAAAGTTCGATGCTGCCAGCATCACTGCATTTTCTCACTTCAAAGTGAC
>JAABUO010002788.1_pt1 | contig 21144 bp, 22 predicted proteins | sample 5559291 | NCBI WGS metagenome assembly JAABUO01 (sample SAMN10711878, study PRJNA513372) | rock metagenome | isolation source: Antarctica rocks | place: Antarctica: Victoria Land, Finger Mt sud
GAAACATATAGCCATACGTTATCACTTCGTTCGCGAACGGATCGAATCTGGCGAGATTTCGGTCGAGTATATTCGGACAGATCATATGCCAGCGGACTTTCTGACAAAAGGTCTCGGTCGCGATATGTTCAACAGGCATCGCAAAGAAGTTGGAGTACTCGAAGGCTCAGGCTCGACCCCTGAGTGGGAGTGTTGAATTGAATTGCGTGGCAACGGTTTGCAGTCGGTCAGCCTGGATGATTAGAATACGGGTTGTAATGGAGGAAAGCTTACGAGGCTTAGTCGGGCTGTACTAAGCACCAGCCTTGCTGCCATTACTAAGCACTAGTAGTTCCTAGTCTATATAAGGTAGCGTTGGTCTACTAGATAGAACGTTCTTGTCTACTTCATCAAGTACGCACTACTGTTTCCTGCCATTTCGTCTATCCATTTTAACAGGATTTAGTTGGTACAAATAAAATTATGGTCGCCGATCTCTCCTATTTGGGGTTTATTTTTTTTTTTTCGGGGTGCTAAATTCCACTATTGAAGAGTAGTCATAATTATAGTCCCAAAAAGGAATACAGGCTGCTGCAAACTGCATGATATGAATGGTTGTGTGAGATTGCTCATTCGTAGGCACCTACCCAGTGGCATCCCTTCATTCGTCTCTGCTCAAAGACGTGCTTCGTCTTCCTCTGGGCGATGGCTTGATCGGAGTGAAGGCGATTTTTACCGCAGACAGGCGTTACTTCAAGGCCTGCGATCAAGGGCTGCATTCAAATTGCTACAGGTCTCCAATCACATGCAAAACTGCTTCTAATCTGCCAGATTCACGAGGAACATCATATTTTTAAGCCAGGCCAGACGGTTGTTGATCTGGGATACGCGCCTGGCTCATGGAGCCAAGTCGCAGTTGCGAGAACCTCACCTGGAGGAAGAGTCCTTGGCGTAGACATCATTCCGGAACCACCGCCTCCGGGTGCTTCCTCCATCCAAGGAAACTTCCTCGCTACGAGCACGCAAGATTTGGTGAAAATGTGGCTGTCTGACTCCAATCGTGGCCGGACTTCTGAGTCCATACAAGAGAAAAGCTACATTGACATGGAGCGCGAAACTGATCGCGAGAGCTCCGGTGATCAGACGGACGAATCGACCGTCGATGTTATTCTAAGTGATTTGTTAGAACCCTGGCCGCAAGTTGATGGCTTTTGGAAGAAGAGTCTTACTAACGCATATTTTAGGATGGCGAATACTTCTGGTATCGCTGTACGCGATCATGGAACGAGCATGGATTTATGCGATGGAGTGTTGGCATTTGCTATTGACGTTTTGAAGCCTGGTGGCTCTCTGATTTGCAAGTTCTACCAAGGTGCTGAGGATAGCGAGATGCAAAAACGATTTGCGAAAGTTTTCACTCGCGTCAAACGTGGAAAACCAGAAGCTAGCCGGAAGGAATCCAAGGAAGGTTACTTCATTGCTACGAATAAAAAGCCAAATGTTACACATCAATTGATTGCCAGGACAGCTTCCTAGGTCCTTCACATTTCTTCGTTTACAACAGTCTGGCGGTACGAATTCTCGGTCATTACGCGACTGACAGCTGCCAATGTGAATGGAAGGTAAACCTGTAAGCTAGCTCATGGTATCAACATTTCGATATAATTCAACCAGCTGCAACAAGAGCGACAGGATCAATGGACGCGTATAACCTGATTATGCCTTGTGGAGGAGGATTTACGGGCTTGCACTAGAAGCCTAGGGAATCTAAATATGTCTAGCTCTATATTCACAGCTCGGAATTAGCGACAAACTGCAATGCCGCTCTAGCAACTTCTACCCCATCGTTTCTTAGATTCACCCTTTGTCGTGCATTTTCTGCAACATCTTTTGGAAAGATGGACTGTCGTTCTCGTGTCACGATAATTCGATCGACGACATCGGCAATGAACTCTGGGTGGCCTTGAAAGGACAAGAGACGGCCTTTTATGTAGAATCCTTGTGTCTGGCAATGCCTGTTTGAACAGAGCAACTCCGCACCGGGCGGTATCGAGGTGACCACATCCCGGTGCATTTGCTGCAATTGCAGCTTCTCCCTGATGTTTGGCATGAATTTGCGTCCCAAAGGCGTCAGCTCTATCCCGGTGACTGCCAGCTCCCACCCATTCGAGCTCCTATCCACCACGGCTCCCAGAGCTCGTGAGGCAATTTGGTGGCCGAAGCATATGGCCACTACTTTAACCCCCTTTTCCATCGCCTGTCGAACCCATTCCACTAGCCGTAGAATCCATGGCGTATCTTCAAATGCAGAATGCTTCGACCCAGAGATCACGATGCCATCCGTGTTTGCTAGTTCGGGATAGTCATCCTCCTGCTCGACCACATCGTGCTTCGTAAAGGAGACGTCCATGCTTTCTTTGCCAGCGGCTTCGGCAAAGAGCCGTTGGAAGTGCTCTCCGTACCTGCCATAGAGCTCGAGCACGTCCGGCATCGGCGTATCACATTCTAGAATGGCCAGCCTGATGGTCATGGTGTGCAAGATAAGGTATTTTTCATTCCGCAATCAGCGGCTATTGGCGGCGATCGGCAACAAGAACGGGATGAACACACAAGCGCATATCCTAGTCTACTCTGCCTTGGGCCTTGCACCAACGACTTCTTCTTGCTCATCGAGTCCACGCTTGCCCAAGCCCTCTCGGACCATCTCACGGCGGCGTTCAAGCTCATGGTGGCTCTCCCACTTGTGACCGGGAACGAAGATCGAGCTCTCCGTAAACAGCGCATCCATCTCCTCCAGCGTAAGCCCTTTCGTCTCATGGAGAAACGCCCAAAAGAACAGCCCGTTTGTGCAATTGCATACGATAAATACGATATAGTATCTTTGATTAGCATTGAACATATGAATGCCTACCTCCACCCTATTGCCTTGACTGCAATTGGAGTGACCTGTCCAATCATGGTGTTGAAGGCAAATGACGTCATTGCTCCAATAGCAACTCCTTGTGTCCTGGTCGCCGTGTTGAATAATTCGGACTATATGTTAGATTGTTTAGTAATACCACTCACAGGCAAGGCCCACGATAACGGTCCTGACGTTACGAAAAAGACGTAGTTGAAGACCCAATAGTTGACAATGAATCCCCAATGTGCTCCAGCATTTTGATTGCTTGCAGAGTACTGCTCAAGGAGTACCGCACCCACTATAAATGTAGCAGCCATGATAACACTTCCCCAGATCTCCAATGGACGTCGCCCAACTCTGTCAACGATACACATCTCTGTAGCTGTACCAAGCCAAGTGATGATAGCATTCACGGCGGCCAAGAGAAGCGTAGTGCTGGTGTTTATTCCAATCTGCGCAAAGATTTGAGGGGCAAAGTAACCAAGCGCTTCGACTCCAGTGAGTTGACAAGAGGCCTGAATCATCGTGGTCATTATAACACGGCGAATATTGGCTCGCGAACTAAACAGCTGGGTATATCCATTTGCAGGATTCAAGTGCTCTGCCTCTGTTTGTTCCAGGATAAGGTTGTACTCCGCGAGCACATATTCATTGGTCTTATCGCCATGAGCATGGAGGTTTGCAAGCGTCTGTAGTCCTTTTTCTTGGTGATTGTGATCTATGTACCATCGCGGGGATTCAGGGAAAAGGAATATGAGACTGCCCAAGAAGAGTGCGGGCACGAGCTGAATGGCCAGAGGTACTCGCCACTCCCGACTGTCGCCAGTACCGTTCCATGTAACATAAGATCCATACGCAGTCCACGATGCAATAATCTGGCCAGTTCTATAGAGTCAGTAAGGTCGCTTCTTGAAAGACAAACGCATTCCCAAGCTGCTGAAGAGCTGTTACTCGGCCCCGAATACCGACGTGAGAGAGCTCGCTCCCGTACACCGGGATAATCATGCAAAGTGTGCCCACACCATACCCAGCGAAAAATCTATGTGAGCATGGGAGTAGTAAGAGCAATCAACCTTCCACTGTACATCATAGCAATGTTCTGTGCGGCAGTTTGAATAATACCACCGACAATGAACACACAAGCTCCAAGACATATCGTTCCACGACGCCCGTACATATTAAACCAACTGCTGAAGAAGGCTCCAAAGAAAGCTCCGGCAGTGAACAGAGCGACGACGGTTCCCGACCGAGTAGCTTGGTTTTGTTGCAGGAAGAGATGGATAAAATTACCACTTGCCACGACCTCTTGGATGACAGCAAGGTCATAGCCGAAAAGGATGCTGCCCACAGCAGCAAACGTTGCCACAAGGAATTGATACACGCCAGACCTCATGATGTTGTGTGAAAAGACAGTGGCGGTTGCTGTCTATTTGTAGGGTGAACGCCCCGAAATCCGAAGAAGATGACGCGCATTTGCGTGGGGGCGTGATGTGCCGTGTGGGATGAAGCGGAATTCCGCTGACAGGATCGCAGCCGGAGAAGAGACTCGCAGCTGGAGAAGAGACTCGCAGAGAGGAAAAAGGAAGGACGAGAAGCCAATGGAGTGGTCGTAGCCAACATGCTGCTACCTTGTTCTCTGTCCATTAGGAGGATCGTAATGCTTCGTGCTTAGAGCGTTGGCGGATGTGGGCACCCGTATACCCGGTAAGAGCCGACAGTCATTCACCTGCATTGGGCCTAATTAAAGACCGGCGGAAGTCGTCGTGGGAGACAGGAATGTGCTCGTAGTCGTGTCGCCAGCCATCTCCACCTTCATTAAGCTTGAGCTACGAAATGGTGGCTGAATGCGGAGTAGCATGTTCAAGCACATCAGTAAGATCCCCGCAGGGCAAGTCGCCGTGCCAGTGAAATTGCTATTTGATGGACACAACGATTCAAAGGAGGTCATTGAATGCCCTGATTGGTCCTACTTTCTGATTCATGAGAATGGAACAAAGATCGTTTGGGACTTGGGTCTTTTGAAGGATTTGGAACAATACCCTCCGTCCATCCTGAGCTACTGCTATGAATATGAACCCATCGCCCCGGAGAAGAATGCAGCCGAGTATTTGCAACAGGAGCACGGGTTCAAACCAGAGGAAGTGGATTACGTGATTTTCTCGCATGCACACTGGGACCATTGTCAGCCTCCGTTTGAGATGTTTCCTCGTGCAAAGGTCATCTTCGGGGCGGGAACTGCAAATGGGGTCAATGGTTCGTCTGGTGCTGCGCCAGGGTATCCCGAGAACCCAGACGGCACTGTATTTGGCGAGTTCTTCTCCGGAGAGTTCGCATCAAGAGTACGCGAGCTGAAGGATGCCGATTATACTGTTCAAATCGGCGATTTCACCCGCGCGTATGATTTGTTCAAAAATGGCTCTTGCCTCTTGATTGATGCACCAGGCCATATGCCTGGGAATCAATGCATGCTGGTAAGGCACGTTGCTGGCGAATGGGTGGTATTGGGAGGAGACACGGCGCACGCGCGAGCACTCATTGATGGCGGCAAATCATGCGCAACTTGGACGGAAAATGGAGAAACACAGAGCATGCACGCAGACCTTGTCGCGGCCACGAAGTCCATGAGATGGTTGGAAAACCTAATTAAAAAGGATGGCGTTATTGGTGGTGCCAGATTGTGTCTTGCACATGACGCGAATGTCAGTTTGCCGTGAGTCCAGAGGGAAGCTTCTGGTAGTAAATTGACTACGGGTAGTCATCAGAAGATCAGGACTAACCTCTAACACACTAAGCTTTCGGACTGCAAGGACAATTTCAAAGCAATAATGGTCTAGGCTTAACATACTCTAGTGCTAAAAGTTTATCGAAACACTCAGTTCCGAAAGCTATGAGATCTAACCCTTTTACCATACATGTTTGTACATGTTTCATATTCATATTCTCTTCCACATGCTTAAGACTCCACGATTGCCTTTAGCATTGATAGGATGTACTTCACATCGTCAGCCGTATTGTAATGCACAAGACTGACCCGGACAGGACCATCCTCCGGCAGATCTAGAGCATCTTCGCACAACCTATTGGCGTATGCATATCCACAGCGAATACCACAAGCACCGTCTTTTTCAAAAGCTGCCACAATATCGCTACTCTTTCGAGACTCCACCATAAATGAGACCGTCGGGCTTCTTACTTTCTTGCTCGGTGTCTCCGCTCCGAGTATTCTGAACTTGGAATTGCTCTTCAAGTACTCTATAAGTGGAGTGAGGATCTTTTCTTCATGCTCCGCAATTCGATCATAGGCGCGGTCAAGAGTTGCTTGCAAATCCGGGTCCTCCAAATCGACAGACGCCTGAGGACTTGCTTCTCGAGAAGACAGGGACAATATGTACGGCAGAACTGCGGTGCTGCCGTACGATAACTCATAATTTACTCCGCCTGGTTGCAACTTCTTTGGTTTGTCGTGGGAGAAAAAGTAGTGCGCGAGAGATGTAAGGCGATCTTGAGACGCCGATCGTGCATACAACACGGATGTATGTGGTCCATACTGTTTGTAATAAGACCAGACGTAATAATCGACATCAAACTTCCTGACATCGATTCGTCGATGAGCAGCGTAAGCCACGCCGTCAATACAGACCTCTGCATTTGGGCAGGTCTCATGCACGATACGAGAAATTTCTCGGACATCGTTATTTGAACCGAGAATGTTTGAGCAATGCGTGACGCACACCATGCGTGTATTTTGGTTCAGCAACTTTCTGAGGTCATCCAGCTCCAGAGTGAGGGTCTTGGGATTCACCTTCCATTGTTTCAAGGGCATTTTTTGGCGCTCGGCAAGACGCACCCAAGGACCAATGTTTGCTTCATGATCAGTGTTTGTACAGACAATCTCATCCGTCGTCTTCAATGTTGGTTCTAGAGCAGAGGCCAAATTCTGCAAAAGTTGTGTGGAATTGGCCCCGAAAGCAATCTCAGATGCATCTGCTGCATTTATGAGCGCCGCGGTGTACTTTGGGGCCATCTCGATGCGCTCTTGCGACACTTTGGCTTGCTTGTATCCACCCCCGAGCTGGGCATTCGAGTTTAGCAAGTAGTCCGTGATGCGATCAACGCAAGACCCGAGGATCTGAGAACCTCCTGCATTCTCGGCGTAGATAAAGCCATCCTTCTGGAGAGCAGGAAAGTATGGGCGAACTTCCTTCTCAACGTCCAATGGATCCATTGTAATGTCTTGCTTTTAGGGCCAAATTCGGGGAAACTCGATCTTTGAGATCATGAATTCCGATGACTTCCGCCGAGCTGCCCATCAAGCCATTGAGGATGTCATCACCTATCACGAGTCTCTGGCGACCTCCACCGATCCCCCGCTATCACAGGTGAAGCCAGGCTACCTGCGGCCTCTCGTAGGCACCAACATCCCGGAATTGCCGGAAGCGTGGAAAGACATTCACGGGGACATTGAATCCAAGATATTCCCTGGAATCACGCACTGGCAGCATCCGAACTTTTTTGCCTACTTCCCCGCCAATTTCTCGTATGCTGGACTCTTGGGGGATATATACTCGACGATGTTTACCTGTGCTGCCTTCAACTGGCAATGCTCGCCAGCCATCACGGAGCTTGAGACTATAGTTCTTGACTGGTTTCAGGAGGCAATTGGGCTGCCCACAGAGTTTTCGTCAAAGAACGGACATGGCGGTGGAGTCCTTCAGGGCACAGCTTCAGAGGCCGTGGTCGTGGCCATGATGGCAGCAAGGGAAAGAATGGGAGAGGGGGATGTGTGGGCACTGTGTTCCGACCAGAGTCATTCATCGGTGGTCAAGGCTGGGAAGATCACACGAGTGAAAACACATTCTATTGAAGCTCCGCCTCCAGAGTTCGGACTTACGATCACTAGTGTTGAGGAGGGCATAGCACACGTCGAGTCGCAGGGTGGTAGAGTATGTATGCTCGTCCTTACTCTCGGCACAACTTCAAGTTGTGCAGTGGACGATATACCAGGGATACAAGAGTACATCACACGGCATCATCCCGAGATCTGGGTGCATGTAGATGCTGCATACGCTGGTGCCGCGCTCATCTGCCCCGAGTTGCGCCCTTTCAATATCCCATTGGTGGACTCTTTTAATTTTAATTTGCACAAATGGCTACTTGTCCCATTGGACGCTTCCGCCATGTACGTTCGGCAGCGCACAGATATCACCAGCGCCCTTTCAATTGTTCCATTCTACCTGAAAAACAAGTCTAGTGATTCAGGGGACGTTATCGATTACCGAGACTGGGGAATTCCTCTTGGCCGAAGGTTCAGATCAATGAAAATATGGCTTGTGGCGAGGACAAGTGGTCTCTCAGGAATGCAGCAGCACATTCGAAAGGGAGTGCGATTGGGTGAACTCTTTGCGGGGCTTGTAGAAAGCAGTAAGGAGCTTCACATTTTCACGCAACCTAGATTTGGATTGACTGTATTCAGGGTTGACAATGATGATGAATTGACTCGCCGCACGTATGAGCGTATTAATGGTGACGGGAAGATATTTTTAACGTGCACTTTGATGAATGGAAAATACGCAATCCGACTTGTATCTGGTGGGCAAAACAGTCAAGAATCACATATTAGGAATGCCTTTGAGATAATTGTGAACGCTGCTAGGATAGAAGCTGGCGTGGAAAACTCGAAAGAGGTCGACGAGCGAACTGTGGAAAGCGAGCATGTTGAGCACACGCCTGCGGTTGCTCGTGGTGTATAAAAGGCTGATATTTATTAGATTTTAGAATACATGCCATTGCGGATACCGTGTTGGATTGCTCTTAACGGGAAAAGAAGTCCTTCGAGCAAGCTGACATCGATACGATTCTTCTTTCCGCACGCAACCACATTTCCTAGTATTGCCTCTACCTCCATCTCCTTTCCGTTAGTTAAATCGTTCTTCATGGATGAATAAATTCCACCAGTTGCAAGAACTCGTGATATTAGCTCGAGTGCAAAAGAGTCTGGGATCGTGGCTCCGTCGGCACGGGCGATCTCAATTACTTTATCCATCACTCGAATGCAGAATTGAAGACCATCGGGCAATACTAGCAACTCCGAAGTGTTTAGGGGTGTCAGCGTTGTCAGCGTATTCCATGCTGCATTCCAAATCACTTTTTTCCACCTTTCGCTCTTGATATCCGACACCACGGTAAAATCTGTTTCTCTCAGCATATCAGCCAACGGTTGCATGGAGTCCCGAAAGTTCCTGGTTCCTTTCCCGCTCGCCCAACCAATGGCCATTGTCTCATGGTTGAAATGAGAGACAACATTAGGCTTCTCAATTATGCAGCCTGCAAATGTAACACAGCCAACGACATGATTCGCAGGAAAGGCTCTAACAAGAGGTTCCTCGTTCCCTATCCCATTCTGGATGATGACTATGCATGTCTGAGGCCCTACAGCTGGCCTTATAATATCATGGAGATAAGGAGGCCGGTCCACAATAGCCTTGTTGGCACAAATGATGAGGTCGAAGTGCAGTGGATGATTATTGATTTGAGCATCATCCACGGAAGGGTAGACACCCTTAAATTTGACGGTCTTGTTGCCATAGCGTTTGGATTTGAGCTGGAGTCCATCCTTATACACCGCTCCGTAGTTCGAACGAGCCACGACATAGACATCTGCATGATCGCTAATCATACAGGCGTAGAAGCTGCCAATTGCACCGAGTCCGAAGACCAGCACCCGGCTTTTTTCCTTCTCCGAGCCCATTCGCGGTTGAGTGGGGGTGGAGTGGGGGTTCCGCTTTCCGGTTTACGGGGTAAAAAAGAAAGCGCCCAATCGTTTCCACTCTCAATTAGCTCAAGCTGGGCAAAATTTCGGGTTTCACAAAGAACTGCGTAGAGTGAGATTTAGTTGAAGAGGCTATGTCGTCTGTAAATTTTGTTGTCAACGTCGTTATTCTGATGGACCTCGATCAAGGGATTGGAAAGGCGTATTGCTTGGTAGACTCCTCACTAACGGACGAACGCAACCAGTCAGTCTATACAGCGTCTATGGCTAAAGAGTCGTGCGAAGTATGGTTTGCTGGAAAAGGCTCTGTTATATGCAATTAATGTTGGAAGAATCGGTATTCTAATTGGCGGTATCTTAGTAGATTGGAAAAGACGTATAGGATGTCTAAGCATCAGATATAGCATTCTTGGCTTTTTGTCAATGTGATGATGACCACGTGTTGTGCCCTCAGATTGATCATTCATGTACCACTTTATCTTCAGTTATCTCCTGAGAAGCACGTACAATCTCGCAAAGGGCAAGTAAGATTTCTGATCTGATCTGATCTGCTTCTTTTCCTCGCTAGCTTCCGCAAATCAGACCTTTGGTTTCTTGCTCGGCTATAATTATGCGAGCGCCACAATTTGGATTTGTCCTCTTTTGGCAGGTGGATCTCGCTACAGCCAAAGATCCAATCGGAGCTACACCGAGATTAGCAGAACAATGGCAACAATTCAAAATATAGAAGTCTTCCGCCTATTCCCAAGGTGGCTCGTCGTAAGAGTTGAATCGTCTGATGGGATTGTCGGATGGGGAGAGGCGACCTTGGAAGGCCATACAGAGGCTGTCGAAGGCTCGCTCAAGGACCTAAGCGAGCGTTTCATAGGCTACCCATGCGACGGTATCGAGCAGGTATGGCAGTCTGGCTTCCGCCAACGCTTCTACCGGTCCGGTCCCGTGCTCATGTCAGCCATGAGTGGCCTGGATATCGCATTATGGGATCTCAAGGGAAAGCGTCATGGGGTCCCCGTCTGGAACCTGCTAGGCGGCAAGCTGCGCAGCAAATTGAAGGTTTATGGATGGATAGGCGGGGACCGTCCTAGCGATGTCCTTGAGCAGGCCAAGGAACGCAAGAAACAGGGATTCACTGCTGTCAAGATGAATGCAACCGAGGGGCTCGCGTGGTTGGATTCTCCAAGCGTTCTTGATGATACTGTCGAACGGCTGCGTCTCGTGAAGTCCATAGGTCTTGATTCTGGTTTAGACTTTCATGGACGTGTGCACAAGCCGATGGCCCGGCAGCTTGCTGCTGCACTCGAGCCCTACTGCCCACTCTTCATAGAAGAACCCCTCCTTCCCGGACAAATTGAGGGCTTGAAACAGCTGTCTGGACAGACAAGCATACCCATTGCTTTGGGAGAGAGACTGTATTCGCGCTGGGATTGTAAGGAGTACTTTGAGTCAGCCGCGATCGACATTATTCAGCCTGATATTGCTCATTGTGGTGGCATATCAGAGACAGTACGAATTGCACGCATGGCTGAGGCATACGATATCGCTTTCGCCCCGCATTGCCCAATTGGTCCTATTGCTTTGGCAGCGTGCATGCAAGTGGGCATTGCGACATCAAACTTTGTCATCCAGGAAATGAGCCTGCAGATGCATTACAACGAGGGTGGCTACGATCTGCTTACATACCTCCGTGATCCCTCAGTCTTTGATGTGAAGGATGGTTATGTCGACGCATTGATGGGTCCGGGGCTTGGTATACACTTGAATGAAGAGCTCATTCGGGAAACAGACATCAAATGTAGAGCGCAACTCGGATGGAGGAATCCAAAATTCACAGCTGCCGATGGCTCAATACAGGAGTGGTGATATATATTATTCGCCTCGATATGCATTTCTACCCTTCGCCGGTTCCTCATTGCCCTACTTTGGGCCCGATTACCGGCCCATCCAACCTCCATCCACAAGTAGACTCGCACCGGAGACGTAGTCACTGGCTGCTCCCGCAAGAAACAGAATCGCTCCTTCAAAGTCCTGTGGGGTACCCCATCGTCCAGCCGGGATACGCTCCAAGATCTGCCGTGACCTGGTTGGGTTGGCAATGAGTGCTTCATTCATCTCTGTAGCAATGTATCCGGGTGCAATCGCATTTACATTGATACCTTTCGCGATCCATTCATTACTCAGGGAGCGAGTGAGCCCCATGACAGCATGCTTTGCAGATGCATACGCAGGAATCGTGAGACCGCCTTGGAATGAACAGAGACTGCCCACGTTGATGATCTTTGCTTGCCCCTTGCGCTGCTCCTGAGTCTCCATCATATGTCTGCCTAGGTCTCTGCAGAGAATCCAAACGGCATGCAAGTTGACTTGAATGACCTCCTCCCACTCGCTATCCGGAAATTCGTGAGCGGGATGGCGCCGTTGAATTCCGCCGCAATTCACCAGGACGTCCACACGTGGGTGCGTTGCCAGGATTCTGGAAGCAAGTGATTTCATATCGCTAGATGATGCTAGGTCTGCTGTGACGATACTACATTCCCTGCCTACTTGTCGAATGGCATCGCGTGTGGCGGTGTTTGTCTCATTTCTTTGTATCAAGATGATATCCGCGCCAGCTTTAGCCAATGCCATTGCCATCGTCTTTCCAATGCCTCTAGTTGCGCCAGTTAGGACAGCAACTTTCCCCTCCAACCCAAATAATCTATCCAAGTAAGAAGACATGGTGTGCGGCGGATAAAGGCGTGGGGCTTCCGTGGGGTAGGTAGCTGGCCCCCAGGGAGCAACTAAGGTACCAGATGGGGCCAACGATCTGGCCGAAACTCTAATTTTGACTGTAATTGACGTTTTGTTCCCATCATATGCTTTCGACAGTCATCATGCATAGCTTGATATTACTTTCTACACGTATGATTACATTCGATAAACAATGACGAGGAGAGTTTGGTTCTTGTCAGGTTGCATGACAAGTTATGTGAACCTCACCTGCTCCCGGTTGTCGGTAAGTTCGCGATAGATGTTACTCAAGATCCCATCACCTTTGGCGTCCGTCTCGTTTGCGATCGCAGCACGAGTCTGTGCGTATGGACTCCATAGACGGATTTTCCGATCCGCCCCAGCCGTGTAGTACTCAATGTGCCCTGGCCGCTGTACAATGCATGTGATTCGCTGATTATGCGCCGCTTTGAGGGTCGTGATGGGTGTGCCCGTGAAGAGATCATATCCTCGGACCATACCATCATCGCAGGGATGAAACACGATCGGCTCAGTCCCTTCAACGCAGCAGGTAACTAGTGGATTCACGATTTGTGAGGATCTGTTTCGAATGGACGCACCATAATTCACCAGCGTGTTTGAACCTAATTCAACTTCCCATAACCGCATTCTGTCATCGTTTCCAGTACTGACGAGGAAAGCACCGTCATCAGTCCATGTTAGTCCATTGACGGCACCATTGTGGGCTATGTTCGTGGACGCAAGTTTCCCCGATGCACAATTGGCCATGTCGAGTATAGCCAGACAAGATGCTGCCCGTCTGATGTCCCAGAGACGAACCGTCCCATCACTCCCACCTGATGCCAAGATGTACTCCATTCGCGGTGACCATCGCACAGCAATGACTTTGTCATGATGTCCAATGAGGGAATGCGTAAACCCTCCGGACTTCAAATCACACAGCCGTATTGCAGGTACGTTTGCGCCTACAGCAATCAGACAGTGTGATGCAATGGGCGACATGTCGTGACTGTACACATTCGTCTCTACATCAAATGATGCCGCTTCGCTCATGCCATTCGTGTCCCATACCTTGACCGTGTAATCAAAAGAGGACGAAGTGAACATACCAGAATCAAAGGGCCACCAATGGACTGCTGAAATACCATATTTATGACCTCGGCTCCTATCCATGAGCATAGCAATCAATAAAGCGTAACCTTGAAATCCCTGCAACTACTTTGCACTCTGTAGAGCCACCTTCTTTCTGCACGTTTTCGTCGGACAGGGTTTCGAGGTCCCATACATATATGGCAGACTCGCCACCGGCTGAAAGCAAGTATCGAGACTCAAATGGTTCGATGGAGAGATAATTGACAGCCGCAAGATGCTTAGTGGGGAAGACAAGTCTCCGGTCCCGAGCCAAGGCATAATGCAGACGGGTGATTTGAGCGTCTCGTAGTACTCGAGGGGACTCTCCCGACTCGCGATTTAGAAGGAATGCATTCATGCTTCATGGTGTGTAAAAGGGATTTGGCCGCGAAGCGATTACAGTTCCAAATGGATTGGGTTTCTATGACTTGCCGTCCTATGCACAATGTATGCCTTCTACATCTCCAATCCCCAACGCCAGTCGTAAGATGGTGCCCTGCAGCGCCACTTTCTCTCTATTCATGCTGTCTTGATATGCGTTGAAGCACACGATCAAAGCCCTCCTGACCCTTACTAGCATTCTGTCCAAACCTCTCTGCTACAAAGTCTTCCATGGCCCCGCGAAGTTTACTGAATGCGCCAAAGGCGGTAATCTTTGCGTCTTGTTCGAAATTGGTTTGGGTAGTTGGATGCGACGTGGAAGGGCGGTACGTGACTGTCTCCTCTACATTGATGATGTTGGCCCAGGTCATATTTGTCGATCGTATTGTGATGGTCTTCTTCCGGAGATCTATTTCACTGACCTCCCGGACGTAGGCATCCTGGTTCCCGCCAAACATGGCAACTATCCATCTCGGTGCATTCTGCCTGCAGGTGAGGAGTCTCTCGGAGTGTAGATTGCCGTTTTTGGAGAGCTCCCGGTTGAGGACATCCACGGCTACCACATGGGTCGACACTTCATTGGGGTACTTTTTGTGGATTCCTGCCGACACTTGATCCCATGAGTGGTCAAAGACATGACTGGCCTCAAATATCTTCATCTTTACTGTCTGGGCGCTAAGCCTGCAATTTCTCCAGAATCCGGATTTACTGAAGAGGTGCGAAGAACGGGGGAGAAAAGAGGCGAAGGGACATTCCGGAGCGGAATTTTGAGGACATCCAGACAAAGGAAAACAGCAGACGAATTGGTCCAATCCTCGAGACTACGTACGGCGTATAGATAACTGGCTGCCCACGCCCCAAGTCCATGCTCGTACACTGGCTGGGGTCAACGATTGTTAACGACAAGGATCGAGAGAAGATGCTCCATCCCACTATGCCCCTCAAGGACCACATCAGTCCGTCGACTTCTCCAAAAAGGTCGGGTCATTCTCCAGCTTGGAGGAGAATTTGGTCCACCAATTCTCAAACGCCTTCAGTGGTATACTCCCGTCTGGACTCGTGAACCCGCTCACAAAATTAAATGCATTCTTAATGACCTTTTGCGCGACGACAGTTGTCGGCATGGTAGGGCGGACTAGAGTCGTCGTATTCACAGGCTTTGCTTCTTTCTTACCTATTCCCAATGCAGACAATTGTGCAATCACTTGCTCTGCAGGCTCAATGGCTATGCCCAGCGCAATGGTCACTTGCGACTGATCTGTTTCCATATCGGTCTGGTCCATGCCTTCGTCCATATTCGCGTCTCCTGGTCGTGATATCCTAAATATCGCGCTCTGCTTGCTGTTGGAAATGCCCCCGAGTAGCTTGAAGGGCTGTCCGGGCCACTGGAAGAAAACGGTGGCCGCCATGTTATCAGGGAGCACAGTGTCTGGCAGGAGGAAGACTACCACATGGTTTATCTTGACTGCATCTTCGAGCACAAACACGAACTTGTTTGTCTCCACTTGCTGCAAATTGGTCTGGACTGGTCTGCCGGTGCAGATGCAGCCAAACATGTCATTCCTAGAGAGTCCGGATCTCTTACACAAAACATATATTATGGAGAAACTACGCAATACATGATGCCATTTCCCATTTTCACCGCCTGTCGTGTATGTTTTCGATTGCTCGGAGATGCCCCTTGGCGGCGTTGGAGTTTGGCGTGGCCGACCGGCATCCGGCAACAGTATTTCAACAGCCGTGGGGAACATGCACTACTCGGAGTCAATCACTCCGTGCGCTGAATGAAGACGAGAAGGTCTCTGTGCACATTAACAGCAAGCAATGGCTACCACGCAGCAGAAAGCGAGTAACAGCCGATCGTCCTCGCAGGCTGGAGCTGGGTCGAAACCGATAAGATATCCGTACTCTTGATCACACTCGGCGCTTGCTAATGCAACAGATTTTGGTTTGGTGGGATAGCATCGTGTTTCGGGGCTGTGTGCACGCATCCGTTAGACCTTGCAAAGGTGCGATTGCAAATGGCTCCCGCCAGAGGAGGCACACTCGTTGGAACATTGATTCATGTTTTTAAGAACGAAGGGTTCGCCAAGCTGTACAGTGGTCTATCTGCCAGTATACTCCGTCAACTTACTTATTCTACAGTGCGTTTTGGCGTCTACGAGAAGCTGAAGGAGGTTGTGATGGCTTCTCCGTCATCATCTTCAACTCCATCCATGGGCGTGCTCATTGGGCTGGCAATGGTTGCAGGAGGTATTGGTGGAGCGGCAGGTAACCCAGCCGACGTCATGAATGTTCGTATGCAACATGACATGGCACTTCCGTCGGCCCAGAGACGGAACTATAGAAATGCCTTTGAAGGCATTCTTCGAATGACGAAAGAAGAAGGCCCGCGCTCGTTGTTCAAAGGACTCGGCCCGAATATTTCTAGGGGCGTGCTGATGACTGCCTCACAAGTCGCTAGTTATGATGGCTTCAAGAACATGCTGCTCCGGACCGGAGCCTTTGGGGACACGCTGAGCACGCATTTCACAGCCAGTTTTTTGGCGGCTTTGACGGCCGTGACGGTTACCAGCCCGGTTGATGTCATCAAGACTCAGGTTATGAGCGCTTCCGGTGCCAAGAAGCAAGGGTTCTTCAAGATTGTTCTTCACACCGTGCAGCAGGAAGGGATTGGATTCGCATTCCGTGGCTGGGTGCCGTCCTTCATGAGACTTGGCCCACTCACCATTGTAAGTCCTATTAGGCATTGACTCATGCTAGATTACCTTCATTGTGCTCGAGAAGGAGAGACAGGCCTGGAGATGGTATAAAGGTGTAGTGTAGAGCATTTAAACCAAGTAGACTACGTACCGAGGGAGCCCGCCCCCACCTACCCGCTAACGAGGATCGACAGTGTTGGCCATGGACCTCACGAGGAGAGCGCGGATATACATGCTGGCGCCCCCTGGAGCCGGCAAGGGCACTCTTTCGGCGAAGCTCGTGAGTCGGTTCCCTTCCCTAGAAGCAATTGGAAGCGGGGAGCTGCTGCGGCATCATATCCATCAAAAAACGGACTTGGGCAAGAAGGCAGAGAGTATGGTTGCTCAAGGCGGTTTCGTCGACGACCATCTCATGGTGGAGTTGATCACTACGCAGCTGCGCGCGGCCAACTTCCTCGGAATAGCAGGGAAGGGCAGGAGCTTTATTCTTGATGGGTTTCCTAGGACGTTGCCGCAAGCTCGGATGCTCAATGACATGCTGCGGCAAAACAATGCACCTCTCAACTTTGTCGTCAATCTGATTGTTCCTCGCGATGCGATAATGCAGAGGATAGAGCAGCGATGGGTGCATTCTCCGTCCGGCCGAGTATACAACCTCACCTACAATAAGCCCAAGAACGATGGCGTCGACAATATCACCGGCGAGGCTTTGACCAAACGACCTGATGATAATCCCCACACCTACCAGAAGAGGCTCGATGTGTATGAGAAGTCAACTTCGCCGCTACGAGATTACTACGATAAGCTGGGTATCTTGTGGACGGTAAGTGGAGACACATCTGCCATCATATGGCCTCAATTGGAGGCCGAAACACTCGCACGATTCAAATAATGAACCATTCGGCTATGACCGCTGTATATATTTAGATTGCGAAGGAGTTCGGTAGACTAGAAATGTATCATCAAGAGGTCAGTGTTTTATCGTCCTGGGACCCAAAACATGAACAAAAACGTTTCTTCACTGCAAATTAGCTTTTGCAAAACTCCCTTCCCACCCTGTTGACCACGAAGGCCCAAGTTCTCTTTGGCTGTGAAATGGCCTTGTGGCCTAGCGACACCTGTGCGTGCGTCCAACTCGTACGGTTCATGAGCCTTTCCATTACCCGGATCATACATAACCGTGTTGGTCCCAGTGCGCTGTGGCGCCTTACCTGGCTGTGTTTCTTGCGCAGTGGTGGGAGAAGTTGGGTTGGCGAAAGGGCCAGAAGGAGTTTCTTTGGGGGACCTAGCAGACACATGCTCAACCGGACTCATGTTGTTTACATCTTCGCTGGTCACGTCGCGATAAGCATCGATATCTCCGGGGTTATCCTGTCCTGTACCTGCAGTCGGAGTTCCTTCTTTCAGTCCAGTCCCAGGCAGGGCTGCACCTGACTGGGATGGCTTGTCAAGATAATCCCGCGTTTCCTGCACTTGGCCTTCTCCGATCTGAAATTGCTCCACTCCTTGCGAGGCTGTGTTGCGAGAATCCATGGTGCGAATCGAGTCGGCGACCCTATAATTTGGGCAATTCTCTTCCTGGCCAATTAACTGTAGTGATGTCAACGGGCTCCGGAAATGAATGTCCGGCGACTGCCGTCCACCCAGCAAGTATCCCTCGTAGCTCATGGCAAGCCATGGCCAAGATCCAAGTATCAACGGCTGGCAAACGAATACAGGTACACCTCAAGAGATTACCGGCAACAGATTACGGGGAACGCGAGTGTTTGTCTTCATCTTCCTGTGACAAAACTTCATTGACCCTGATCATGTCGTCGGCTAGTCGTCGGGGAGTCTATTCTATTGCATGCTATTTACTCAACGGTTTCTGTACATAAGAACACAGATCACTTGAAGATGCCACGCCGACAGAACTCTATTGGAATCTTAGATCAATAGGTCTTACGGAATTAGAGGCGGCTAAAGCTTATGAGCGCCATGTCTTCCTTAGGCGGACATGCACATCAGGTGCCTTGCCCCTTTCCGACGAAAAGGACTCTACGGATTGGCGGTGGAAAATCGGAACCATGTTGGAAGATTGGGGACTACTTGGCTTATTTAACGGGCAAGATAAAGAAGCCCCCAGGCCCGTCTGTGACAGATACATCGAACGTGGGAATCGAGGCTGGAGTTGGTCTCCCTGATACGGGGACTGTGACTTTTACCTTGCCCCTAAGAATCAACGGTATCTCGTCTTGCAACCGTATCTCTGTCACATCTTAAATGCAGATATGAAGACTGGAAGAGAGCAATTCCGTTGCACTCCATAGAGCCAAAATTCAGCTACACAGAAACATGCCGTCTGCTCTTACGAAAGGGAATTTAACGGATTTGAAAAGTGGGACCAGTTGTAGTCTGGTATCTCCCCGTCGTTCCTGAGAGCCATCCTTGAGTCTAGACATACATGAAATTCTTAGAGTAATCGCTCTCTCCTCCTGCGGATGCTCTACTTAGTCGTCCGCCTGTTCTCGTTATGAACGAATGTCTGTCCCGGCCCTCATCTTTATGTCGAGTAAGCTTAACGTTTCCCTGGGTATCATCAACATTGTACGTGTCTCTAAACAAGACTGCACTCTTAACGGTTTAGCGTGGGGGTTTAGCGTGGGGGTTTAGCGTGGGGTTTAGCGTGGGGGTGGAATTTCGCCACCTGGTAGCCATAATTTCCATTTAAAAAAACTCACAGATTCGTCAGCAAAACTAATATAGAGCTATCTGAGAATGCGGGTAATTTTCACTGGAGGTTCCGGAAAGGCTGGAAGGCATGCTGTGGCATACCTGGTGGGGCAGGGCCACGAAGTCCTTAACCTCGACTTGGTCAAGTTGGATCACCCGAATGTTGTCACCCTCATCACGGACCTGACTGACTCTGGGCAAGTTTTCAATGCATTGTCATGCAATTTCAGCAATGACGAGTATTCAGGCGAGCGTGTCATCAAGCCCGATGCCGTGATCCACTTTGGAGCAATACCCTCCAACATGATCAAGACGGATAATGAGACCTTTCGTAATAATGTCATGTCAACGTACAATATCATTGAAGCTGCCTGCAAACTTGGCATCAAAAAGACCATTATCGCAAGCAGTGAGACAACGTATGGCGTCTGTGCCTCGCAAGGCGATGTGGACTGGCATCAACTCCCGTTGGAGGAGGACTACGATGTCGATCCCATGGACTCGTATGCTTTGTCCAAGGTATGCAATGAGAAGACTGCTCGGGCATTTGCGCGCCGGTTCGGAAATGATATCTACGCCTATCGTATCGGCAATGTGCAAGAACCCCATGACTATGCTAAAAAATTCCCGGGGCATGTTAAGAATCCCATGACTAGAAAGAGGCTGGCATGGTCATACATTGACGCTCGGGACCTCGGTCAGATTTGCCACTTGTCGCTCATGAAGAGTGGACTGGGATACCAGGTGTTCAATTGTGCAAATGATACCATCACGACCACCGTCCCGACCATGAAATTCTTGAAGCAAGCGGTTCCGAATGTGAAGATCACGCGTGAAATGGGAGAGTGGGAAGCACTATTGAGCAATCGCAAGATCAGAGAAGTGCTGGGATTCAAGGAAGAGCACAACTGGAGAAAGTATGTCTCTGTAGAGTAATGTTGTATTCTACATCCCAGTATGCACAACCCAATAGCGCCTTCCAAAAATAACATTCCCCTCAACTAAAGGCAATGCTTTTTGCTATGCCAAAACCGCGAAAAATTTGCAAAACCTCAGGACTTAAAGGGGTGACCGTCGCGCCACTCACATCCGCCAGTGAACTCTGTTTGCTTCCATCATGATGGATTTTCCGGGAATAATCGTACCCCACCTGCTTTATGTCAATGTAATCTTGTTCCGGGTCTCTTGTTGCACGCTGTGGCCAGTGTGCATGGTAGAGTTTAATGTTGCGTTGACACTTGCTGCAGGCATTTTGCCAGTAGGTTTGGTGTATGGATATCTCTGACCAGCTCTCGCAATTGACACATTCTACGAGCCTTTTGTCGATTTCAATTCTAGACACAGCAGGTTTTCGCAGTCGCAACGACTTCATTTGGGAGACTGTCCGCATGGTGTGAAGCTCAGCATCAAGACAATCAGGATCGCAATCTGAGAGGGTTGAGCTGCTTTTGTTGTCTTCCCAATCGCCTTCTTCCTCCGACGAGAGCAATTCGCTGTCCGAAGGCGTAGGCAATTGTGTGCGCTTGCGGACTCTTCGTGCAACCGTATCCAAATCCTGATCAATGTGATCAAGGGCCATCGTGCTGTCCTCCGTACTCTGCGAACTTATTACAGAATAACCTCCATTTCCCTCTTTTTCGCACGAAGCACACAGACAATCACAATTGTTTTCGCCAAAATAGGAATCCGAGTAGTAAGCAGTCACTTCATGACCGATGCTGATGTATTTGGTCGCGATTAGTCTCACTGTGTTTTTTTCCAAGACTAGTTTGCAGTTTGCCTTGCAGTCATGGTTGACAAACCGAGCAGGTCCAAGGAATAAGCACATTTTGTTCTTTCGA
>JAABUO010002789.1_pt1 | contig 21144 bp, 9 predicted proteins | sample 5559291 | NCBI WGS metagenome assembly JAABUO01 (sample SAMN10711878, study PRJNA513372) | rock metagenome | isolation source: Antarctica rocks | place: Antarctica: Victoria Land, Finger Mt sud
CGAGTAATTTAAGATAATTAATAAATGCTTCGTGTTATCGTACGAATCATTATAATGAATTCTTATGTTTATCGTTTTTTTAAGATATCGTAAAATCTTTTTAACGACTTTATCGTAATTAACGCGAGAATTTAAGCATTATTATGAAAGATAATTAATCGCGAAGATTATATTTAATCGTGTTTCGTAAACGATGTACAAAAGCTTTTTAATTAAGCGTTAATATAAAATAATACGTGCTAATTCGTTATCGTCGTCGTTTTTTAATAAAATGTACGATTTAAGAATCATGAATACGAATATCGTGTTACATATTATTAAGTCTTTATCTTACAGTACTTCGCGAATGTACGATGTTTAATTAAATGTTAATAATCTTTTAATTTTATAACGTATAATTCGCATGTTAATAATCATTCGAGTCTTTCTTAAATCATGCATGTTAAATTTCTTACAGAGCGCTGTTTTTACTCTCTTTATTATGTTTATTATTATTAATTTAATGAATAAATCATTCACGTAAATACTGATTATACTGAATTCTGACTCGTACGATGCGTACATAATGCTTTCATCTGTTAGCATAAGCTTATATTCTTAATCTTTTTAGAAAGCGATTAACTTTTTGTTTTATAAGCGTGCTAATTATTTTAATTCATATAAACTCTTTACGATTCGTCATATTAACTTCGTATAATCTTGTTATATGTTTACTTCTTCGAGAATTCGTATATAAATTTCTCGTTCTTCTGTTTTTAAATTATTAATTAAATATGCTGCTTTAACATTCATTTAATAAATCTTTAGATTTAATGCAGCGATTATAATTAAGAAAATTCTTATTAATTTCTTTCGTACGATCGATGTAAACGTTTTTTTATAATTAATGTTTTCTTATTACGAGAATTCTTAAGTAACTAAACGAGTCTTGTACTTCGCTATATTTTCATTCTTATCGTATTTTAATTTAAACATTTACTTATAATTAATAAACTTTCTTTCTTCGAATAATTTATTTAACTTTTATACTTCGTGTACTTATAAACTTTTTAATTTAATCTAAATAACATTTCGTTAGCTTCTTTCATGAATAAAGTGTTTTAATGTTTCTTCGCAAATCTTTAATTCTTTAGCTTTCTCGTACGAAGAACTTAATTTCATTTTTATAAGCTTACCTTTCTTATTTAATACATAAATCTTTTCATCGAATAAAACTTCTGTATTCGTTAATCTTAATTAATTACGTAAAGCTTTTTCATGTTTTATTAATCTTATAAAGTGCGTTACATTTAGCATGTTACTCGTCTTTTAAAATTCGTTCATCGTTAATAACTTTTAAGTAGCTCTTAATTAATGCGTAAACGAGTTAACTGTTTTTCTTATACGTAACGTCTTTTACGTGTCATATTTTTTAATATTTTAAGTAGCTTTCGATTAATACGCAAACGAGCTAGCTATTTCTCTTACATTCAGTTCGTATAAATTTCATGTGACGCGCAGATTAACATTAAGATAATTATTTCTTACTGTTTTATAAGCGAGTAACATCGAGTAAACGAGTTTTACTTAAGCATCTTTTCTTATTAATGTTATAAGTTTTATTTTAACATTTAACTTCGTTATTTCGATTATTAATATTTAATCATCTTTTTTAAAACGTTCTCTGTCTCGTTTAAAAACTTTTAAGCTCGAAAGCTTACTCTGAATGTTTTCTTCGTCTCTTAAAACAGATGTAATGATCATTTTAATATGTACTGACTCGTACGATTTTATCATCTTCTTTTTTATTTATTAAGTTTATTTATTAACACGTAATTAATCTTTAAAGCGTAATGCATTTAAGATAATACGATTAACATTCTTAATTAGAATAAAATTAAGAAAAAACTCGTTAAGTGAATAAGCGTCAGATTTTAACTCATCAATCGTAATTAGTAATACTTTATAAATAAATCGCTGTTAAAAACTTTATATTTAATATTTCTTAATAGATTTCGTGTAACTTATGAAGATGTTAATTCATATACGTTTTATGTTTAATTTAATTCGTTTTTTCTTTAAAATTTGCACATAAACGACGCTGTTAAATACACGTAAATGAGTTACGTTTAATTATATGCTACTAATCGCATGATTTAAAACTTTATTCCTTTTAAATCTTAATAATAAATTTTTAAGTTTATTAACGACGTGCATAATTTTAGCTTAAAATATATTAAATAACTTTATGTTCAGTAATAGCGAGTTTTTTATCGTACGAAGCGTTCTTCAGTTTCGTTCGCTTATTGCGTTGTGCTTAAAAATATAAAGCGTTAATTACTTAATGATAACTTCTTTAATCTTACATTAACGCAATAATGCATGATTAATATATTCTTTTTCTTTATTAACTTTAAAATGTGTTAATTTCTGTTCAGTGAGTCGTTTTAATCTCGAAATTATGCGAATAAATTAATTATAAAAATCTTTCTTGTTTTTTAAGAAATTAATTCATGATTTCTTAATATAATCGTTTATCAGTATGACTACGTACGAAGATTTTCTTAATGATATTAAATCATGTAATTCTTAAAGATTTAAATGTAATCTTTTTAGTACTTTAGTAATAAGTTTTATAAACGTATAATGAATGATTCGTGTTTACTTATTTTAAATGCATAACGTATAAACGTTTAACGCATTGTTAAATTATAAAATGACTGTTAAATGTTTTATATAATGATAATATAAAGCATTTATCTTTTATTAAGAAATCTTTTACACTTTAATATTAACGAATCGAATTCTTTAATATATTTACTTCGTATAAATCATTTAACTCGTTTAGAAATAAGACGTTAATTATAATAAAGATTAATTTAATTTTAACATGACTTACGTGTTTAAATCTTTTATGTCATAACTGTTATAATGATGTTATTTCTTTTAAATTAATAAGTTTTTCTGATTTTTTATATAATGTCATTAAGATTTTCTTATCGTCGTGCGATATTAAACGATAAATGTTCTGTTTCGTAAGCTTAACTCTGATCATAAAGATTTTATCTTTAATTAGTAACATGTACTCGTTTTCATTCACGTACGATTATTCATTTCTCTTTAAAATGTTTAGTAAGATTAAGTTAATAAATGTTTAAAATACGTAACATACATCGCGTATTCGTAAGCTTAATGTAACGTTAATATGAATCATTATTATTTTCTTCTTCGTATTACGCATGACTTCGTCGTTTACAGCTTTAAACTCATGCTTTTTCTCGTAAAACGATAACGCATCGTATAAATTTAATCGATTAATAACATGTTATGCTGCGTAATTATTAATGTATTAATAATTATTCTTCGCGAGAATGCTTTATTTAATCATTCTGAATGATAGTTTCTTTTCTTCTTTTTCGCTGAGCTCATTCTCGTCGATGCTAATATTAGCGACTTTATGTAAACGATTTCTTAAATGTTTATTTTATACGAAAGACTTTTTATTATCTTCGCGTTTTCGTTTTAACTCTGATCTTCTTACTGTACTGTAATAATCTCGCGATATATATTTAACTTTATTGCATGTAAAGTATATTCTTATATTTTTAAAGTTTTTTCTGCTTTCGTACGAATAATCGTAATTATTTAATCTTTCTTTCTGTTATATATTTATTATTAGCTTTAATTTAACATTTACTTAACGATTAAAGTTAACACGTACTTCTTCGAACGTTATTTATTACTGAATTTTCTGTATCTGCATCTTTTTTAAAGTAATGATATGAGCTTTAATAATGTCGTATTTTAAAGAAAGTGAATCGAGAATAATAATGATGTAAATATTGTTTTATATATCTCGATCATCTTGTACGATCGCTTTAAATCGTTTAATAAAACTTTTTACATCGTTAAATATGACGTTAACTAATTTAGTATAATGCTTTATTTTATTTACTGCTGCATATTTAAAAAGCTCATTAAGCATAACGTATAAACGATGTCGCTAGCATACAGCGTGTAAAATATATATTTAGTATATGATAACTAAAGTATATATTAAGTACAGTTTGTAACGTACAAAGATACGATGAAAACTCTGCATTTAACACTAGTTTTAATAAAGGTAGCTAACTACGTCGTACGCTGGCTTTAATATTTAACAATAACTTTTTTATTCTTTTATAATTATTTCGTTTCGTAAGCTAACAATTTCTTTATTTTATTAATAATATTACTCGCTGTAATAGCTTATAAAAGTTTATAAATAAATTCGTAAATGATCGTATCTGAATTAAAACTTATGCGTAAATAAAAGCTTTTATTAAGATAAAAAAAAGACAGAAACATTAACAATTCGAAAACGCTAGCTTTAATAGCTTAAAGTCGCTCAGAGCTTTCAGATTTAATCTGCGCAAGTGTTAATTTACGAGCTAAAATTTTAACTCATGTACTGAACTTAGTTACTAATTATATTTTAAGCGTTTTAAACGTTTTAAACTAAATTCGTAACCTTTATTATTTTCTTAATTATTATATTAAATTTATTAATTTAAACATTAATACGCATGTTATTACGTTTACATGAAGTTTTACGTCATATAATATATTTAAATAATTAAATTTACTTGCATTATAATATATATATAGTTACTTTAAAAGATGATTTAGTAAAATGTTAAATAAGTAATTTAAGAGATAATTTAGTAAAATGTTAAATAAATAATTTAGTAAATGATTTGTAAGCTAGTTTAATAAATGATTTAATAAAATCTGATTTTACAATACGTATGTTATTAGTAAAAGCTAACTTTAACGCGTGTAAATGATTTAAGAGATAGTTTAAGAAATGATTTAATAAAACCTAATGCTACAATACGTATATTGTTAGTAGAAGCTGACTTTAGCTCGTGTAAATAATTTAAAAAATAGTTTAATAAATGATTTAATAAATGATTTAATAAGTAATTTAGTAAATAATTTAAAATAACGAGTAAATTTCGCAATCATACAATTTAAAGTTTAATTTAAAGCGCTTTAAGCTAAATTCGCAGCTTAAAAGTAAGCTCGAAACGCTTTAAGCTAAAATCGTAACTTAACGAAATTCTTAAATTATTAATGAAGATAAACGACGAGATATTATTATTATTGCTAAATTTTATTATAAGTATTCATTTAGCTTAAATATTTTATATATAATTATAATAAACTGAAAGATCGCGTTTAACATTTTAATTTACTCGTTTAATTTAATTATTTATTTTAAAATAATATGCAGTAAATAAATTAATCATTATTTTAAACATATATTAACATCTTTTATTATTTAAAAGTCTTTAAAATAATACATGTTATAATGTTACGTAAACTTAATAAAGAAAATTACATACAGTTAAAGATTTATAAACTCATTACTCTGCTTAACATATTAAGTAAAGCGTTAAAATTAATCATAATGATTAAATTAAATTATTTAATTAAATTTAACGCGTTATAAATAAATAAATAAATAAATAAATAAATAAATAAATAAATAAATAAATAAATAAATAAATAAATAAATAAATAAATAAATAAATAACAGAATTAACACTTAAGCTATTAATAAAATAAATATATATAATCTGAAACTGCGATAAGAATTACGTAATTAATTTATTATGTTTAAACGAAGTTAACGTCTTTAATAACGCGTTATATTTAAGATTAATATATAATTTATAAAAAAGACGCATATTAAAGTATATAATTAACTGAGTTTTTAGTTTTTTAAGAAAAAGAAAGATTTTTATTATTATAAATAATTATAAAAGCGAAGCTTAAGCAATATACGTAAACATATCGCAGAGATTATTAATATTATTCATTTTATATTTCTTTTTTAACATTAATTTAATTAATGAGTATATAAAATTAAAACTTAAAATTAACGTTATAAACTTTGTAAATAACGTTAACATTTTAAATTACGAAAAAAGCATAAAAGATAATTATAAAATACTTAATAAATTATATAACGTGTATAAGAAATAAATAAAATAACACGAAATTATTTTCGCTTCAGTTAAATACGAACTTATACATTTAATATTAGCTTTTAAAAAAGTTTAATATAAAAGCATTATTAAAGATTAACGAAATTAATATTAAAACGAAGACAGATATTAAAATGTTAAATCTGTAAATAAATATTAAATTTAAATAAAACTCGCACGTTTAAAAGATTAAAGATAAAATGATTAAATAAATATAAACGCTTTATCGTTTTATAAATTTTACGTAAAATGTAATCTTTACAAGATTAAAATAAATATATAACATAATAATTCGTTTAATTATTACGTACAATGTAATAATTTAATATAAACTCGACGATAATAAACATAAAATTAAAATAATTCTTTATAAGCTTAAGATTATTTAAAATTAATATTTACGAATGATTTTAAAAGTCTTTAAAAGAACGAGTTCAGATAATCTTTAAATTAAAACGTATATCGTATTAATATATTTATATTTAAACAGATTATAAGCGAACGTAAGAATACGTTTTCGTAACTTAAACATGTTACGCGTCATTAAAAAAGCGTGTTAAGAAATGAGAAAAAAACTTAAACTTAAAAAAAATACTTAACGACGCGATAAAGGCACGTTAATAATTAAACGTTAATAATGAACGAAAAATATAATTAACGAAAATATTAAAAATGTTTTTTTTTAACATTCTTCGAGAACGATTATAAATATATTAATATAATTTTTATTATCGTTAAATATAATCTTTTAAGCTAAAATAAAAGCGAAGCTATATAAACATTTTAAGATTAAGTAAAAAGAAGAATAAGATCATTACGTTATTAAAACATTAAAGATATTTAAAATATTAACGCTTCGCGTTAAAGTCTTTAATAAGATACTTAAATTACATTAAGATTTATAAAAATAAAAAGCTTTCTAATAATTTACATACGTATAGAAAAGATTAATTTAGCGACGTTTTTACATTTCTTTAAGATATTAAAATTTAAATTCTTAACGTGTAATTATCGTTAAAGTCGTAAAGACTTTAAACACGTTTTATTATTTTATTATTTACACGAACAGAGTAAAACCGATCTTTAAGTCGTCGCAAACATATTAAATTATTAATAAATTATCTTAATTAAAAAAAGATTAAAGATAATTATAAGATATTTTATATTAATAGAATTGATTAAATAATTTAATATAATAAAGAAAGTTATTATTTATTCTTAATTAATAACAGCTTTTAACGTATTATTACGAGTTAATTAAAATAATTAAAACGAAATGCTTATACGAAAATAATTATTAATTAAAATAAATTTGCGATTTTAAAGTACGTATATAGCATTAATGTTAACATGCTTTTAAGCATAAAATCGTAACGTTAATAGCGAGTTAATTTTATTTCTTTAAGAATTTTTTTTAATTACATAACTTCGTAAATAATTCGCATAAACTAGTTTTAATTAGTAACATATTAATGTATAAAATATAATAATAATAATAATAATAATAATAATAATATAATAAATGCATTTAATTAAAATCATACTCTTATTATAAAATGTTATTAAGTAAAGAATCTTATTATCGTTATACTGTGAGAAAATAATATTAATAATTAAGTTTAAAGCATTTGTTTTTAATATAAATTATCGTTTCGAATCGAAATGCTTTAAAATTAAAGCTTTAATAATTTATGACTTAAAAGCTTTAAAGATTTAAATGCACGATTTGCTTAATATAAACGACGAGTCTTTTTTAATAAAATAAATTAATGATTTTATTAATTTAAAAACGTTATAAATGAATCTTTAATAAAAGTTAACAAATTTAATAAATCTTTATATCTCTTTTAAATTAATTAAAGTCAATTATTTAACGATAATCTTAATTTTTTATAAGTTTATTCGTAAACTTTCGTTTAAGATTATAACGTTTAAAAATATAATCTTTTTAACGTTAAATTTACATTTCTTAATATTAATTTATAAGCTAGCTTATTTTAATCATTCGAGAACTAAACTTACATGTTTTTAATATTGTTTTTTAGTTTAATTATAAATGAAAATATTATTTAAATATGCTTAACAGAACTCGTTAAGAAAGTCTTATAAAATGTTGTTAATATATTACTAAAACGTATTAAAATCGTTAGTTAAATTAAAGAAAAATAATTTATATTTATAAGATTTAAAAGCGATAATAAACGTCGTTATATTTTCGTTTTCGAGATATATACAAAGTTTATTAAAAACAGCGATGATGTTTAATTAAGTAAGATATTTATAGCTTATAATCTTTTTTATCATTTCTTTAATTAACGATAAAAAGTATCGATTTCGTTTAATTATAACATTAAGCTTTTAATAATTAATATAAAACGTAAGTCTTTATTAATCTTTAAAATAAACAACTTTAACGAGAAATAAAAACTCTTACTAGAAATGATAAAATTCTTTAATAAATTCTCGTTTAAATACTTCTTAATCTTTTAAAGCTTAAAAGAAAACATTTAATAAACTTTACTTTAAGAAGAAATAAAATCATTTTTTAATTTTATCTTATGATTACAGAAGCGATATAAAAACAGCTTATTAGTCTGTAATTAATTAAAAACATTTAAATATTTATAATATTTAAACGAAATCTTTTATTAAAGCTCTTTAAGATTTTAAGAGACAGTTTTTATAATTAATAAACTAATTTCTTTCATTTAACATTCTCGATTTAATGTTAATTAATTAATTAAAGAATTTATTAAAAGAATAAAGCGAACAGTATCACATATGATGAAATCTCTCTTAATTAAAGAGAGAATTTACAGACTGCTCTATTTATATACTATCATACATGACTGAGTCGCGACTAGCGATCTTATTTCTAACGCTAGTTTACGAAAAGCTACTAGAAACGATGTCGTTAACGTATAATAATAACATGATTTCTTTTAATTTATAAATTAAAAAATAGAAGTTTATAATACATTAAGCGAAATCGAGTTCAGATAGTACTATTACACAGCGATCATGTTAGTTTCGTGCAACTTACTTAAAATTATAAAGACTTTAAAGAACTTTCAGAGCATAATTAAGTCTGACTTTCACTTTTAACGAAGAAGACATGTAAATAATTTCTTTAAGAAACGATTCAGTAAACGCATTATTTAAGTTAACTTAATGAAGTTTAAGATTCTTTATTATTGCGATAACTAAAAAGACTCGCAGAATGTTAAACTTAACGATTAACGCGAAAGTATTCTTATAATTAACTTCATGAATTTAAGAAAAGTCTTTAATTATTAGTTTTATTTTTAGTTTATTAAGAAAATCGTTAACTTGCATCTTTAACTTAAAGACTTATTTGCTTGTTACGATGTTAGTCTTTTTAAGCGACATTTCTTCTTATTAAATTTCGTTAACGACTAGAGTTACAAGTTCTGCGTTAATCGCTTTCTTTTAAAGTTTTTCTTAAACTAAGTTTTATACTATCTCTTTATAAATGTTTAACGTAAGAATTCTTATCGTTTTCGAAGAATTAAATTCATTAATATTAAATAATGTTTATGACATGCTTACGTTAACATCGCTTTTATAATCATTAATTTCTTTTATAACTAATTAAATCGTCATGACTCGCGAGATCTTAAATGCGCGATTTTTTATTTATTAATTCTCGCTGTTTCTTTTTCTTTTTAAGATAATTATATGTAGAAATGTTTAAATTACTAACTTAAGCTTGCTTAACGCGAAGATTTCTTAAGTAACTTAAATATTCATGTGAATTTCGCGCTCGTCTGACGTTTGGGACGTAATCTTAAATAACATATTTAAATTAATCGCGATAATCTTTAATGCATTAATTTATTTAAATGAAACGTTAATCATAAAAGAGTCAGATTTTAAAACGTTAATTAAAACGTTATTTTTAAGTAATTTTTTCACAGATCTTCGCTCTGAAAAAAACATTAAATGTTTACTTACGAAGTTACAAGTTCATGTTTTTATTCTTTTCATCTTTAGCGAACTTAAGAGCGTAATTCTTAATGACTTAATAAAGATTTAAGACTCAGAAACGATATTGCTTATTAATGTTTTTCACATATTTCATAAAGACGTTAAGTCTGTTTTTGTTTATAAATTTATCTCGTCTTTCTTTAATTAACAGTAATTTAAGATTAACGTGTAAGTAACATTTACATTTTCATACTCGTATATAATTAATTAAGAACTTAATCTTAATGAATGTTTTTCTTTAACGTCATGAAAACTTCGTTAATTAAGAGTTTCGTAATAATTTTATTTCGCAAATAAACATTTATTTTCGCAGCTTTTATTTAAAACTTAATAAGAAGTTTAGCATTTTTAATTATAACTCGCATCGAGTTTTTTATAATGCGTATAATTCTTTTAATTACTTTATTTTAAATTAACATGTATGAAATAATATATTAAGAAATAATGTTAATTAATAAGCATTAGTTATTTAAGATAACTTTAAGTTTCGTAACGTTATCGCTGCGTACTAAAAGAAGTTTAACGTTATTATAAAGTTTCACGTTAAGTTTTTATTTTCGCAGAGCATTTAATGTATTAAATCATTACTTTAAAGAAATATATTAAGTCTTTTTAAAATGATTATTAATTATCTTTAAAAAGTACGACTCGCTATTAAGAAACGATAATAATGATTCGTAAATGTTTATAAAAATGAAAGTTAAAATACTTATCTTTTAATCGCTAACATTATGTTCTCGTTTATTAATGAACTTAATAAGCGTACATACTTTATACACATTCTTGTAACTGTCGTTAATAAAAATATTTTTTTTTAAAATAATGATTTTATGAATTTAACGAAGCTTTATTAATTCGAGATAAGTAAAACGACGATATTATAACTTGTATAACTTAAAACTTTTATTATTTACGAAATTAAGTTAATCGTAATTAACTTTAATCTCGTTCTTATAATGAATTACGTTAATGTAAGACATAAAGTAATTTAAATTCGTTAAATCGTCGAGATTCATTAAACTATGCATCGTTAAAAATGTTAATGAGACATCACGCTGCATAATTAATAATAATGCAAATTTATTAAGATCGTTTATAATTCTCTTTATTATGTAAACGTCTTCGCATTTTAAAGCCTTAATCATTTACTTTTCTCGCTTATCGTGCATATACAGATCTTTGTTATTAAAGCTTTCTTACAGATTTTTCTTACACATTCTTCTTTCAGAAAGAAGATTAATCTCGAGCTTAAAAACATGAAGAATAAAAAACAGCTTAACTGAGTTTTAATAACGATCTCGCATGACTGCTGTGTTACAGTAATTAACATACAATTTTTCTTCTTTAACTTTAATAATGCGTCTCTTAATGCGAATTAAAAAGTCATTAAAAAGTCGAAGTTAATTAATTATATGTAAAAAGATATCAGAATTTATAACTTAGTTAAATTCAGAAATCTTATTAATAATGTTCTTTAATAAAGCTATAATATTCTCGTTTTCGTCGTTCTCATTTTCATCGTCGTTAAAAATGTTAAAGTCATCGCTTTTCGCGTTATAAGCTTTATATTTCTTATGCTTATTCTTTACAAGCTTAATAAAAGTTTAAAGATTATTAACGCTTTTATGCTTTATTTTATCTTTGTTTTTACGTTTCTTTACGAGCTTTTAAGCTGTAAATAAATAAGAGTAATTAATTAAACGATGTTTATCTTTACAGAGAAAGCATTTCAGAAATTATTACGAATGACGTTAACGAGATTAATCATTATTAAAGCTTAAGAGACTTTTGCGACGATGATTAATTTTACGTTTAATCATTTAATTAATGCGATCGCGTTTGTTTTCTCGCTTAACTCATAGCGCAGTCTCTGTTGTCTTTAATTATGCTTTCTTTTCTTATAGCTTTCAAAGTCTCTTCTTAACGTTTAATTTGTTCTGCGCATTAATAACGATTTAAATGATTATGTCTTTATTTAACAACGATTAAAATAAGGCTTAAAAGCGAAGTTCTGATTTAAATAAATCGCTTATGTTTTTTTATATTACGACGATCTTTCGTATTAACTTAGCGAAATGTATTCATGTTTTTTTAATGAAAATATTCGTTAACATTTTATAATTAATGAAGTTTATTAAATATTGTCTTTCAGTAATTTATAGCTTCTCTTTATATTTATAGCTTAAAGCATTTTAAATCTTTTTCGCTAACGTTTTATTTGCAGTATGTTCTTAATCGTTAATAATAATGCAGATAATTAATCAGTAATAAACTTTCGCGTTAATCTTTTAACTTTTAAAGTTAAAAGATTAAATTTCGTTAATAATATTAATGACGCTATCGACTATGTTCGAGTTAAATTTATCTTTAATAACGAATTACAAGTCTTTCTTAATGAATTATTTTTTTATAAGAGAAAATCATTAATCGCAATTCTCGCGAGTAAGAATGAAAACAGATCATCGTTTAACGAAGAAATCGTCGAAGTTCATAACGTGCGATGTATACTTAGCTTATTATTAAAATCGTAAAATAAAATAAAGATATTAAATAAAATAACTAGTAAAGTGAAAAGAATTTAATCTCGTTAATAATAATGAAAGTTTATGCGTTCTTTAACGCGATCGAGTATATGTTTATTTATTCGCTTTTTTAAAGACTCGTAGTAAACTGTCGTCTTAATGTAAATACTTATTTATCTTCTCGTAAGATGCGTAGTAAGCTGTCGAATTTTACTAAACTTCTTTAAATTAATATATTTATTTGTCTTCTCGTGAGACGCGTAGTAAGTAATCGTTAATTGCTCGTTTAAATAAGTCTCGTATCGAGTTATCGAGTATTAAATGCTTAAAGTGTTTCGATTTAATTACGTTAAAAGCTTCTTACTAATCGAGCTTATAATGTATTAAAAGAGAAAAGCGAACAGTATTACATATAATGAAATCTCTCTTAATTAAAGAGAGAATTTACAGGCTGCTCTATTTATATACTATTACACATGGCTGAGTCGCAGCTAGCGATCTTATCTCTAACGCTAGTTTATAAAGAGCTACTAGAAACGAGCCTGTCATCGTACTTCTTAACAGAATTTTACTTTAATATTATATATGAAAAACGAAGCGTTCGTCTTTTCAGATTTAAGTTAAGCTAGAATTTTAAATACATAAAAAAAAAATCGATTTAAGTTATTCTGTACTCGTATAAAATAATAAGATTTTAAGCGATGAAAAGAATTTTAATTAAAATAAGTTTAAGAATTCAGAAAAAATAATTAAATCATTACTTATGTTTAGTTATAATTTATATTAATTTATTTAAATTTTCTTTAATATAACTTTATATTATTTTAAATTAATTATTAACATTAACATTAAAAGCTTACGATGTCGTTAAATGATTAAGTTTAATAAATAACATGTGTTATTTACTTCTTAACGATCTTATCGTTAAAATCTTTAATTCGTTTAAATTTAAAAAGTTAAATTAACTCTATCTTTAAACTTTCGTATATAATAAAGACTTACTTTTTATAAATTAAAGTGTAAGTGATATATTTAATATTAAGAAAACATTATAACTTAAATAAATAATTTAAGATAAAAACGTGATAATTAAAAACAAAGAAATGTAAAAAGAATAATTTTAAATTAACGTTATCGTTATTATAATTATTATTAATTAACGTTTTAAATAATAAAATTATTTTATTCTTAATTAAGACTTTAATAAAAATAACTAGTTTTTCGAGCTCGATTTCGAATTCGATTTAGATTTTTTTAAGTTTTATTTATTAATATTAATTTCAATAATTAATATATTACGATAAAAGATAAAGATTAACGAAATAAAAGATATAAAACTTCGTCGCGATTAAAAATAATTATTAGCGAAATATTTTAAATAATAATAATTATAATAATTGTTTTCTTACGCGTCATCTTAATGCATACGTTTTAACGTAATAATTATTAATTAAAAGATTACTCGTTTAAATACTTTAACTTTAATAATTAAATTCTTAATTATGATATTAAACGATGTCGTTTCTTTTAATTCTCTGACTTTTTACTCGCGAATCTTCTTTTTATTCATTTAATAATATTCGTTATTAACGTGTATTATATAATTCTTAATCTTTTTAAAAAAGATTATTTAATTTACTTAAAGAACTCAGATAATGTAAAGACGCGAAGAAAGTTTATTCTTTAAATTAATCATTAATTATCTTTCGTTATAACTTAAATGCGAGAATAAATAAACTGATCGCGGCGAGTCGATACATCGAGCTCGAGTCGAGTTTTCGACTCGTTAAGACTCGATTCGAGTTACGATTTTAATATTAAGTATTCGAGTCGAGTTATGATGTTAATATCGAGTATTCGAGTCGAATTATGATGTTAATATTAAGTATTAACTCGGATTTTCGATTCGGCCCGCTAAAACATGAAGCGATATAATATTTAACTTATTGCTGTTAAATATTAAAGTCATTACATCGTACGACGTAGTTAGCTATTTCTATTAAAACTAATGTTAAATGTAAAGTTTTCATCGTATCTTCGTACGTTATAAATCGTACTTCTTATACACTTTAGTAATTACATATTAAATACATAATACACACGCTGTATGCTAGCGACATCGTTTATCATTATCGTTATTCATATATGATTAAATTCTCGTCGTATATTTAATAATTACATGATAATGTAAAAGAGTAATGTAAAAAAGTAATGCAATTAGTTAGTTATTATCGAAGATCTTATGACGTAATAGATTTGTTTTAGTAAATCTTAACATTTAACGTCATTTTTAATTGCTTAACGAATCGGGTTAAGAACTCAGATTATAACTCGACTCGAGATTAATATCGAGTCGAGTTACGAAGTTAAAATTAAGTATTTAAGCCGAGTCATAATGTTAATATTAAGTATTCGAGCCGAGTCACGATGTTAATATTAAGTATTCGAGTCGAGTTAGAAAGTTAATATCGAAACCCGACTCGACAATCAGTTTAAGAATAAACGTTTAAATTTTAAATAAAATTTAACGAACGTTAAAATGTTTTAAACGAGAATTTTATATTATTCGCGATACGTGTTCTCGCGATTAACATTTTCGTAAATCTTTAATAATTTTAAAAATAGCTCGTTAACGTTAACGTACGAATACTTTGATTTAAAATTCTTTCGCGCGTATATATGCTTAGCGACTTTATTTTTAAAACGTAATAATATATAAATTATCTTAATACGTTTAAAGTCATATTAATGATGATTAATTTTTAATTAATTTTAAACTTTTTTAATTAATCATTTCTTGTAAAAGCTACGTCATTAACGAATAAAGAAAAACTGAATAATTTTTAAGTTTATTTTTTATTAATTAATTATAAAGAAAATGATGTATTCTCGCGTATGTTTTAAGTTTATAATAACTCTTTTCTTAAAGTTAAATGTTGTTTCTTTAATACTCGTCGCTTCGCTTTCTTTTTATTATAATTATTAATTAAAGTATCGTAAAGAATAATAATTTTAAAACTTAAATCTTATTATTTACGAAGTTTAAAAAAAAACTTTATATAAACGTTTTAAATCGTCTTTAACTTATCTTTATAATTATATATAATTAATGATGTTAAAAGAAGTTTAAGCATCGTTAAGTTTATTAAACGCGTTTATTAAAAGAACAAATATGCGTTTATTTTTAATGTTCTTAAGTAAGAATTAAAAAGCGAGTTTTAAATTAAAATAAATAAGAATGTTTAACGACTTTAATTCGATTTCTTAAGTTATAATAAAATTAATTATTTTTCTTAAGAAAAAAAGAATTTTTTTAAAAGATTCTTCTTAATTTCGCTCGATCAGTTAACGAGCTAAAATGACTTGTTTAAAATACGCTCGTTTAAGCACGAGCTAGAATAATTTCTTTTAACTTTGCTCGTTTAAACACGAGCTAAAATAATTATTTAAATTTCGCTTAATTAAGTAACGAGCTAAAAAAAGAATATTTCTTCTGTTTAAGCAGTGTTTTATTTTTAATATTTTTTATGCTTTTTAAAGTCGTTAGTATATAATTCGTATAATTTCTTCTTATTCGTTTATATCACGAACGATGTAAGTAATAAGCTTTAATTTAATGTTAAAATTATATAAATTAAGTTAATATAAATATAATAACTAGAAAACTAAAGCTAAGAAGAAAAGAATTAAACTTTAAGAAATCATTTACTTATATGTGTTTTTAGCTCGAGCGTTAAATTATATGTAATTAGCTTAATTATTTAATTAACTTAACAATTTAAGCAAGATCTTAGTAAAATTCTTAACAAGATCTTAACTATTATATTAAATAAGATTAGCGTAATTACATGATTTAACTTAATACTTAACGTAATTTAACGTAAATTTAAATTTATTTAATTTAAATTTAACTTAAATCTAGCTCAGATTTAGTCTGAATTCAGACTTAAATCGTAATAATTACGAAAATTAAGTAACATAAAATAACGTTTCTTTAAGCTTTTTATTAAAAACTTAAAGTTTAGCTTTAACATAATAAATAATAAACTGAAATACGATTATGTTATTATTAAATTTATAAAAAAAGCGAGATTTAAATAATAAAAAAATTAGAAAAAAAAATATTCTTACGCGAAAATTTTATTAATAAATGCGTAAATAATAGCTTTAACATTAATTAAAATAAAAAGATTAATTATAATTTTATTATTTTTTAAATTATTTAAAAGTATTAAATAATTATTATTCGTATTTCTTTTTAATTAATAATTTAAAAATATAAAGAATGTAAAAATTATAAGCTTATTTAATTATCTTTACAAGCGACGAGATATAAAGATTAAGCTTTTTTATAACGAGTTTAATTAATGTAACTTTAAAAATTATAAAAATTATAAAGACGATAAAAAACGAAACTCGTATTTAAATTATAAACTTATTATTATAATTCGCGATTTAATGTTTTAATTAATTATTTATATAATATTAACGTTCTTTAACAATTAAAAAGTCTCGTTTCTTTAAATTAATAAGTAAAAAAAATTAAATTTTTACAATTAAGAATAATTATAATTAAGATTAAAAGAATTATTTAAATTAAAAATAATAAGAATGATTAACTTTTAAAAAACGTATTAAACGTAAATTAAAAATTAAAATTATTAAAAGTCGTATAATATTAAACTACTTAATGAAATTAGTAATCGAATTGTTTAAAAGTTACGAAAAAAAACGATGCAGTAAAGCTTTTTAAGAAGAACTTTATTAATATATACGTTAAATTTAATTAAATCTTCGTTACGCTTTAATTAACTATTTCTTTAAGTATATACATTATATCGCATATCTTAATATATAATAATTATTATTTAATTATTAACATTTAATTATTAATTAATTATAAATACTTATATTAATAAAGTTTTAAGCTTATTAAATAATTTATTTCTTAGCGCGACAGTTATCTTTACGTGATGCTAAAAATTAGTATCTTTTTAAATTTATAAAGAGAAAAGTTAAAAGCTGTTACATTTAAAGTAACGTATGTCTTATTAACAAGTCGTTAACGTGATAATTATAAGATTAATTTACGTTTTTAATTTACGAATTAATTTTAATAACGCGATGTAAACGATATTCGTTTACGATTAAACTAATCGCGACGAGTTAATACATCGAGCTCGAGTCGAGTTCTCGACTCGTTAAGACTCGAGTTAAATTATAATTTTAAGATCGAGTATTTAAGTCGAGTCATGATGTTAATATTAAGTATTCGAGTCGAGTCATAATGTTAATATTAAGTATTAACTCGAATTCTCGACTCGACTCATTAAGACATGAAGCGATATAATATTTAACTTGTTATATAATAATGTAAGAGAATAATGTAATTAATTAATTAAATTACTAGTCTGAGATCTTAATAATCTCAGGATTCTCTTCGTCTTTCTTCTTTTTCTTCTTCTTCTTCTTCTTTTTCTTCTCTTCTGTCTTCTTTTCTTTCTTCTTCTTCTTTTTCTTTTTCTTTTCTTTCTTCTTCTTCTCTTTCTTCTTCTTCTCTTTCTTCTTATACTTATTCTTAATTATCTTCGCATCATTCTTTATCTTATTATACTTTATCTTAATTTCATCATTATTAATTTTAATTAAATTCTTTAATTCGTTCTTAATCGAAGTTAATGAATTAAATATTTCACGATTCGTCGCAATTTTCTCGTTAAAAAATATATTTATGAACTTATTAAATTCATTAACTGCATCTGAATCATTTACTGCTTTTAAGTCTTCGAGTTCTTTATAATGTAAGATACGTTATTAAATGATTTAAATTATTAATATCATATATTTAAACATGATATTATTAAATTCATCTTAATTCGTAATAATTTAATATACACAAATTAATCTCGAAGCATTAAGCTATTATATTATTAACTTTTAAAACACATATGCATTACTTAAATGCATTATCATGTAAATTCTTTTTTACTTAATCATTCGTGATCGTATCTCGTATATTATTCTTTATATTTATTCGCTTCGCTTCTGATACATTTTAATAAACGCTAATGATTCTCAGCTTAATAAGTTACTTATAAAGAATTATTCGATTAACGTTCTGTTTAATATAAAGAGTTTTTTAATCTTTGTCTCATCTTATAGCACGATTTTTACTAATAATTAACTGCGACTTAATTAATAAATTAAACATTCTGCGATTTTAATTAATCTTAATGATAATGTATATAAATAATGCATAATAATCTTTTTACATGATAATGATGTTAAAATGCTTTTTCTTTCTTTATAATGAACTTAATTACAATGAATGAATATAATGTGTAAATGTAAAGCGTAAATATCGTTAAAGTTAAAATAAATGTGAGATGTAAATAAAGTTAAAGTTAAACTGAATGTTAAAATTTATTCATTATTTTAAAGCTGTAAACATTACATTTATAATTCAGTATTGCAATTTACATAATCATTATCTTAATGTATATCGCATTAATTTTCTTAGTCGTCTTACTTTACGTCGCATTAATTATTTTAATTATCTTACTTTACATCGCATTAATTATTTTAGTTTATATCGCATTAATTATCTTAATCATCTTATCTTACATGATATTAATTATTTTAGTTTACATCGTACTTAAGTTTTTAAATCGTATTCAGTTAAGAAATTACTTTAATTTACATTATAACTCGTATTAAGTAAACAGATAATGTATTTAAATAATGTATTTCTTATTACGCATTATTAACAAACTTAATATAATGCGAAAGTTAAACGAAGACGCATCGCGTAATGATTTAAGAAAATTAATTTATAATAATAAACTTTCATTAAATTAAGTTAAGAAAGATTAAAAGAAAGATAATAAGATCGTGTCGAGAAATAAAATAAATAAAATTAAGAAGATAATGTAAATAAATAATGCATTAAGTAATTAACAGCTAATTTATTACGACAGATAAAGATAAAGAGAAAATGAAAATAAGAATCGTCACTTTTTAAAACATTCGTCGCTATTAGAAAGATACGAATTTATTAATATTTAAGCTCTGTTTCGAAAAAGTAATAAGCGAAATTTTATAAACTAAGATTAATACGAATTAACTTAGTTCGAAAATAAGCGATAAGAATTATAAAATTTAAGCTTTAACTTTACTTACTTTTCAGAAGATTATAAAAGCGTTTTTATGTAAATTTCTTGTTAATAAGTGCATTATTTATTTACATTATTCTTAATGTTATATAATATTTACTAATATAATACTTTACGTATATAAACAGTAATCTTCTTATAATATACGCAAAGCGTGTTATAATTCAAAAGAGAGATATAATATTAATGAAAATGTTAATGAATAATCTTAAAATTTAATAAAACGATTTATTAATTAAATTAAAATGATTAATGATAAGAATATTTAATAAGTAATTAAGTTATTTAGCATCGTAATATATTTTATCATTTACATTATTTTATTACATTATTTCGTAAATGTATTATCTTATTATATACATTAATAACGCAAAAGTAACTTTAAATGTAATGATATTAAACATTTAAACTGTAATAAAACGTAAAACATTTTATAAATTTACTCTGAAAGAATCATTAAATTCATTAATCGCATCTTTATCTTTTTCTTTACGATAAATATTTCACGCTTTAATAATAATCTTCTCAGAATTTAAATTAATACGATTATAATACTTAAGAAGCATTATTTATTTAATCGATTCTGAAGTCATTTATAATTAATCTTAACGATAAACTCTTCTCGTAAGACTAAATATTCGTTTAATATTTATAAAGAATATTAAACATGAAAGAACATTTTTAATTATTTAAGTTAATCTTAAAAGGTTCGAGACGTTATTTCTTTAATACTTTCATGTTAAAGATTTCTTAATAATAGCGTTAGTGCGTAAATATTAATTATCTTTATTAATAAATGAAGAACGACGTTAACTATTACGAGTGTGTCAGAATTAATTAAAGCTAGATCGAGCTCATCACGAGCAAAAGTTTTAACATTTTCTAACATAGCTTTAACACGAACAAACTAATACTTCTGAGTATTATATTTTCTTTATGTCATAACATTTTCTTTTCGAGTTTAGCATAAACTTTAAGTTTCTAAACATAAATATCGCTTTAGAAACTTTCTTTCTTCTGTATTCTTAAACTTCTAGTCATAACTATCTTTATAGATTAAACATTTTACTCAGCTTATTTATCAGTAATTAAATTCTAGACACGATTTTAACATTAGTTTAAGAATTCGTTAATCATACGATATTAATCTTTATACTCATTTAAGATACTCGTTTAACACGAATCGAGTTTAAAGAAAATTATTTATTTAATGATTAACGAATTTAAAAGATAAAATAACATTCGAGAATTAATAAAATTAACAGAATTAAGCTTAAAGAGCTTAAATTGCTGTTAAATTGCTAAAAAACCTAACGCTTATTCAGTACGCATTGTTCATTCGATTAATAAAATTAACGATAAAGAATCTTCGTTAAATTATTAAAGAATTATAAAAATTCTTTTAATAAAATAAAAATTAATTCTAAATCG
>JAABUO010002790.1_pt1 | contig 21143 bp, 20 predicted proteins | sample 5559291 | NCBI WGS metagenome assembly JAABUO01 (sample SAMN10711878, study PRJNA513372) | rock metagenome | isolation source: Antarctica rocks | place: Antarctica: Victoria Land, Finger Mt sud
ATCTGCGGCGTGCAGCTCGACGTGGTGCGCCCCGGCCGCATGCCCTGGTGTCATGCGGCTGCGTAACTGGGGCCGTCTGTGAGTTGAGGCAGTCGTGTCAGCATAGCATGATGGCATGCGCCTATCTTGTGCATACGGGGGTGGTCTTGTCAGTTGCCGGCAGCAGCATGGCGCCGCGTGAGGAGGGGCGCGCTCTGCATGTTCGTGTCGCCCGGCGCACCACCGCCGTTTCGGAGGGCTATTCTGGCGTGCTGCCGGTGCCGGGCGCTGATGCGGCGCCCCGGGCGCGCAGCCGGCGGGCGCCGTGTGCGAGCGCGCGCGCGACGCGGGCCTGATCGTGATCACCGCCGGCAAGGGCGATGTGCTGCGCCTGGTGCCGCCGCTGGTGGTCACGGACGCCGACGTGGACCAGGCGGTTGCGCTGCTGGCGGGCGCCGTCGCCGACACCCTGCACTGAGCGCGCGGCGGCGGCGCAGTCGGTTCTGGCCCCTACCCCCATAAATAGGGGGCGAAAAGTAGACTGCTGGGCTTGTTGGGCATGCGTTTACATGCTTGAGCAGGCGCCCGCGTATGCCAGGTGGGATCTTGTGAGGTGGCGGCAAGGCACAACCAGCGCGCCAGCGACATGGCGCCGGCCTGGTCGTGGCGTAGTGCGCGCAAGACGCTGCGCGCGTACGGTTGCTTGGCTCATTGCCACACTTACTTGGCACCAACAGATGGCCTTGCCGTCAGGCATAGGGTACTCAATTGGTTTCGTGCCTCAAGACATCGCCACTTCGGCGTGCCTGTGCTACAGTAAAACGAGCCCTCGTGGCCTGAGGTCCATACGGCGCGCTGCCAGCCCGAGCAGCGGAGCTCCGCTGGGGATAGCGTGTACATCAGGTATCGTTAGCGCGCACCGAGTTTAGAAATTGCAGACTGGCTGAATGCGTTTCGTTGCTCTGATCTGTTGGCTTTGTTCTTTGGCGACACAGCTGCCTCTGACGCATAGCAAGCATGTAACAACTGAAGAGTGCATGCACATTGCTGCATGCCATATGCCTGGCTGCTTTCTGGGAACTTCAGGTAGAGCCACGCATGAGAGGGACGCCGTGCTACAGCAGGCCCCTTTCGCCAGCGGCGCTGACTGCTCAGCCGCGCTCTGCCACTTATGCTGTCAGTGACAAGCAGACATGTCGGCGCCTCAGGTGGACACCCGCACGACACACGCAGGTGTGCTCCTCACACGGCCGCTGCGCCGCGCGCGCGGCGGCGCCGCCGCCCGGCCCCGCGGGGCACCGGCGTTGGCCGGGCGCACCGGCGCGGCGGCCGGCGCGCGCCGCCCATCGCCTTAGAACAGGCGCAGCTCGACCTGCGCCTCGCGCCGCGCCGGCGACCACCAGGCGACCGCGCGCACGGCGCCGCCGCTGCCCGGCAGCGTCAAGTCCAGGCCGTAAACGGCCTCCAGCGGCGTCGCGCGCAGGCCGCGCACCGCCGCCGCCAGCACCTCAAGCGTCTGCCAGTGCGGGCGCGGCGCGCCGGCGCCGCCGGCGGCGGCGCCGCCGCCGCGGCCGCCGCGCGCGACGGCCTTGGGGCTGGGTAGGGTTAGGGCCTCGGCCGGCGCCGCCGGCTGCTCCAGCGCCATGCGGAAGTCGGCGCGCGCGCGCAGCGGCCCGGCCAGCTGCTGCGCGGCCGAGAGGGACAGCGCGTGCCAGATGCCGCGGCCCTCCAGTGCGAACGCCCTGCGCGGCCGCCGGTGCGTCAACTCGGAGCAGGATCGTGCCTGCCGAGGGGATGTGAGGTGCGGCCGCACCCCTGCGGTGCCGGCACAGCCGCCACACTGCTGCACTGCCAGACACTATCAATTACCAGCTGGTTGACAGGTACGCCATGCAGTACACATTCCAACACCATGCAGATATGCTGCCCGCTTCCTAGAAGCCCCGCAGAGTTGCGCTTGCGCCGATCCCACGGACGCTCACCAGATGCGCTGCGGGCGGGCGCGGCATGCGCGTCACAGGCCCGCAGTGGCGCGCCTGTGCTTCAGCAGGGGCGTGCGCCCCAGCAGCCCGCCCTCATCCGGCTCGCCGCCGCCGTCGGCGAGCCAGGCGTCGACGGCGTTGCGCGCGCCGGCCGCGCCGGGCCCCCCGCCGCCGCCGCCGGCCGCGCCGCCGTCGGCCAGCCACTGCGCCTGCGGCGAGGTGAGCCCGAGGTCCAGGCGCGCGGCCGCGGCGGTGTAGTCGAACAGCGGGCGCGAGAAGCGGCCGACCTGCGCCCCCGGCGCGCTCCCAGCCTGTCGGGCCCCGCCGCCAGGGGACCCCTGGCCCAGCTTGCAGCGCTGCCGCCTGGTGTGGCGCTGATGGGGAGGGGCTCTCTTCCAGGATGTGCTACTGCGGCGTCACAGGGCGCTTCTCACTTGTTTGTGTGCGACGCAAAACCTCTGCTGGACCGAAATCCGCCTGCGGCTTGTGAGAAAAGCACACACTGGTCAAGGGGCTGCGCCAACAGTGCGCGCTCGCTATGCATGCGTGGGCGCAGTGGGTCTCATGCTGCACACCACACGCAGCTCGCCAAGAGCACTGGAGCCAGGGCATGATTGGCTCATCGGCTGATCGGCTGGGAAGCGGTGCCAAAACGGCCACAGAGGCAGAGCTGCGGCGGCGCCAGGCGCACGCCTGCGCAGACGCGCCGAAGGAGGCAAACACGCGCAGCGCGGTGTCGCGCAGGTGCGGCGCCCACAGCTCGGCGCCGAAGCGCGGCGGGATGCGGCCGCGGCGGCGGCGCGCGGCGCCGCCGCCGCCCGCGGCGGGCTGGGGCGCGCCCTCGGGCGCCGCGCTTGGCGCTGGCGCCGGCGAGGCCGGCGCCGCGCGCAGCGGCCGGAATGCGCCCAGCGGCAGCGGGATGCGCGCCAGGCAGCCGACCGCCGCGTTCACCTGGCGCTCGGGGCGCCCGCCTGGCGGTCACGAAAGGCGACACGAGGCCTGGTGCAGCACGCTGGCAGTCCGCCTTCGCGCCCACAGGCCACCCTGGACCACCCCACGCGCCTCTCGCGCAACCCAGTCGCGGGACGCAGTCGTATTTGGGCCTGGTCGTGCCCGTTCAGGACGTCACGCTGCTGTGCAGGGAAGGAGGCAGCCAGAGCCGCTGAAGCTTGCTCGGCGCCGGGGTCACTGGCCGGCCGGCGTGCCGCGCGCCTTGACGTGCGGCTGCGCCAGCCAGGGGCTGTAGGGCTGCCGGCGCGGCGGCCGTGGCCGCGCGCGCAGCGACTGCCGCCGCTTACGCCCGAGCAGCCCGTCGCGCAGCGCGCCGGTCAGCGCCGCGACGCCGCGCCGCGCGCCGTCCAGCGCGACGCGCGCGCCCGCGATGCCTGCGCGACGCGCGCGCGACCCACCGGTGCTGCTCACCATACGTATGCCAGAGACAGCGCCACAGGCAAAGAAGAACATGTCGATCACCCCACCATACAGCTGCTGACGCTGTCTAAACGGCACACTCGCCGGCCCGCCTGTGCTGCCCCAGAAGACGCAATGCCACATGAGCTGGCACACGCTGGACGGGCAGCCTCTGGCGCGAGCTGGGGCGCATGTACACGAGCCTTCTGCAAGAGCTCTCTGCCAAAGCTGACGCCAGCGTGTCTATCCTGCAACCGTGTCACCCACACGCGCACTCAACACGCGCGCGCCCACAAGCGGCCAGGGCCTGGGCGCAGGTCGGCGCACCCGACTGGATGCGCCCGGCCGACACGCCGGCCAGCACGGGTCCCTCGCCCAGCGCCTCGCGCGCGCCGCCGATCTGCGCGAGCGCCGCGTCCAGCCGCGCGGCCACCTCGGGGTGCAGCTCGCGCGCGCCGCCGCCTGCCGCGCGCCCGCCGCCGCCTGCCGCGCCGCCGCCGCCGCCCGCCGCGCCCCCGCCGCCGCCCGCCGCGCCGCCGCCGCCGCGCTCGCCGCCTGCGGGGCTGCCGGCGCCGCCGGCGCGGCCACCGCGATCGGCGGGCGTGCCGGCGCGGGATCCTAACCCCGACCCTGGCCCCGGCTGCGCGGCGTCGTCCGGCAGGAAGCCGCCGCGCAGGCCGCCCTGCTGCGGCGGGCGGTCCCCTACGGGGTCATGCCCGTCAGGGCTCGGCCCGGCGCGCGCCGCGGCGCCGCTGCCGCCTGCGTTGCCGCCCGGCTCGACGCTCGTGCCGCCGTCCGGGTCAATGGTGACCAGCCAGTCAATGGGCAGCCCGAGGCCGGCCGTGGCCTGGGCGCTGGTGCTCTCCTCCGCAGCCCCCTGCAGGCACCGCGCCGCATATGCTGAGCCTGTATGCGGTCACAGGCAATGCTGCTGAGCGGTAGTAATCTACCAGCCAGACGAAAAATGCCTCAAGAGTGGACTCCACACCTCTGGCCCCGTCACCTCATGACAACAGGCGCCGCCGCGCGCGCGCCTGCGGACGCGCTCCCGCCTCCGCTCCTCGCCCAGGGGCGCCGCCCCCGCCCAGCAACGCGCCAGCGCCCGATCGGCCGCTGGCGCGGTCAGCGCCTGCCTCCGCTGCTGACGTGGTTGCGCCGGCCGCCGCACGCGAAGCAGGCGCCCCAGCGCCGCCTTCGTCGCCCGCCCCGCCGCCGCTGGCGCCGGCCGCGCTCCCGGGGGCAGGCGCGGGGGCCCCGCTCGCGAGGGGCGCCGCGAGCGCTGCTGCATCGCCGCCGCCCGCGTCGTCGTCATCGAACCACTCCCCGCTGCCGGCACCATCGAGGTCGGCACCGGCTGCGTCGGCCCCGTCGCTGTCGGGGCCCCAGGGCGGCCGGAGCGCAGTCGGGTGCCACAGCACAGCTTCACCCTCCACCGCTACCGCGCCCTGCCCCGCAGCATCGGCCAAACGTTACAGCACTGCGCTCAGTAGAACCGCAAAGGCACGTTGGCAAATGAAAGGGGGCGTTTTGCATCAGGCTGAACTAAGAGCGTGAGCTTTTCATGCACGAACGTGTTTCTTCGCGCGTGCTTGCTTTACAGTATATACAAACCTGTACATGGTCTGATCTAATGCAATCGCAACCCAAGCTGCGCAGGTGGCGGCAGCAAGGCACGCAGCAGCAAGTTCCCTGGCCGCTGCCACGCCTCCGACAGGCTCGCGCGCGCGGGCAGGCTAGCCCTGAGCCAGCACGCATGCATGCACTTCATCCGCCGCCCGGCAGCCCGGCGAAGTTGTGTTTCAGGCGCGGCCGCGCCTGGAAGTGCAGCGAGGAGCGCAGCGGCGGGTCGGCCGGGCTGCGCGGGCTGCCCGCGGCGGCGCCGGGGGCCCCGCGCGCCTCCGCGCCGGGCTCGCCCTCAGGCGCGGACACCTGGCGCGCAGGCAGGCGGGCCGCCCTGTTGCTCCAGATCCTGGCGCCGCCCTGGCTACAGAGCGTGTTTGACAGCGTGTCTGACAGCCTGCGGCACCGGGCAGGCGCGCAGGTTGCCAGGTCCTTCAGGCTCCCGGGCATGAGCGCGCAGGCAGCGAGCGGGTCGACGCCAGGTGGGGAGCCCGGCTGCCCGCCAGGCAGCGCCCCGCTGCGGCGCGCGCCCGCCGGCGCGCGCGGTCGCGCGGGCGCGGCGAGCGCGGGGCGCGCGCCTGGTGCAGGCCCAGGCGGTACTCCTGGTGCAGGCCCCAGGAGTAGGTTCTCGGCGTGCAGGGTACTGTGGGGTCTCGGGCAGGGCAGGCGCGCCTGGTGCAGGCCCAGGCGGTACTGAATGCCGTCGGCGCGCTTGGCGCTGCACACGTCCAGGCCCAGCGCCAGCGGCACGCCGCAGTACGCCGCGGCCGAGTCCAGGAACTCGGCGTTCCAGGCCGCCGACGCCTACGGCCGCGCGCGCAGGCCTTCAAGGGATCACAGGGCAGGGCGCCGCCGGCGGGGGCCTTGACACTGTCAGGGACGTTGATGCCTGCGGCAAAGCACAGAGCCTCTAGGTGGAGCGCTTGCCGGTGGAGCGAGACATGTAGCAGCATGCCTGGACTGCCGCTGTCAGACGCGCAAGCAAGCTTCCCAAGCAGTACATCAGCCTCAAAACCCAGCCCTAGCCATGCGCAGGAAGCCATGCTCTTCACTGGCTGCAGCACGCCCTGCGCCAGGTCCCCTGCCCTGCATGATGCTGCCTGCGGGCGTGCTCACGCAAGAAGGTCGTCCTCCCTGTAAAACGTACCTAAGATGTCCCACTATCCCTAGGACGGCGTGCCTGCAGCTCATGGCCCGGCAGCTCGTGCTTCAGCCATGCCTGTCCGCGCACGGCTGGCGCCGGCGGCTGCGCGGCGGCCGCCGCCGCGCCGCCCGCATGCCCGTCTGCAGGCCCGCACTCTGCCAGGTCGAGCAGGGCGGGGCCCCCAGATGGAGCCCCGGGTGGACTGTCCCCGGGGAGATCCTCCTGCGGCCGGCTGTCGGCGTCACGGTCCAGGCGTGAGTCTGCAGCTGGGTACAGCTCAGTGTCCAGGGTCTCCGCCGCGGCGCTGCCAGTGACCTCCTCCGCGCCGTTGGCCCCCGCGGGGCCAGGCGCGGCGGTCGGCGCCGCAGGGGGGCGGCGCGGCGCGCTCGCATGCGGCGCATCCGCGCGAGCGGCCCGGCGCGCTCGCAGCTCCGCGCGGGCAGTCGCCAGGTTTGGCACCTCGCAAACCGCGTTGAGCGTGGTGGCCCTGCGCGCGCATGCGCGAGCATGGCGGTTTGCAGGCAGCGCACGTCCTCAGCGTGATGACCCAGGGCCATCATAACAGTGCTGACATGCTGTAGTCTGGCGCCGGAGGCATGACACAACGAGCACCATGCGTGTCTTGCAGACGATGCTGCGGGGAGGTGCAACAAATGCGGTGCTACATGCCCGGCGAGGTGCTCTGGTACAGAGCATGGCCGCCAGGCAAGGAGTGTCACTGCATCATTGCCAACGGTGCCGCACAGCGCTGTCCCAATGGGGTGTAGACACAGGATGGTCAACGACAGGGTGCCAGCCAGAGGATGTGGATGACATGCATCTTGGCTCTGTCTTGCACTCGTCTGCCACCAACGGCGCGCGGGGGCGCACTTGCCCAGGCCCACGCGGGTGCGCGCGCAGAGGCTGTAGTTGTTGAGATCCTTGAGCGTCTGGCCCTGTCGGCGCAGGAGCGCAGCTGTTGCACGTACTGTTAGAATAACCAAGCTCAGCAAACCAGACTCTCCAGGGCAGGCTTGGTTCTCCCCGTCTGGGCAATAAAAGAGCATGTGCAGCACTGCTCAGAAGGCGCAGCGGCACGCGCACAAGGTGCAAGGCTGCGACGTGTGCAAGCCAAGCTATCCGCGGCGCGTTTGAGGCGCGCACCACGCGCTCGCCGCGGCGGTGCGCGGCATGCATCTGCTGGGCGCGCGCGCGGCCCAGCAGCGCCAGCCACCAGCTGTGGCCGCCAGTCTTTCCGAGCACCCGGTCGAGCACCTGCGGCCGTGCGCGGGCAGGTTGCCAGGCCAGACAGGTGGAGCTGCACAGGAGAGTGCAGGCGGAGGCATGGCCGGGCATGCCTTGCCAGGCCATGCCAGGCATTGGCAGGCTGTGCGGCGTAGCTCTGCGGCAGTGAGCGCACACGGTTTGCAGCCACAGGCAGCAGAGAGCCGGAGCGCGTGTGACGAAGCACGCACCAGGCCCCCCGAGTTGGCGTCAAAGGCCGGGACGAACGGCACCCACAGCGCGTGCAGCGCCAGCAGCTGCTGCGTGCGCGACAGGCCCGACGCGCACGTCTGACCCAGCGGCGGCGGCTCGCACGGCAGCGTGCGCGCCAGGCCGTCCAGCGCGCGCACGCTCTGCACGGCCTGGTCCCAGAAATTTGCGTGGATGGCGCCGCGCACGCGCGCCCGATGCTCCAGCTTCTCCGGCACGATCATTGCGGCGCGCTTGGCTCCGCGGATTAGCGCCCCACGCCGGACATGTGCATGCTGGCAACAGGCCTGCGGGCTGCCAGCGGCTTCACCCTCTCCTCTTTCGTTGCTGCTCCAGAGCGTCGATCACGGTTTGTGGCGCCAGGAGAGGAAGCCTGTGCAGGCCATAGCTTGTGCAGGAAAGCAACAGCCTGTTGCCAACAGGAAAGCTGACCTGCATCTTGCTCGCAAGATGTCTCATCTGGCTGTGCACCCTTGCTCAAGATGTCAGGCAGGTCAGGCAGCCATTGTCCTACTTCAGCTCTGCGCAGCCGCAGCAGTTGCGCTTTGTGGAGCCTGGCCGCCTGAGCAGCCTGGCTGGTTAAGGCTTCCACCTTGTGCGTCATCACTCCTTGTTTTCTCTGCCACAGGCCGCATGTCTGTCTCCTGCGTCTTGTGTGAAGTTGTTTAGCATCATACATCACAGCACAGTATGGCGGCGCACAAGGTTATTGCTGAGGGAGCAGCTAGGCCTTCAGCTCCACGCCTGGACCAGCTCCCCGCAGAGGCACGTGCAGGGGTGCAAGGAGCTCGCGCCCTGCCTGTTGCCGCAGGGGCCGCGGCGCTCTGTACGCAGGGAGCTCGCCGCGCCTTCGTTTTGAGATGCCTGTGTCTCTGCAGGTCCTGCAGGCGTGCGCGTTCCGCCTTGCCGAGGACTGCTGGGTCAGACCCGAAGCCTTCAAAGGAGCTTTCTTGCTGCCGACAGTCTGCAGGCGCGCACCGCAGCTTTCAACACAGGTAGCAGCCACAAGCCTGCAGCAGCCATGCTCGAGACCCGATGCGCGTGGCAGGCGGTTCAAGGAGGCGCTCGAGCAGCCGTTTTGGAGCGAGCTGGACGGGCGCCTCGCTGCTAGGCTGTGGCGGGCGCTTGGACGGCCTGGCGCGCCCCTGCCTTCGCTACACGGTGTTAAAAAGGTTCATTATGCTACTGATGCACAAGCACGGCGTGGACGTTTGCGCCTCCCACTCAACTGAGCACTGGTTGAGCGCCGGCCTCTTTCGCTGCTGGTTGTACCAGCACCCTTTGGCTGCCGCAGGCACGCCCGAGGAAGCCAGCGTGCGGCGGTGGCTCAAGGTGCAAGGCGACGCTGTGGTGTCTATCTGTCACTTGAGCGTCAGAGGCCAAACGGTAGATAATGCGTCTGGACGCGACCTGGGAGCCGAGCGGCTGTCGACCTTGCTGGCCAGCCTGCCCGCGCTGACTTCGATAAAATACTTGGTCCTTAGCGCGGACCCGCACCGCACACCTACCGCAGCAGCCGTCCGCGCCTTCCTGGCCGGGGCCGCGCGCGCCATGGCGCGCTGCTCGGGCCTGCGGGCCCTGCATGCGGACATCGCCCTGCTTGGCCGGCTGGCGGACCAGCTTCCGCGGGCGCTGGTGCGCGAGCTGGCCAGCGTGCGCACCCTGGAAGACGTCAGCCTCTTCTTCAAGGCCAGTGAGGCCGGCAGGCCTGACTGGCCGGCCACCTTCAGCCTCGCGCACCTGGTGGCAGGCCTGGCCAGCTTGCCGCGGCTGCGTGCGCTGACCCTGATGATGTCACGTGTTGGCATGGACGCCACGCTGCCCGCCAGCGTGTCGCGCCTGGCGCAGCTGACCTCCCTGAGACTGCACGGGTTTTTTGGCGTGCGCTGCGAACCTGGCTGGGCGCGCCTGCCGGCGCTTGCGCGGCTCCGATTGTATGCATGCGAGTTTGCAGGCGACGGCGAGGCCGCGCTGCCGGGCATGGATGCGCTGGGCGCCTTGACCAGCCTGGAGCTGCAGAGGTGTCCCAGCCTGCGGCTGCTCCCCGCGTCCCTGTGGCGGCTATCGCAGCTGCGCTGCCTCAGCTATCTTCGCCACATGTATGAGGACCTGGCCGGCGTGCCGCGTAGCGCGCTGCCGGTCCCGGGCCTGCCCTTGGGCGCGCCCTGCTGTGCATCTCTGACGGAGTTGACCCTGGCGGGGCACAACCTGCACATGCCCCCGGGCGGCGCGCCCTGCTGCTTTGCGTCCCTGACGCATTTGACCCTGATGGGGCACAACCTGCGGGCCTTTCCGCCCTGCATCCTGGCCGCTATGCGCCTGAAGCACCTCTGCCTGACGGACTGCTGCTTTGGGCAGCTGCCTGAGGGCGTGAGCGCGCTCACTGGTCTTGAGGCGCTGCACCTTGGGTGGCCCTCACCAGTCATAAAGGAGGTGGGGGGCAGCATTGACGCCCGCGCCCTGGGCAGCCTGGCCGGCTTCCCGCACCTGCGCCGCCTGAGCTTTGAAAACTGCAGCGTGCTGTTTCACTCAGACTTCCAAGCCGCGGCTGCGCACCCGCGCCTGGAGCGGCTTGAGCTCGTGACCGCGTATCCTGAACCCGGCCCATCGTGCGTGGCATTCCTGGGGTTTGTGTGGGCTCTGATGCAGCGAGGCCGCGCGCGCGCGCTTTCTCTCGCGGCCAGCCGTGTCCGAGGCGCGGGGCAGCGCAGCGGCCTCAACTTCCGCGCCGCGCTGGAGGCTGTGGGGTACCCGTTGAAGGTTATGAGGAAGGTGGGGTATAGAGATGCTGACGACAGCATGGAGGACGATGATGTGCATGAGGATTTTGACGACGAAGGGTACGATGATCTTCCCCTCTGACGAGGAGTAGGCAGTGTGCGCTGGGCAAGCGTGTGTGCCAGCCGTGTAGAGGACGGCGGCAGCAGTGTCCTAGCGCGTGCTGCTGTCTTCTGCATATCACACCAGTTAGAATGGATGGCATAGGATGCACCGTAGTCAGGTGTGGACCAGCAAGGGGCGTGCTTTGCCAAGGGGCCTAGGGAAGCCACGCGCGCCTGACCGAGCGGTCTCTTAAGTCCTTTTTGTTTAGCAAGCGGCCTGGCGCCAAGTAATTCGGGCATGCAGGGAGCGATGCAGTGCGACCCGGCTGCTTGCATGCTGTGTATGCTGCGCGCCTGTAGGAGAGGCAAGGTACAGTGGTGGGATGCCTTGGACTGCACGTTGCCCTCGCAGCTCGTCAGGACGCCTGGGACAAGTTTGAGGCATGTATGTGGAAGTGCTCTGGTCGTGACTGCTGTCCCCTCAGCGCAGCAGCGCTCCATCGCCAGTGGCAGAGCATGTGCCTGAACGTGAGCAGCTTGCCACTGTACCAGTGTGCGCCTTACATGGCCGCTGCAGCTCTGAGTGTTTGATGTCTTTGTTACACCCACCAGTTACAGGCCTGTTGGGGCAGCGAGGCGTGAGCTTCACACGACAGGGAGCTGCCGATGCGCCGTCTTCATCAGCTTTCAAGCCACGACATGGTCCCAACAGACACTTGCAGCTTATCAGGCGAGACAGGGGCCAGCGCCATGCCGGAGGTGCGCAAGGGTAATGCAATGCAGGGTGCATCAGTACAGGACGACCGCCCCGCATGCATCAGAGAAGGACGACCGCCGCGCGTGCATCAGGCCTTCCACCCATGCATGCATGTTGCTTGAGGGCCATGCCGCCGGCGGCCCCCTCCCTGCGCGCATGCCCCTGAGGCCATTCCTGCTCCTCATGCGCTGCCAGCCGTGCATGACATGCACTGCATGTGCCGGTCCCCAACCGAAAGCCCAATGCACCAAACCCTGCCATGGTGAAAGACGCATGCGTCCATGACCTGCGACACAGGCAGAGTGCACACACGCCGTCTGGGCTGGGTGGTTGCCCCATGCGCGGCCTGCGCGCTGCTGCATGCTCATGCGCCGTCTGGGGGGCGGGCATGCCCGGGTGCTGTCTGGGCGCCCAGGGCGCCGCCTACAGCGCACCGTGTGCGGCTCACGGGCTTGCACTCTCGTGCAGGCCGTCCGGGCGCTGCAGGAGCTCACATGCTGCCTGGGCTGCTGGGTGCCCTGTGCGCGACCTGCAGACGCTCTGTGCGCCGCCTGCAGAGTTTGCATTCTCATGCACACATCACTGCAAGCGTGATTGCAGGCACCAGGTGTGCATGAGCACTTCGTGTTGGTGTGACATGGGTCGCCGAACTTCGAGCAAGCGGACACTGGCCCTTTGCTTGCATCCTGCACTTTCTTTGTCGGATTTATATGCCACCCTGCATGGTGCTGCCCGGAGGCACCAGTAAATGATTTGCGTTCTGTGCAATGCGCATTGGTAGCCTTCGTGGACTTGTTAGCCGCCCACCATCAGATACAGCTAATATGGACAGTGCCAGTGATGAGAGTAGTGAGCCGTAGGCGCGCGTCACCACCGGGAGGGTGGGGGGGCCCGCCTGCAGTAGGCCGTGACAGCGGGCCTGATGGGCGTGGCGTGGCCCACAGCCTGGGGTCCACATGTCGCATGTCCAGGATACGGTGCAGGGTAACGCGAGCGGAAAGCGGCCGGCTGGCATGCTGTTCATGGATCACACACATTACACCGGCCCGACACGCAGGGCAGCAAAGCAGCAGGCTGCAGCACACACACCACAGCACACATACGCAGTCCCACCACTGTGCCTCGCCTCTCCTACAGGCGCGCAAAATTCATAGCAGACATGCAGCCGGGCCGCACTGCATCGCTCCCTGCATGCCCGAGACACATGCCGCCAGGCCGCTCACTATACCCATAAGAATGTTGAGACACCGCTCGGTCGGGCCCACATGGCTTGCACAGGCGCCTTGCCGCAGCGGGCCCCTCACTGGCCAACACCTGACTACGGTGCATTGCATGCAATCCTGTCCGATTTGGCGTGACACACGCAGGACAGCAGCATGCGCTTGGACACTGCCGCAACCGTCCCCTACACAGCTGGCACACATGCTTGCCCGTCAGAGGACTACAGCTCATCAGAGGAGTAGTCCTCGTCAAAGGACGCCTCGTCAAAGGGCTCCTCGTCAAAGGGCTCCTCGTCAGCGGATTCCTCGTCAGAGGAGTAAGCATACACATCGAACGGGGGCCCCATAGCCGCCAGGGCGGCACGGAAGCTGCTGCTGCTGCCCCGCCCCGCGCCTTGAACAGAGCTTCCCGCGAGGCAGAGTACGCGTGCGCGTCCTCGCTTTAGGAGAGCACACGCGAAGCCCAGGAATGCCGCGCACGATGGGCCGCTGTCAGGATACGCAGTCCAGAGCGTTAGCCGCTCCAGGCTCGGGTGCGCAGCCGCGGCCTGGAAGTCTGAGCAGAAGAGCAAGCTGCAGTTTTCCAAGCACAGGCTGCGCAGGTGCGGGAAGGCGGCCAGGCTGCCCAGGGCCCGGGCGTCAACGCTGCCCCCAACCTCATCTTCGGCTGGTGCGGGCCACCCGAGGTGCAGGTCCTCGAGACCAGTGAGCGCGCTCACGCCCTCGGGCAGCTGCTCAAAGCAGCAGCGGGACAGATCGAGGTGCGTCAAGCGTGTAGCGCCCAGGATGCAGGGAGGAAAGGCCCGCAGGCTGTGTCCTGCCAGAGTCAGGTGGGTAAGAGACGCAAAGCAGTAGGGCGCGCCGCCCGGGGGCGTGTGCAGGTTGTAGCCCGCCAGGGTCAAGTGCGTCAGAGACGCAAAGCAGGGCGCGCCCAAGGGCAGGCCCGGGACCGGCAGCGCGCTGCGCGGCACGCCCGCCAGGCTATGCTTATAGGGATGGTGGCTAAGGCAGCGCAGCTGCGACAGCCGCCACAGGGACGTGGGGAGCAGCCTCAGGCTGGGACACCAATGCAGATCCAGGCTGGTCAGGGCGCCCAGCGCGTCCATGCCCGGCAGCGCGGCCTCGCCGTCGCCCGCAAACTCGCATCCCACGATATTGAGACGAGCAAGCGCCGGCAGGCGCGCCCAGCCGGGTTCGCAGCGCAGGCCATGAAACCCGCGCAGGCCCAGGTAGTTCAGCTGCGCCAGGCGCGACACGCTGGCGGGCAGCGTGGCCTCCATGCACACGTTCCGCACCGTCAGGATCAGCGTGCGCAGCCGCGTCAGGCCGGCCAGGCCCGCCACCAGGTGCGCGAGGCTGAAGGTGACCGGCCAGTCGGGCCTGTTGGCCTCGCAGGCCTCAAAGTCGAGGCTGACATCTTCCAGTGAGCGCACGCTGGCCAGCTCGCGCACCAGCGCCTTGGGGAGCTGGCCCGCCAGCCCGCCGACGAGGGAGATGCGCAGACTCAGAGTCTGCAGGCTCGCGCAGCGCGCTATGGCGCGCGCGGCCCCGGCCAGGAAGGCGCGGATGGCTGCACGAGTAGGGCTGCGGTGCAAGTCCGCGCGCAGCATCAACCAGCCGATGGACGTCAGCGCAGGCAGGCTGGCCAGCAAGGTCGACAGCTGCGCAGCGTCCAGGTCGCGGCCAGGTACGATGACGGTCCCACACCGTTCTTGACCGATGGACAGGCCACTCACGCACTTGACAGCGCCGCCTTGCACCTCGAGCCACCGCCGGGCGCTGGCTTCCTCGGGCGTGCCTGCGGCAGCCAAGGGGCGCTGGTGCAACCACAACCGATCGACTTTGGCGCTCAAACAGTGCTCAGTTGAGTGGGGGTTGCACTCTTCCAGGCGTGCCTTGTGCATAAGTAGCAGAATGAACCTCTTAACCCCGTATAGCAAGGGAAGGGGCGCGCCGGGCCGCTCAAGCGCCCGCCACAGCCTGGCAGCCAGGGCCCCCTCCAGCTCGCTCCAAAACGGCTGCTCGAGCGCCTCCTTGATCCGCCTGCCACGCGCATCGGGTCCCAAGCTTGGCTGCTGCAGGCTTGTGGCTGCTTCCAACGTTGAAAGGTGCGGTGCGCGCCTGCAGACTGTCGGCAGCAAGAAAGCTTCTTTTAAGGCTTCGGGTCTGATCCAGCAGTTCTTAGCAAGGCGAAGCACGCACGCCTGCAGGACCTGCAGAGACCACAGGCATCCCACGTCAAAGGCGAGGCAAGCTCCCTGCGCACAGAGCGCCGAGGCCCCTGCGGCAGCAGGCAGGGCGCGAGCTCCCCTGCACGCGCCTCTGCGGGGAGCTGGTCCAGGCGTAGAGATGAGGGCCCTGCTGTGCTCTTGGCATTGGGTTCGGGCACCACCATACCGCGCTGCGCCATATGGAGCAAAGAAAGGCTACACACGACGCAAGGAACAAACACGCCGCCTGTGCAGAAAAAACAGCGTATGATGACGTACAAGGTGGAACCCCTGAAACAGCCAAGCTCAGGCTGCTCGGGCAACCAGCCTCTGCAGTGGGACTGCCGCCGCAGCGCAGAGCTCAAACAAGGGAGTCTTGAACGTGCGACGACTGTGTACTTTGCTCCAACACAAGAAAACCCCTGCATTGGCCCCATGTGGGGCTGCACAGGAACACAGCTCAGGAACACAGCAGGCTGCAGCCCTTGCTCCTCGTCAGACCTTCCTGTATCTAGCGCACTGTGCTTGCTGTAGCTCTTCCACCTCGTCAAGCCAAGTGTGTGCTGTAGGAGCTCTCACAGTTGTACACTTAATCGTGAAAGATGATGGGCGCCTCTCCGCCAGCGGGTGGCTGCACAGGCTGATAGGCAAAGCGCAGGAGCAGAGCACGTTGGCCGCGTGGCAGCAAGCAGGATGGCAGTGCAGGACGTTAGAGGTGGGTACACTGCATGTTGCTTGCGTTCTGTCATAGGTGTGCAGACAGAGAGACTAACGTTGGTCTGTGTTTACTCGCGCAGTGTACGCCTTCGCCACCCCTCCCTGCTGGCTTGCAGAGCGTTGCTTGCACACCAGCCCACTCCCTTTTCCCTGACCATGCAGGTTGGCAGCGCTCGCGCTGGCCTTCTCCGTGGGCGTGCTTCTGCAGCTACTGGTAGGCTGCCCGCGCCTCCCGACAGCCGCACCCTCGCCGGCGGGCTCCGGGCTGAAGCGCGCCGCGCCCGCCAGGGCTGCATCCTCTGGCACAACTGGTGGCCGATGCTGACGGCCTTCTTCTACGTCCTGGTCCCCATGCCCTACCTCTTCTTCGGCACCAGCCCCGCATCTGCGCACGGCACCAGCAACCTGGCCAGCGGGTGGGCTCGCCCTTGCGGTGGCCCTCTGTCCGCGGCCTCTGGGTGCTGCCTCCGACGTAGAGACAGCGCCAGCAGCGCCTGCCCGGCCGTCTGCTGAGACCCTGGCTGCTGGGCGCAGGTGGATTGACGCGGGCAAGTTCCTGACGGGCTTCTCGGCGGTCGGCTCCGTGGCAATCCCGGCCATCCTGTTTCACGCGCAGAAGATCACCGGCGGCGCGCTGGCCATGGAGCTGGGCGCGGTCGCGGTGCTGGGCGGCACCGCATTCGCCGCCGACTACCTCAACAGCAGGGACGGCTACTATGCCGGCTACTAGCGCGCGTGGGTACACGCGCCGCGTGTGGGTGGCCCCAGCTTGTGTGCGCGGTCCCTGCTGCAGCCACGCTTGTACATTTGTAAGGATGCCGGCAGGGACAGCGAGAATGCATGCAAGACCTCCAGCAGGTGCTTCCCCAGCATGTCAGATGCGCAGCAAGCTTTCACCTAAATTGTAAACCAAGTCATCAGAGTCTCCACTCCTGCGTCTGAGTGCATTTTTGTCAGCAAGCGAGTTTGAAGCTTCCAGGGAGCATAGGGGAACACGATTATAGCGTTCTAACAGCGCTGCGCTGAAAGCACATGACCAGAGCTGCACAGCAGCGTATCAAATAACTACCGGGCCTGACGACAAACTGGCGGACTAGAACGCAACAGGTAGTTTGCCCGACCAGCCCACCAAAGCAGGCGAGATCTGTACACCAGCCCGTCATCTCCCTTGCAAGCGAACACACTGCCAGCGAAGGCAGACCATGATTTGGGCCAATGCCGGCTTTATACAGGTAACATACAACAAAACCTGGGGACACGACACAAAACTGAGTTGCACATGCAATTTCCACCCAAAGACTCTCCCCTGAAAGCAGCTCTCGGCTTGTACCCAGTAGCTACTCAGTACCAGCAGCACTCGACCTTGCCAACCCCGGTGCTGGCAGCTGCGCCTTGAAGCGGTGCCCTCATGCTGCCACCCCTTAGCAGGCGCGCTCACCACGCCTGCATGCACTGTCGGCAGCTGCGCGGGCCCGCACGGTGGGCGCCAGGACTCCGCACTTCTGCTGCTAGCTGCGCACCCGGCGCCGCCTGCGGTCTGCCCCAACATCAGGAGGCGGCGGCGCGACACCCCTCCCAGCTGCCAAACTCTCGGCCCAGTGCGCATCCCCTCGGCAGCGCCACTGGGGCGGCACCTCCAGGCAGGCAGCACGAGGACACTCAGCCCGTCAGACACACACCCTGCGCCGCACGCTGCCCACCCGGGCAGCTGCAGGCGGAGAGAGGGGCAGCCCCCCCGCTCCTCGGACGCGCCAACCGGCGCGCTCAGCGCGCGGCCGCGCCGTTGGCGGCGGCCGCGCCGGCGACCGGCGCGAGCGCACGCCAGGCCTTTGCGCTGTCGGCCGCAAGCTGCGCCTGCGCGGCCGCGAATGCGCGCAGCACGGCGGCGAACTCGCGCGCGCGCTCGCGTTGGAAGCGCACCAGCTCCTCGCTCATGCGCTGCACGATGGTCTCATACGCGCCGCGCGCGGCCTCCACACGCCGCTGCGCCTCGTTCAGCTCGCGCTCCGCCTCGGACACCTTCTCCTCCTGCGCGCCGGGCCGCGCCCGGGTCAGCCGCCCGCGCGCGCATTGCAAGGGTGCAGGGTGGGGTGCATGTGTAGGGTATACTACCCCACAGCATATGCTTACATACACAGAGACCCGGCGAGCTCACGCAGCGCCCCGACTATTTTCCGCCATTGCGCAGCTACCCCCATGTGCGCAGGTCACGGCCTCCCCACACCGCGCCTTCTGTGAGCGACTCCCTGGAGGCACCCTGCTTCCTGGTGAAGTGCTCTCCACACTCATGCTGAGACCGACACCAACACTAGCTTATCACAGCACTGGAGCACGCGAGTGCCGGCTCTGAGCGTCTCGAGAGCGCGCCTTGATGCCGGGCACGCCCCGCATCTTCAGCAGCTTGCCGCGGCGCATCTCCATGTCGGCCTTGGCGTGCTGCAGCGCGCTCAGCGCGGCGCCGCGGTCTGCCATCACCGCCTTGGCGCTCCGCACCAGCCGCACAAACTCCTTCAGCGGCGCCTCGAAGGACACGCTCAGCGCGTCCGCCTGCACCTGCGCACGCACGGCAGGCACGCCCTTCACAACTAGGACGACACCTCGCTCTGGGGGAGAGCCTTCGCGTCCCTTACACAAACCTCCCGCCCTGTCTGCTCAGGTTGCGCCCGCCCTGGTTGTTGAGCTTGCTGAAGCAACCCAGCCAGCAGAACCCCTCGTACAGGCCCAGGCCTGACACGTCAGGCAACATGCACTGAGACTGGCAGCCACAGACACAGCCTCAATCAGGCTTCAGCTGCAACCTACTCTCGGGCGGGGCACCTGCGACGCGCGCGCAAGCGTGTCGGCCTTCTCGCCCAGGTTGCTGAAGCCGTCGGCCAGCGGCCCGCTCTCAAACTTGCCCAGGCCCAGCATGGACTCGCCGAACTCCGCCAGCGCGCCGCCCAGGTTGGCCTGCTGCCTGATCAGGCGCTGCGCCTGCCGGTGCGCCTCCGACAGGTGCGCCTCCAGCTGGAACATGTAGTCGCGCACCTGCGGCGTGTGCAGCAAGCTCAGAACAGAATGGTGCAGAACACCCTGCTGACAGAGGGTAAACTGCACAGCAAACACATAATGTACATGCCACGAACGATGTCACAAGAGGTCAGCTCCTGTGCCTGGCGGACAAACTGCGTGCACGCGTTTTGACATCGCATGCGTTATTAAGCATCTCGTGTGCGTTGCATCCGCGTGGCGTGTTCGCCCTTGAGAACCAGGGTGCGCAGGGAGAGCTGACGCACAGCCGCGCAGTGGCGGCCAGCGCGGGCGCGCCTTGAGGTACTCAGAGTCCTCATCCTCGTCGGCCGACTTGCCCGCAATGAGCTCCTTCGTGCTGTGGCCCAGGTCGCGGAACATCTGCAGCGTGTTGGCCAGCTTGCGCTTGGCGCTGTTGCCGCCGCCGGTGGCCTCGTGGTTTGCGCGCGCCACCTCGATGCTCCAGTCCTCCTCGCTCGCCTCCAGGAAGTGCTGTAGGTCCTTGCTGTGCGTCAGCGCCGGGTGCGAGGCCTGCGCGGCCCCCGCCAGACCTGACAAATAAGCAGAGCCTGGCAAGCACGACGCTCGAGGTCCTTGCACACACCTGTCTGCTGTGCCCTGCGAGGCGTGTGCAGGACTCCACCAGGCATACAGATGCAGAGCCCAAGGCACTGCTGAGAGGAGCGCAACCATACTGCCTGGTCCTTGGCACGAGGGAGGACACTGGCACTGTGGTCTCGATGCATCTGGGCCCTGGCCCACATAAATGCTGGTAATTGACAAAAGCAGCCTGATGTTGTGGGCACCACGCGGTTGATGAACGACGTCAGCGTCCGCCGCCGCATCTCAATGAACTCTGTGGTCATCTGCAGCTTGGACATGGCGTTCTTCTCCGGCACTGGCGGCACGATGATGCCTGCAACCGGCAGATAGCGCCCCAGGGACACATATGAGCTGCGGCCTGCTGCGGCACATGGTCTCGACGCACGCTACAACACGCACACAACGCCAGGCACATGAGAAAATTCAGCCACACACGCCGCCGCCCGCTGCTCGCACAGCCCTGACATGCCCCGGCAAGAAGGTGTCCTGTTCCCCTGCACAAAGCGGCCTGCGCGCACCGCGGAACTGCTCTTGCAAGCGAGCATGCAGCCAGGCAAAGTCGCGGTAGCGGCGAATGACCTCAACCTCGCGCTGCTTATACTGCGGCGCGCTCGTCTTGGTCTGCACCTTGTACGATACATACGCCTGCCAGCGGCGCCACTGTCAGCCCCCAGCACGCGCGTGTCAACGCCTGTGCGACCTCAGTAATTGATGAACAGAGCGGGGGCAGAAAGCGCACGAGGCGCGCACCCCGACGTTGTCACCGGTCTTGTGCGGATCGGTAACAACAATCTGAAACTCGGACGCTGCTGCGCTGGGGGCCTGCATGCCGCAGCACCAGGGTTGCGTCAGCTTCTGAGGATGCTGCCACACTGGGACCTGCTGTGTCAGGCGTCGTCAGACATGTCTTCAAAAGCAGCTCTGTGCCAAACGATGCCTGGTCTAAGATGTTGGCTGTGCCGCACCTGCTGTGAGGCTCCTGCGCTTTCTGCAGCGTCCTGCGGTTCACAACGTAACACAATCAGGCCTCGCAACTTCACCTCAGTGCACTGCCACAGCTGGCAAGAAGAGTGCGCCAGCGCGAGGACTGCGCACCCCGTCCTTCAGCACCACACTCTCGTAGGGAGGCGGCGGCGCGTCCGTTGCCACGAAGGTTGCCGTCGCCGTCATCGGTTGGGTGCACCTTGCCTTCCTGCGCAATCCACCCGCGACTACAGTCAGAACTAGCCCGCAACAAGTTCCTGCTCGTCGTGCACAGGTCCTCAATACAACACAGGAGTGCCTTGACACCGCCTGATCGAGGGGAGATTGCGCACCATGCTCCCAAAACTAGAAGTGCGCTCCAGCGCAGTCCAGTAGAAGACTACAACACCCACAGCAGCTTCTGTGTCCTACCTTCTCTCCCTCTGCGCGCAAACTTTTCCCAGCAAATGGCACCTGCTTGAACCCTGTTAGTGGGTTTTCTTCCCAGTGACTTTGCCAGTGCCAAGAAAAGTCAGTCTCCTTCTTCGCCCTGTGTCTCCTCAGCCGTGTTCTGGTCCTGGGTACGCAAGCGCGTTTGTGCTAGTCAACCTTTGTGCACACTCTCTGCAGCTGGTGGGACTTACCCTCCACCGCTGTGGGCTTGTGCATCGGCAGGTTGCACAGGCACGCGCGCCAGCCAGGTTGTGAGCAAAGGCGCGGCCCGCGCATTCGCGCTTGTGTGCAACGCGGCAGCTGCGCCATGCTGCCAGCAGCCAGCTTGCTTGGCGCACACCATGCCTTGCTGATGTGCCTGCTCGCCTGCACGCTGCACGCGACACCGCTTCTCCCTGTCCGGGGCACTGGCGAACTGACGTGCACGCGTCGCAGGGCCCTGCGCGATGAGCGCTCAAGCCTGAGGAGCGCGCCCCATGGAAGAGTTCCTGCGAGTGAACGGCGTCGGCGGCGTGGCGCTTGTGGAGGAGGCCGCACAGAGCGCCTCTGAACCTGCCATGCACCGCCTGGCCGGCGACGAGGTGCACGGCCTGGCCGGCGAGGAGACAGCTGAGCTCGGCGCGCCCGCGGCGCTGCAGCCGGCGCGCGTGGTCAGCCTGCTGCGCACGGCCGCGCTGCTGTGCGGCAGCGCGCTGGCCTGCTGCGTCGCCGCGGCCGGCCTGGGCCTGCTGCTGTTCCTGCTCGTGTCGCGCTCGCTCGCGCCGGCCGCCGCGCACTTTGA
>JAABUO010002793.1_pt1 | contig 21139 bp, 25 predicted proteins | sample 5559291 | NCBI WGS metagenome assembly JAABUO01 (sample SAMN10711878, study PRJNA513372) | rock metagenome | isolation source: Antarctica rocks | place: Antarctica: Victoria Land, Finger Mt sud
CAGGTCCTCCGCTATATGGGCTGGATCGACCGGAATCTCGCGAGACCAGCAGGCAAGAGCGTCGAAGGCTTGATCATCGCGCACGAACTGGACAAGAGCACATCTTATGCGCTGCAAACCATTAGCCCCGTCAGATTTCTAAGATACGAGATTGAGTTCAGACTCACTGAACCACCTCTCCTATTCAGCTAAACCTCCTTCAGCCTGCAATCGCTTTCTTTTGTCTAGGGTCGTACTGCAGACGCGTCGACGTTCCCTGCCCTGTCCCACATACCCGAGGGGCACGCTGTTCTCTCACTGTTCTCAGTGAAGATCCCGCGCTACAGCGACAGCTTCACTCACAAAAGGCGTTGAGCACTCCCTGCAGGTAGTCAGGTGGCTCGCATAATTCCTACGCGCACCCCCTGCACCGTTCCGCTTCGCTGGAGTCATGCGCGCCGCAGACGTGTACGCACTAATGGCGCGATTCATCGTCCGGTGCAACTCCACCCCCCCGCGCACAGAGCTTGACGGCTGTAATGTTCACGCTTGGCCGCCCTCGACATTAAACAAATCGGGCATCCGCTACCGCTTGTATTCACGGGATGCAGAGAGCACTGGGCTGCCCACATGAACGATCTCAACGCGGAAGCCGAGGGGCTTCTCATCGTCCCCGCTTACAGTTACAGCCTGCTGTGCCTTGCCGTACGCTCGGTCGTTGAGGTACTTCCAGGCGTCCAGCGAGATACGCTCGTCGTGTGAATTGAGGTACTTCCCCCAGTATGCTGGGGCATCCAATGCCTCAAGAAACTGCTTCGCTGTGTAGGTCTTTGCTAACGTGGCCTCACTGCGAGGCCCTTCCTACCCTGCTTCCTTTTTTAGCCATAATTTACCTGCCGTAACTTATTGATTCCACTGAGTAGTTTATGCGGATAAACCGTTGAATTCGCCATGCTTAGATTTTCGTGGCCCAGGTCCCGGCGAGGCAATATGTGGCGTGTCCGTCTTGGCTAAATGCCCACGCGCCGGTTGGGGTGCAAGCTCCGCTTGGGGCAGTGGCCGGACCCACGATAGACGGAGAGACGACAGGCGTAGCAAAGGTGCATGACGTGTTGTAGATACAGGCAATGTATGCCTGATAGTTAGCAGAAGCACCACTAATGCCCGCGAGAGTCCAGCCTCCCGTGTGGGTTGCGTCTGGGCCAACCGACAGCATCCGGGATTGGTTAGATCCCATCTGATCCATCACCGCTGAGTTCGCATCTCCGGCAATATTCTCAACAGACCCGCGTGCCTTCACTGCAGCAGAGGAGTCCATTTGTTCGGCGGGCACTATCCCCGTTCCGATACGCTGTACCGCGAAGTAGCCGACTTTTGACGGGTCCGAAATCGCCGTTGTAATGTGCGCTAGGTCAATCGTGTTTCCACCCTGGATGGAAGCACTGGTAGCGTCGAATGTAATACCGGTTGTGGCGTACCCAGCAAGCGTGTTGCCAGTGATGGTGTTGGTAGGCGAGGCTACCAGGGAGATCATCGTTGCAGTTGGGTACGTGGCATCTCCCCGCAGCACGTTGCCTTGGATCGTGCTGTTCGTGGTGCCGCTGAGGGTGATGAAGTTGGCGTGCGTCTGCGAAAGCAGGTTGCCCTGAATCGCTAGGTTAGAGCTATTGTTGGCATAGATCCCATCCCCATTGCGGTTATCCACTTCGATGTTCGAGAGGAGAACACCCGAACTCCCCTCAATATCGACCGCATGGCCGGTTCCTGCATTCAAGCTCTCGATATAGCCATCTGTGAAAGTAATCCCACCCATCAATGCGGCTGTCGCACCGGAGATGTAGACACCACTCGTTGCCCAACCATCGACGGTTATATTGTGGAAGTGAAGGTCATACGCGGGGAGCTGAGCCGTGGTGGTCCCTCCGGGGTCAGAAATGTAAATACCGTAGGTAGATCCCGCGTTGTTGAAGAAGTCCACATCAACATCGTTGATCGCGGTGCCATAGATGTACATGCCATAGTTGGTTCCGCATCCGCCGCTTGCGTTGCAGGAAGCACCTATAGTGTTGAGAACAATGCTGTTTTCGGCAACACCATCAGCAGAGTCGAGATACCACCCATAAGTACTGAGGCCGGCGTACCCTCCGATGCCAGAGCCACCCCATCCGGCATTGGCATTCTGTACAGACCCCACGCCGAAGTTTGGCGCAGAGTGAAAATAGAAGTCACGGATACTGTCTTGTGATTGAACGTTGCTGACCGAGTAGCCTCCAGCGTAGTTGAAAGAGAGACCAGCAGCCGTGCCCGATGGCGTCACACTGCGCATGACTGAGAAGTTCCGAAAATCACCCCAGGCTGCGTAGTTGGTGCTGGTGCCCACAACATCCACAATGTCTGAACCAGCCGTGCTATTCAGAATGACAGAGACGGGTGCGCATGCCCCTGTAATACCCGAATAACCTGCATCGGTGCCCCGAATCCCGACATTGCCTTTGTTGATGACGAGCGCAGCTGTAGTTCGGTAGAAGTGAGAACCCAAGACGATGTGCCCAGAGGAGATCGCATTGATAGCGTTCTGCATAGGCACAGTGCTATCCGTCCCCGCTACTCCAAAAGCAGCATCTCCCACCGCTCCGAACCATTCAACGGGAACCTCGGTCGTACTGAGCCCGAAAACGACGTTGCCAGTTCCTTGCACCTGAATGATCGGCACAGATGGAGCATGAATAGGCCCATTGAGAGTAAGGGTTATTCCAGTGGCCGCGATGAGCTTTGCTCCCCCTATGAAGTCCAACGCGCAGGGAAGCACGGTGGTGGTGCCGATCAAGTAGGAGGCTCCCGGTGTAAGCACCACTTCCTTACCAGCAGTACACACTGCTGCGAGCGCCGCGCTGTCGTTGGTGGTGCCATCGGCCGCCGCGCCCGTCACCCCGGTCGGTAACGCTCCCACGATGCGCGAATCGTTGCCCTGCGCTGCTGTACCTCCCGTGGTGCCATAATTCAGCGCCGAAGCGCCGGTGGGGTAGGTTTGGGCCGAGAGCGGCAGCGCGAGGAGAAGCAAGAGTGGAAGGTATCGTTTCATGGATCTCCTTGGAGTTGTGGTGCGCACTAAATCTTTGTTGCCCCGGTTCCGGCGTTGCAGATATATGCGATCGGTCATGCTGCAGCCTCCATCTGGGTCCCACACTGGGCACAGCGGACTACATGCTCCTGGTACTCGCGCTCTTTCCCCATTAGGCTGCCATCCCTTCTCGCTCCCTAGCGCCACAAATCCGACACATCCTGACGTGCACGCAGTACGCATCAAGGGCGGCTCTCTGCGTCTCCCTCCGTTCACTGAGACTCCGGTTCGGAGCGTGGGCGCTCTCAGTGATGCGGGAGTACAGTTCCCTTCCGACCCTGCAGAGCCCGATCATGCGGCCCTCGGCTCGCGCTTCCGAGGCTGAAATATGAGCAGATCCGAGTCGTACCGCACCGGAAGACTCCCGGTCATGTTTTCGCGCGATTATCCAGAATGATCTCGTCCTCCCCCGTCCATTCACCAGTGGCCTTGTCTTTGGGTCGGTACAACAGGACCACATTGTGGGCGTCCTGCTCCAGATTCCCGCTCTCGCGGAGGTCCTGAATCGTGGGACGCCGGTTCGGGTCGGAATCACGGCGGGCCAGTTGCGAGAGCACCACGAACGGAATCCCGAGCGCCTTGCTCGTATCGCGCAGCGCAGCCGAGACGCGGTTGATCGCTTCCCTGCGGTCCCTCGCGTCCTCGTCGATGATCTGCACGAAATCCACGAAAATTACCTGGGCTCCCTTCGCGTGCATCTGCCTAGCCAAGGAGCTGATAGCCCGTGGGTCTAAGCCGGACTGATCGCAGATCCAGATGTCCAGACCATCGAAAGCGAACAGAGATTTCCGGGCGTGTTCCCTCTCCGAGATGTTCATCATTCTCGGATCACGAAGCTTATACGCCGGCAAACCAGACTGAATGGTCGCGAGACGGCGCAGTAACTGCTGCGCTCGCATTTCAAGCGAGATACAACCAACTTTGTACCCCAGCTTTGCAGCGTGGTGCATCGCCTGCAGCATAATGCTTGTCTTTCCCCGGCCAGGCAGAGCACCAACGTAGGTTAGCTCTCCTTCATGCCAGCCACCCATAGCCGCATCCAGCACCTCAATGCCTGTAGGAATCCCGAGCACTTCCCCGTCGCCGCGCGCGATCTGAGCCTTCATCGCGTCCCAGGTGGGCACGATGTATTCCCGGATGTGTTCGGGCCGTACCTTGTTATTTGAGGTCTGGAGTGCAAGGGCCTCTTCCTGGATGCTGCCCAGGATGTCCTCTCGCCAGCAGCCAGCCTTTCGCCGGCGCGATCGCAGAGCACCTGGATCCGTCGCGCCCTCGCAGCTTCCTTGATGATGTCCACGTAAGGTGCTACATCGGTTCCGCGCGGGAGCCCGTCCGTCAGCGAAGCGACATAGCCCATTCCCCCAACCGTAGCCTCTAACCCGAGCCGCTGCAGTTCAGAAGCCAACGTCACCAGATTTACGGCCCCGTCCTTTGCGTACATCGTTCGCATGACGCCGAGGATGGTGCGATGCGAACTCAAAAACACGCTCTCAATGGGGAGCTCGCCGGCCCCCGGCACTTCCCTCTCTTCCAACAGCATGATTCCGAGAAAAGCTCTCTCGGCAGAGATGGGATCAATCACTGCGCCCTCCTTTGTGCAAGCTCCATCAAATCCGGCGTAGCCGATGTTCTGTCTACTCCGGGCGGGTTCATCGGCGTACCCGTAGTCGTTCAGCCACGTTGCCGGATAGGGACAGAACTGATTGAGCTAGCAAATGAGGGCTTTCGACAGGGTACGCGCTTGGCCGATCTGTAACATAGTCCGGCATGAGGCAGCGGAGCTGCGCTATGGGCTCGGCCCATCATCAGAAAGGGTCTGCTTCTTTTATCCTTTTACCCTCATAGGCAGGCGTTGTTGTTTGTTTGTTTTGGGAGGGAAAGGAAGTGGTGATGTTGTGTCCTTAGGCTGGACGGACTGCTCTTGCAAATCAAAACGTTTATGTCGGAGTTTCCTGCTGACGTGCTGACGATCTGAACGCCTCTACGTCGAGCGGCAAGGAGCTTCTCTAAGCCTTTGCCGGAGATGCTGCAGGGACAGGTCCGCGTTTGCCATTCGTGCAGACTACATGGATGTGTCGATCTCAAATCCCCAAGCCTGGAGCAGAGCCTCCGGAATGAACTTCGTATTCCTGTTGCGACGTGCCCACTCGCGCAGACGAATCGACCTGACGTACTGGTCCGGCGTCAGATCGTACTCCTTCACCACGAGTTCAAACGATGTCACAGTAGGAATAACCGGTCCAATCGGCTCCGGCTTGCCCCAGTTCGGATTTCCGCGACGCTTTCCCATCCGTTTATCCCTCCCTTGCAGGGAACAACAGGGTGTAACCCGCAACAGACGTCAGCTTAGCACCCTTGAATAGCTGCAGCCTGCTCTTTGGGCGGGCTGACATTTCTGTCCACTTAATTCACGGCAGCTTCTCCGATTCCCGTGAACGGATCTAGAGTATGGGCCGGATGTTCTTGGACCTATCCCAGTTTGGTGGGCGCTCTCAGCGGGGCGTTGCGCGGATTCTCAGAGGGGGAGAGAGGATAGCCAAACTGAGATGCGTTAAGTTTCAGCTTTGGTGTGGCGTGTGTCACGTTGACCTGGAGCTTCAGGCTTTGCCGCATTGCAGCGATGCGTGCATCATTGTGCTTCTTCGAATATGCCATAAACACGTGAGGCGGGATCAATGAGCTACAGGCCATGGTGGGAGACTAGCTAATCCGACTGCAGCGTTCTGTAGCACTTGGGTGTAATGTGCTCAGCTCTCGGGTCGGCCCATCACCACTGAGGAAGGCCTCGGCAATGCGCTGCTTGTGAGATTGGCGGAGGTAGCGACCGCCCATGATGTCAAGGGTGCCAGTCGTCGCGGAACAGACCCCGCTCAGGGCAGTCGAAGCACGAGGCCGGTAGTTGCACTGAACAGATGTGAGTTCGGAACGGATGATCCGCGTGCCGACACCCGACATGCTCCCAATACCGAGTTCCGCCAGCCGTAGGTCCACATGCGGGAAGATGGTGAAGTCGAAACGCCAGTGGCCGAGATCGCAGCCGAGCCGGAAGCAACATCGGCCCCGCACTGGCGAAAGCCAAGCAGTGGAACACCAAGCGGGCGGCATGGCCGCCCGCTCTGACGTCACTGTATTCTGCCTATCGAGGGCTCGCTAAATGTTTGTGCTGAAAGAAGACGGGGCGCTGATCCCGATGAAGCCTGCGCAATTCGTTCTTGAGGAACACTTTCAGCAGCTCTTGGAAGACCATCCCGAACTGCTTGCAGGAGAACTCATCGATCCAGAAGAGCCGCGACAATGGTTACTGGTAGCGCGGGAGATCGGCATACCTGGCGAGTCCGACGGGACAGGATGGTGGTCAGCGGATCATCTTTTCCTAGACCAGGACGGCATCCCGACCATCGTTGAAGTGAAACGGCAAACCGACGCACGGCTCCGACGTGAGGTCGTTGGACAAATGCTCGACTATGCCGCAAATGCAGTCGCTTATCTTCCGGTGGCTTCGATCAGAGCGCGATTCGAAGAGGGTTGCGCGAAGAAGGACAAAGATCCCGACCAGGAGTTGCAGGATCGGCTCGGACAAGATGTTGACCCTGAGAAATTTTGGCTACAGGTGAAAACCAATCTTGAGGCCCAGAAGATTCGGTTACTTTTTGTAGCGGACGTGATTCCGCGTGAACTCAGGAGGGTTGTTGAGTTCCTCAATCGCCAGATGAACCCGGTGGAAGTCCTAGCATTAGAACTAAGACAATTCTCTGGCGAAAATGGTTTACGCACGCTCGTTCCGACTCTGTACGGACAAACCGAGGAGGCAAGGGGCGTGAAGTCCACGTCCTCGTCCCGCAATTGGGACGAAGACACAATTTTCATAGAACTTGAAGCGCGTCACGATAAGTCCGTCATAGACGGAGCCCGATTGGTCGCAAACTGGATCAAGACGCACGCGGACAAAATCTTCTACGGCCACGGCAAGGTCGAAGGTTCGATGACCGCCATGACGCTCTGTTCTGGAGAGAAATTATATCCATTGACCATCTCCACGCAGGGTAAGGTCTACATCAATTTTGTGAACTGCAAGCGCGGCCCGTTCCAAGACGCGAAAAGACGATCGAATTGGCTGGCGAAGTTTAACGAAATCTCTGGGCTGTCGCTATCCTCAGACTGCATCGATAAAATGCCGCCAGTTTCGTTACATTTCCTCGCTTCTGGCACTCGAATGGCCGAGTTCCTCAAGGTGATGGACTGGTTCGTCTCCGTGTTGAAAAATACTCAGCCCGAGGTAGTCGATCAGTGATTCGGGCGCTGTTGCATTAACTCCAGAACAGCCGATCGACATACAAGATGTAGCGTTGTCCGTCATAGCCTTACCCCACACCTTGTGGCCCCAAAAGTTAATGCAACAGAGCCGGCTGAAAGACGTGCCAGGGACGACGATTATTCTGGAGACGAAGGGCTTTGACCCACTGGCTGAGGTTAAGGCCAGCGCCGCGGCTCGCTGGGTGAATGCTGTGAACGCTGAAGGCAGTCATGGCCGTTGGCGGTATGAGCTAGCGCGGAGCGTGTCGAGCGTAGGCGAAAGATCGCAGCAATCCACCAATAACGAAATCGGCTTTTATACACGGATGGTAAGGAGAGCACTGATGAGTGATTCGGAGATGCAAGCGGAGTTGGAACGCCTTCGGGCAGAGAATGCCCAGCTCAAGAATAAAGACAAGGGCGGTCTTACGCTCAAGGTAAGCGAGAAAGGCGGTCTCTCCTTGTACGGCATGGGCCGGTTTCCGGTGACGCTCTATAAAGAGCAGTGGCTCCGCATTCTGGCCAGCGCAGCGGACATCGAGGCTTTCATTCGCGAAAACGACTCGAAACTGAAAGCCAAGGAGTAGGGAATTGAAGCACACGGTTCAACGCGGCCTGTGTTGTCCATGTGGGCGGACCGGCATCATCGCGTTCGGGTTGTGTCCAACCTGCTATTCACTCAAGCGTCAGGATCAGGAATACTTCGGCGGTCTGCGAGAGCAGGTTTTGGAACGGGATGAGTACCGATGCCGAGTCTGTGAGGCTCCCGGTCGCGATAAGAGGTCGATCACTGTCCATCACCGCGTCCCTGGCAATCGGTTCTGAACTTGATGATCTCTCTCTGCCCTGGGTGTCATGCCAAAGTTCATCGGACCAAAGCCGTGCTTTCGCAAATGCCGCCGCTGTTGCTGGAGCTGTGGCGGGAGCAGCATCCCGAAGGGCATGAGCAGACCGCTTTGCAATTTAGCTCGTCGCCCCCCAGACTTCCGCAAACACTTCCTCGATTGCAGAAGTTTCGCCGTCTGTGAGCTTAGAGAATTCGCGTTCCCTCGCGCGTTTAGAGAGTGTGCCGTTGTTCTGCTGCAGGAACCGCCACAACAAGTCCAAGGTGGTCTTTGGCATATCAAAGAACACCTCAACGCGGCTGACGAAGGAATCGTATGTTTTCAAGTATTGGACCTCCCTCGGAAGATCCTCTTCAACTGTTTCAGCCACACGATCAAACAGGAACTCTGCGTGAGCAGTGGCATCGAAGAAACGATAGAAGTCCGCTGTTTCGTTCCTGACTTCAACATTGCCGTCCATCCTGGGTGCCCAGTCGATAACCTCCAGCAAAGGCCGCGAATAGGATTCGAGGACCTGCCGGTAGAGATCCAGGCGGCGCAGAATTGCTGCGCTGATCGGGAAGATCACTCCGAGCGGATTGAAGCCTCCTCGGGCAAGAACATGGTGGATCAACCAGCGATGCAAGCGACCGTTTCCGTCGACAAAGGGATGAATGTAAACGAAGCCGAAGGCGAGAACCGCCGCAGCGATGACGGGATCGGAACCGCCGCCAGAAGAGCGGTCATCGAACGCGACCATGCCTTCTACCAGGGCTGAAAGGTCTTCTGACCTTGCGCTAACGTGGTCGGGAAGCGGTTCACCGGTTGATCGATCGCGTTCCCCCACAAACCCACCTTCCGCTCGCAAACCCAATGGAACAAACCTTGCATCCCCGATGACGATTCGCTGGAGGCGCTCCAGTTCTTCGCGGGAGAGCTGAACCTGGCCGGCCTCGGCGATGGCTTGACCCCATCGGGCGATGCGCTGAGCTGGCGGATGTTCTCCTTCGATAGCGAAAGACGCCTTGCTGTCAGCAAGCAGCATGAACGCTGCGGCGCGGGCCAGCAGGTCGGGATGGGTATGGCCTGAGATTTCGCTCGCCCGCTTTGGAAGCTGCGATGCAACGTAGCGGTCGAGTTTCGGTGTTCTACGGACCAAGGGACAGAAGGCGGAAGTCCCAGGGAGATTGTTGATGACTTTCTGGCGCGTCACGGTCGAGCCCTTGGCAAGGGCGAACTGCAGCTCAGTATCAATCACGGGAACTGCTTTGACTTTGCCCATGTCGGGAAGAGCGAGCTTCCGGCCGGTAAGCCATTCGTACAGAAACCAAAGCCTCCGCGCATAGGCTCCGGTTGGCGTTTCAGCGATGATCTGCTCGATCTTCGCCCCTTCAACAATTTGAAAGAGTGCGGCAAGAACCCCTAATTGAAGCCCTTCCCACTTCAGCGCAAAGGTCAGGTGTCCAGAGAGGGTGTCGAGCGGAGCATGACGCGGCGTTAGAATCTGCCAAGTGTCTGTGGAACTCTTAGTGTGTCGTTCACCGACCGCTGCCAACATGGGAGGCAGGACTACCGAGAGACGATACTGCTCGATGAGAGCCGCATACCCTGCCAGATGGCCAGGTTCGGGCAAACGTCGGCCTTGGAAGCTGGCGACAGGGACTGAGCTAGTTTTCCAAGTCGCTGGTCGCTTTTCACTCGAATCGGTTGAATTCTCTTCACGGTCCATGAATCTTGGACTCCTTGAAGTGATTGTAGTGAAAAGCTTTCTCATTTCTTAGCAGTGGTGCGGAAAGCTGAGCGTTTGGGTTCCTCGGTTTCAGCGGCTTGTTTCTGGGCACCATGTTCCGTTTTCGATGGGTCGATATAGCTTCCGGTCATGAGCGGCGGCGGCCACCAACCCAACTCCTCATAGATCTCGGCCCCGGTCGCTTTGTCGAACTGCCAAGCGCTACAAACGATGAGCTGCTCCGTGATGTCCGATACCTGCAACTTCATTGGAAGGGTGCCCGCCAGCATCCTGACCACCACGTCGCCTACTTTCAAGTCCTCAAATCGTGCGATCGCCAGCCTCCCACTTCACCATCAACATTGCTTGAATCCAAGCGTCCGGGACCGGGTCGCAGTCTTTCTAAATTCCGATTCGCTCCACCTCGTCGAGTGACACTTCATCATCGCGGCGGTCGTACAGGCCGGTTGTGCGGGATGATTCATGCGCCGCCATTCGCTGAGCAATCTCCAACTTGCCGCCGTTTTTAACATAGGCCGTAATGCCGGTCGCCCGGAAGGTGTGGCAAGCCAATCTCGGTCTTGATCCCTGCGGCGAGTGCTCGCCGGCGAATCATGCGCCAGACATCGGACTGGAGCAGGGAATTGGCAGTCAGCTCGTCGGATCGCCCGCGCGCTGTTGCCGGAGACAGTGGAACAACCAGCTTTGTGGAGCGATCTGGACCGCGAACGTCGGGAGCGGGCCTGGAAGACCGTGGACAAGCTGAATGCCATACTTGGGTGCGGCACGGTCCGCATTCTGAGCGCCGGGCCGAAGCAAGCGGCTTGGAATCTCAGAGCGGAATACCGGTCGCCGCGCTGGACCACGCGCTGGGACGAGCTGATGAGGATTAAGGCGTGATTCGTATGCTTATCAACGATTCAGTCGAGAGCCTTCGAGCCCTTCTTCACAACGAAGCGGGGTACAGGCTTGAGCTTCGGAGTGAGTTCGAGGGACCCTGTCACGGCACGACGATGTCGATGGTCTTGCCTGCGAGCTGAGCTGTTTCAACTACCGCAGAGCTACATCGTCCACGCGCATCCAGACAGCCGTGTTTTGCCCCGCAAAGCCTGCAAAGACCGTCACGGTGGAGTCGCTCCCTGAGTTGAACGTCACCGTCAAGGGCGCATAGGCCGACTCCGCCCCAAAGTTCGTCTGCCCCACTACCGTCACCCCGTCCGCGCCATATACGCCAAACGAGCCGATGCTGCCGGCGAAATTGTCCTGCACCCATCCGGTCAGCGTGTAGCTTGTATTCGGCTTCACCGCAACGGTCTGGATGATGGCGTTGAAGCCCGTGGCGGAACTGCTGACATAGCCATCGTTTGCGCCCGTATGCGCCGTGCCGTCGCCGACGTCGATCAGCTGCCTTCCCGGGCCTTGGCCTTTCCACGGCGACGAGATCGTTGAACTGCCCTGGGCCCCAAAGCTCGGATCCTGTACCAGGTTTCGTCCGCCATAGTAGACGCCAAGCTGCCCGATCGAGGTGAAGAAAGACGCTCCGCCCGGCACGCCCAGGATTCGGACCCCACTGCCCCACGTCGGCGAAAAATCGAACGTAAACGTTGCTTGCGCCTGCGTGGCTCTGCTGTACGGATAGGCCGGCGTGACCGTCGCCCCGCCCGGGACGCTTAACCACGCGCCGTTCTGGTAGACCTGCACCTGCAGATTGCCGCTGAACCAGCCCCCGTCGCTGAACATGCTTCCGGTCTGGTAGACCACTTCGTCCAGGTTGTAGGGCTGGGGCCAAGTGTATCCCCACCAGTCATAAGGTTTCGATTCCTCATCGAAGTCGTCCTCGCTCTTGTTCAGCGGGCCGGTGTTCAACTGGTCGCTGCAGTTCAAGCCGCACAGGGTCCCGAAGTGCGTACTCTTGCTCAGCGCCCGCGTTCCTGGCGCGAACGCCAGATTGGCATTCGACACCGCGTTGGTGGCGTAGGTTGCGGCTGGCAGTCGTAGATAGAGTTTGCGAAGCGAAAATGTATACGAGTCTCCGCTGCAGCACACGTTGCTTTGAAACAAAAGCGTCTTGCCATCCGCGCTGATGTACTTGGAAGGAATGGAGGTCCCGTACTGTCCGCGGTTCAGCGTCCCCCGGAGGGGCCCGAAGTCGTTGGAGAGCACATGCTTCCAAGGTCCCCACGGGTCGGGGGCCTCGTAGATCTCATGAGTGGAACAGGACCATGACGTAAACAGGTAGCGCTGAAGCGGCGCGTCGTACACCACGCCGCCCTGCGCGACCACTGCATCCTGCGCCGGGCAGTGTGTTCCGAACATCACCGGATACAACATTCGCCTGTCCGTCAGCACCGCCGCCTTCTGGCTGATATTGCTGGTCCACTGGGGCACCCCGCTCGGGTCGGAGCCGCTGTAGAACTGCCAGGTGCTTCGCGTCTGCACGGAAGTTGCCGGCACGCGCGCCAGATAGAGTGCGCTCTGCGACCTCCAGTTGTTGTCCAGCCCGTAGGCGTAGACATACCCGTCCAGCGCATTGACCGAGTTCTTTCCGAAGTCCAGAAAGAAGATCGTGGTGAACAGTGGAGCCTGTGGACTCTTCGATGTTCCCCCGAACATTGGTGTTTTTGCGTCCCACGTCCAACTCGCCCCATGATCATCAGACCGCGCAATCGATGCGGCTGGCGCGCTGTTGAAGTTGACCGCATCGAGATTCTGAAAGGCGAGGTAAACACTTCCGTTCCTGCACAGCATCCCGGTCGGCTTGACGTTGAAACCAGATCCGTTCCAGTTCGTTCCCAGGTTCTTGGCCAACGACGTGCCGACCAGATTGGGAGGCATGCCTGCCAACTGGCTCACCGCCATGGAACGCGTCGCCTTCGCCCCATAGAACGCTGTCCCGTCCCCATTTGCCGTGTACACGTTGTCATCATCTGCCCAGCAAGTCGGCCAGAGATCGCCCTTGCCCGGCACCTGGTAGGTGGAGTACGCCTCCTCTGCCGCGTTTGCGAAGAACGTGCTTTGCGCCGGAGTCTGCGCTCTAACCCCCCACCCGGCGATGATCTTTTCGGCGCGATCAGTGCACGGAAGTGAGCGCTGGGAAACGCAGTTTGAGTGTTGCGGAGTCGCCGATCGAGAGCTGGATCTGATCGAGTGAAGCTACGATCCAATCCGCTTGCCATAGCTCCTCGATGTCATGGGACGATGCGACGGCGAGCACCTGGCTGCCTGCGGATCGTCCTGCGCGGATACCAGCCGGCGCATCCTCGACCACCAGACATTCGTGAGGCGAACGAGTCAGCAGCGCGGCTCCACGTAGATAGCCTTCCGGGTCCGGCTTCCCTCTCGTCACACTGTCGCCTCCGACTATGCTCTTGGGCGAGACGATGCCGACCGAGGCCAGCCGGCTGCGCATCATCTTCTCAGAAGCCGATGTGACGATTGTCCAGCGGTGCGATGGGATGGAACTTAGAAGCTCGCCTGCTCCGGGGAAAGCCGTGACCCCAGACTGCTCTTCCTCGGCGAACGAATCGAGATCGGAAAGATGCTGCCTGAGCTCGGCGTCGGTGATGTGCGGAAGATGTTCCCGGATGGTGTCGGCGGCGCGGCGGCCGTGAGTTCTCCGGAGATCGAAACCATCCGCGAGCTGGTGCCGTTCTGCCCACCGGGTCCAGCATCGTTCGTCGCCGGAAGTGGACCTTACCAGTACACCGTCCATGTCAAACAGAATGCCGGCCACCTCGATCTCAACCATGGAGGAAATAGCGGCAACGGGTCTCGATCTCGCGTTCACAGTCAGAGGGTATCAGTCTCAGATTGCCAAGCCGGATGCTCGTCGGCCCACAGCTTGGCTTGCCTGGCAGCGACGCCGGCGCGATCCAAATCCGCGAGTCGCAGCTTCCATTTCTCTACCAGCTTGGCCGCTTGGCGGTGCCGTTTTTCGGCGCGGGCAAGCATCCGTTCCGCACGGGCGCGCTGTCGATCTGGAGGAGTGCCGGGCACTGGAGTTGAGACGCAAACCTTCATCTACCCTCGCATAAGCCGCCCCTGTTTTGTCGTTCCATCGCCGACCCGGACACGATGGCCGGGTCGGCGATTTTGTTCAGAGACCTGCAAGGAAGCTCATCAGTGCGGGATCGTCTCTCCAGTGTTTTCTCTGCCTGGTGGGGCTCAGTTCTTCAAGTTCCTTGCGGAAACGCTCGGGCGCTAGAAGCAGATAGCGCTCGGAAGCCATCAGCCCTGTAAGCCCCATATAAGCCGACAGAGCAGGCAGCATGCGGTTTAAGTCCTTCCCTTTTCTTAGCCACTCTTCAATCCGATGAACTGCAAACGTGGATCGGAGGTCATGAACACGAGGTTGAACGGTGGCTGGCCCCGGGCGGGATAATCCAGCTGCCTCTCGCACGCGCCGGAATGTCACCGTCATGTGCTGAACACTGATTTGCCCACCGTCCTTCTTAGAAAAGAAGTGTTCCAGAGGACGACGGGCCTGTCTCTTCCCATGCGCTCTCAGAACTTTGAGCAGATCATCTGCAACAGGTATGGTTCGAACACGCTGATAGCGATGCCGGCGAAGGGTAATGAATCCACCCTGAAGATCGACATCGCCCCATGTGAGGTGGCTTCAGGCGTGTTTGCAGGATGTCTTCCCTGCCCCGATCCGCTCGGGCTCCGGTTGTCTGTTGATTCGTCGTTGCCAAGGGGATAACACGCGCCATTGCCCGCCAAAGCGAGCCTCAATATCCCCTTGCTTACAAGCTCAATGTGAACCTAGACGTACGCTGGTTCACTGACTTCCAAGGAATGAAACGGCTATTGCATCGCCGATTGACCGGTGCCGGATCGAATGTTCGACCAAAGAGAGATTCACGAGTTCCATGGCAACTGTTCCTAAGCCGCTTTCTGCTTTTGTCGTTGGGTTTGGCAGCCTTTCGTACCTTTTTCAGGTTGCTGGAGCGCCGACGAGCCTTTCTGAGCGAGGCCGCACGTACTTGTGGGCTTACCGATTCCGATCCATGGCCTCTATCTTCATCAGAAAGGCCTTTGCTGGCGTTTTGATCTCATCAGCGCTTTGCTCTTGCACAGTTTCCACAGACCCTACTCTTGTTCTTCTTTTGATCTTCTGTAACTCATGTAATCTCTTGCTTCCTATTAAGCAGTACGGGGAAGTTCATGTGGAAATACGGGGAAGTTCACAGGTTTGTACTGGGAAGTTCACGCGTGGGTACGGGGAAGTTCACATTTTGCGTACCGGGAAGTTCACTCCGTTTTCGAGCTTTCCAGCAGCCAAAATCGCAAAATCGTACCGGGAAGTTCACCTGCGAAGCTCAGTAGAACCTTCACTCTGCCGTACGGGGGAGTTCACAGAAGTACGCCTCAGGCTCGCTGTACCGGGAAGTTCATATGCCCGGACGCGGGAATGTTTCAGCCGTACGGGGAAGTTCACTAGCTGAGGCGCCGCATACGTCCTTTCGAGGGATCGTCAAGTAGGAGGGACTGAGTCGCCTTATCAACCCAGATGCCGGTAGCGGTCGCCTGCACGCGTACACCAGGCCATAGCAGAAGCAGCTGTACGATCGCTTCCCTCGCGTGCTGGCGAGCCCGGCGTGGATTTTTGTCTTGGGGAAACTGTCCTGCCAGAGCAGACCACGGGATGACGGACTCTGTCTTAGCGGCATAGCAGCGGTAGTAAAGCCAGAGAACCATATCTTGGACTTGAGAGTTCCCTTTTGCCTGAAGCCAGAGGGCGCGTGGGAGGGCCACGTGATGCTTGCGGATGTCATGGAAGAGGGTTTGATTGATGCTGATTCCAAACGGAGCAGGAGGGAGTTCTGGCGTTTCCTCAGCGGTATACCCGAGACTGCGCTGGTCAGGATTGAACTTCTGACCGGTGATCGAGGGCGGCAAATTATAAGTGTCAATGATGGAGAAGTTCTTGCCAGCGATGCCGGAGGCGTCTTTACGCTCGATGTTGATGTTCAGACCGCTGATGCGGTGAAACCGCTTGCGAAGATCTTTGTTGTTCTTTCCGGATCGCTGAAGGCCCATCTCTTTTTGATATTCCCAGGCCGACTCCCAGGCAATCATGGGAGATTCCGAGTTGATCGCTCTGTCGAAGACCCATGCGAGCAGCTTGCGATCGGAGCCAAACGGAAGGGGAACGTCAGGGATGCCGGTGCTAAAGGTGACAGTAAGCGTCGACCCGTCACCCAGTCGCGCGGTCCGGGTAATGTGATTTTCCTTGGTTGCACTGTAGGGCAGCGTGCAAAGTAGCATGGCCTGAGCGATCTTGATAACCTCATCGCCAAGCTTGCCGGTGTTGCGATCATCCAACAGTTGACCCAAGCGAAGCGCTTGCTTCCCTTTTGCGATCCGCTTCTCTGCGGCCCGGTCGCGTACAGCCAGCTTCTGCGGTGGCTCCGGCTCGGCAGTGTGCGAGTCGATAATCTGGGTTTTTGCAGACATCTCTACCTCGTAAGACTAAAGCTACACAACAACATGTCTACATGGCGACATGTCTTTTACGACATTAGGCGATTGGAGGCAGGTCGTACTTACGGAATAGGTCATTGAGCGCTTCTTTGAGGAGCTCCTGCATGGTTTTGTCTTTGTCGAGGGCGACTTTCTTAATTTGGCGAGAGACCTCGGGATCGAAAAAACCTGTGATCGGCTTCTTTCCTGCCCTGGATGGAGCCACCGCTCTGAGAAGTCTTGGCCCGGGCCCAACTTGCTCCCGCGGAGCCTCAACTGGGGGCGCTTTTGGCACCTGAGGCCGGGAAAAGGCATGTCCTGCTGCTTGGCTAAGAGCCTGGGCCATCGAATTACGTTTCACAGTCACCTCCATTGCTCCATGACATCCGTACTACATGAAGACTTGTTTTTCTTTCTACAAGTCATCTCCTATATGTGTCTACATGCCTACTTGTTGCCGTACCCATTTATATAATTCCAAAGCTTCTTCGCCGGCCTTACCCGTCGGCTCATACTCCTGGGCGACCTGTCCGTTGACCAGGCAGTGATAATAAGCAGCCCTCATCGACAATCGAACAGGCGCGATAGGGGCGTCGTACGTTCCGATGGCTGCGTCTGCCTCCACGCCGAGAGAGCCGCGGGGTGGCACCGCGTTGACGACGACGGCGAACGGCTTTTTGGCGAGGCGAGCGAGCTCAATCGAAGATCCGATCGCTTTCAGGTCAAGAAGGTGGGGCCGACAGGGAATCAGCACAAGATCGGCGGCGCGTGCAGCGGCAAGGGAGGCGCTTTCAGAGTTGGGCGACGTGTCGATGACAGCAAATGCTGCTCCCTGTTTTTGAGCCTCGAGCAGGATCACCCCAAGCCGGTTCACCTGGGCCGGCTGTACCACAGGCGTCTCATCTTCCCTGAGATCCTTCCAGGTGGCGGCGCTGGCTTGCGGATCAAGGTCGATGATGACCGTTGTCTTTTCGTCGCGTTCAGCGGCTACGGCGAGGTGCAGGGCCAAAGTCGTTTTTCCGACACCGCCTTTTTGAGAGATGATCGCTACGGTCTTCATGTCTACATGTCATATAGAGGAGTTGACGTAATTGCAAGATGTAGACATGTTGGCACGCCCTAGATAGCTGTTCGCTATCAGTGCATAGTCGTCCAACTCGCGTAAATAACCCAAGGGTTTGGGTTATTTGCTACAATCATGCTGTGCCCCCCGTCCTGCGGCTTCCTGGCCTGCGCGGCTCCATCTATCCGAACGACCACAGACCAGCGCATGTACACGTGATCGGGAGCGGGCACGAGGCTATCTTTGAACTGAACTGCCCTGATAGTCGGTCAACCTTCGGGAGAACTTTGGCTTCGCACAGCATGAGCTGACCTCGATTCAGAAAGCACTGAGCGAGCACGTAGAGCAGCTGTGCAAAGCCTGGGGAGGCATCCATGGTCACGCGTGAGGAGTTTGAAAAGGCGAACGAGAGGGCAAAGGAGCTCGGATCCCGGGTTCCAAAGGCAGTCTCTGCCAAGTACGACCGTTATATTCGGCGCATCGTGATTCAGCTCAGCTCCAATCTGGGGATCTTCTTCTCTCCAAGGGATGCGGAAGGACTAGAGCATGCCACGCCGGCACAGTTGGCCGAAATTGAGATCTCCCCCTCGGGCTACGGCATTCACTTCCCAAAGCTGGATGCGGATCTCTATTTGCCGGCGCTACTCGAAGGCGTCTTCGGTTCAGAGCGATGGGTGGCGAGTCGTATGGGAATGCGGGGGGGCAGCTCTAGAAGCGCGGCAAAGACGATGGCCGCTCGTACAAATGGGCGCAAGGGTGGCCGGCCCAAGCGACAGGAATCCGCGTCAGCTGGTGGTTAGCCGATGAAGAAGGGAACTCAGAGGGCGTTTTACTGCCGGTGCGGCGGGGAGAAGATCATCGCCAATGGCCACTGCGCGACCTGCTACACGCTTCGGCGGCAGGACCAGCGGCACTTCGGCGGTCTGCGGGAGCGGGTTCTCGAACGCGACGGCCATACCTGCCGGGGCTGCGGAGCCTCTGGCCGGGACAAGCGGTCGATCGTGGTGCACCATCGCCGGCCGGGGAGGTCGAGGCTGGAGCTGATGATCTCGCTCTGTCCGGCCTGCCATGCCCGGGTACATCGCACCCAGGCCGTGCTGTCCGAGATGTCGCCCATGCTTCGGGAGCTCTGGCGTGAGCTTCACCCGCGTGGCCATGAGCAGACTGCGCTTGACTTTCGGTGGCAGGTCGTCCCGCCGACGCCGGTGCCGCTGTTTCGGGACAGCAGGGCAGGGAAGTAGACCCTTGGCTGCGGGTTATCCTTGGCCAGATGGAATCAAAGCCGACACCGTGCCGTCTTTGTTCGGAACTCGAGCTTCATATTGTTGCGGCACAACGTCCGGAGTTCCCCGCCCCTGGCCTGACCGAAGCAGGGAAGCGCAACCGGGCTCAGCAGAGGCAGGAACAGATCCAAAGGGCAGAGATCGACCTCGAAAAGCACCGTAAATCGTCGTTTTGCGAACGAAACCAGGCAGGGGAATAGCTGCGCGTATGCGCATTTATCGAGTGTGGGCCGGCTTTGGATTACCCACGACAATGCTGATTGTAAGGGGTAATGGGTTGGAGTTTGGTCATCCAGCTCGAGCGTGTCCTTGTCCCCGGTCGAACGCTATACTCGACCACTATGAAGAAGCTTCTTGAATACCTGGAGCTGGTTCTGACAGCGGCAGGAGTTCTCGTTGTCATTGTGGTCTTTGCCGTCTTCCGAAACGTCGCACCCTGGAAGGCGGCTGCAATCAGCGCGCTAGCAGTTGGCGTTCTTCATGGAATCATCTTCTTCGTAGTCCGATCGGCGCAGCGAAAGGCCCGAAGATCTGCGGTAAGCGCCATCCGGCATACGTTCGACGACCTGGTTCGCAACAAACTTCAGGTCGTCCTTTTTGCGACTGAGATTCAAGATCAGGACTGGCGACCTGCAGCGCAACGCGCTGTCCAAGAAATTCAGAACAGCTTGAACCGCATTGAAGCTGAATCTCTCACTGCGAACTGAGCCGACTACACCAGACGTAGCTTAGCGAACGACAGCGTCGAAGGGCAGGAACACGGTAAAGATCGTTCCATGTCTGTTCTCCCCCTGGGTGCTGCGGACCCGAAGGGAACCGCCGTGGCGCCCCATAATCTCTTCGCTCACCCACAGTCCTAGCCCCGTCCCGCCAATGCCCTTCGTGGTGAAGAACGCGTCGAAAATCTTCTTGAGGGTCGTAGGACCCATGCCGCCGCCCGTGTCTGCGACGGTGATAATCAGACCGGCTCGCCCGCTTGACCATTCGTGTCCAGCGCGGCTGCGCAACAGAAGCCGTCCGCCGTTCCGATGCATGGAGTCGATCGCATACTGACAAGATTGCTTAGCACCTGTCGAACCTCGCCCTCAAAGCACAGAACAGGCTTGGTGCAACGCTTTCGCTTCTCAACCACGATTTGTGTGTTTGTGAAGCGCCCTGGTAGATCGAGAGCGTGGATCCAATCAGCTCGTCGCAGGTGACGGAAGTGGGATTCGTAGACTGCTTGGACTGTGCATATTCGCTTTTCCGTCTCTCGATGCGCTACGCTAGGCATCGCGAGAAGCGAAGATATAATCTTGGCTCCCTTTAGTGTCTGTTTCGCTTGGATTCAGCCGTTCGCACTATGGCGCCTAGAGGACTGTCGAATTACGGAGAACAGATGACAACCGGAAGCGGCGTACACGGAAGCACTCGGCAGGCTTCGCATAGCAATGCTCAATCTTGCTCCTGGCGAGCAGACCTACGAAGAAATCGTCAAGACTAGGGATCAAGTTTTCGCCCGGTACCGCCCGGTTTTCTCGCTCGACCACGTTCCGACTATAAGCAGGGAGGAGTTCACCTCATTTTTGTACTCCGAGAACAATCACCATTGGAGTGGGCTCTATCGCAAAGGGCTTCAAGCGGCAGAGGACATGGATGCGCTCAGACGCGCTCTGACGCTTTTGCTGGACGAGAGCAAGCCCATGCAGCAGCGGTTTACCGGCGCTCTGGACATGGTTAAAGGGCTTGGAAAGGCGACGGCGACCGGTATTCTCACCGTTGCGCATCCCGAGTCATACGGGGTTTGGAATAACACGTCGGAGGCCGCACTTAGGAATCTCGGACTTTGGCCGACTTCGGAACGGGGCGAGAAGAGTGGCGCAACGTACACCAAGGTAAACGCGCTGTTGGCGCGGCTGCGGAATGATTTAGAAACGGACTTCTGGACCTTGGATGCGGTATGGTGGTACCTCTCCGCCTCTGGTGGCCCTCCGATTACACTCAGTGATGCTAGTGTGTCAGTCGCTGAAACACAGGGTGGTTTTGGAAGCCCGTTCGCCCTCGAAAAACAGCTCGAGAACTTCCTCTTGGAAAATTGGGAGCATACGCCACTAGGTGCCGAGTGGGCCATATACGGCACCGATGATGAACCCGAGGCCGGGGATCAATTCCCGACCGACGTAGGCCCCGTGGACATCCTAGCTGTCCATAAGACCGACCCCAAGATGCTGGTCACCGAACTAAAACGTGGCCAGAGCACGGATCAGACAGTGGGCCAGGTCCTCCGCTATATGGGCTGGATCGACCGGAATCTCGCGAGACCAGCAGGCAAGAGCGTCGAAGGCTTGATCATCGCGCACGAACTGGACAAGAGCACATCTTATGCGCTGCAAACCATTAGCC
>JAABUO010002794.1_pt1 | contig 21138 bp, 26 predicted proteins | sample 5559291 | NCBI WGS metagenome assembly JAABUO01 (sample SAMN10711878, study PRJNA513372) | rock metagenome | isolation source: Antarctica rocks | place: Antarctica: Victoria Land, Finger Mt sud
TAGGCCAGGTCCAGGATCTCCTGCAGGCTGGGCCTTGCTTCTGGCTCCTTCTTGATGAGCGCCTCCACCAGCTCCTTCAGATCGTTGCTGTAGTGCGCTGGAATTGGCGGGAACTTCCCACTGCAGCATGGGCAGCAAGGGACGTTCACTAAATGACAAGTGTCCTGCAGGAAGATGATGGGGGCAGTGCAGCAAGTGTCTTTGCCAGCTCCTTGTGCATACAGCAACCAGCGAAAAGGTCCTCCACCAAGCTTTCAAAAGAATAGCAGGCTCGCTCATGCTCACACAGCCCAGATTTGTGATCAAAGAAACACCTCTAGCCTCGTGCTCCTTAGATATAAGCGCCTGTGCTGGAGCCTTGAGGTCACCGCTGGTGGGCTGACATCAGCAAATCCTTGCCAAGGCAGTCATGCACAAAGTAAAGGCCGGTGCAGGCCTTGCACAGTGGCTCTCACAAAGCCAACAGGAACATCAGGTATGAGTAGCCCAGAACAAAAAAGCTTGAGTTCCAGAAAAAGTACAGATAACTTCACCCACACAGCTGTATAATGTGTTTGTAGACCTGGTAAGCGCTAGTGATGTGCAAACAGCATGTGCACTGGTGTTCACCAAGATGGCAGTAGTGATGGGCAAGGGTGCAGCAGGGGTGGCCCAGGGTGCAGCAGGGGTGGCCCAGGGTGCAGCAGGGGTGGGTACCTCATGACCTTGACGGTGATGGCTCCCAGGTTGCTGGCATCAAAGGCCTTCTTCAGCGCGCACATCTCATACAGCACACATCCAATGGCCCATACATCAGTCTTGCCATCGTAGGCCTTACCCTGCAGGTAGACACAGGGTGGACAGAGGGTAGACAGGTGGTAGACAGAGGTTACAGAGAGGTTGGACAGAGGGTAGACAGGTTGTAGACAGAGACTGAAGAGAGAGTGGACAGAGGGTAGCCAGGTTGTAGACAGAGCGCATACACTGCAAGGTCCGAGTGATGTTGACAGTGAGCTGGATGTGGTGCTGTAGAGGGGCTTCTGTTTGGTACTTTGGCAGCATGCCGAAGATACAAGCATACCGTAACACACGTAGCGAGACCATCACCAATCAACAGACCATAACAAAGCTCAATGCATGGCAAGCTGAGCATCACATGAGGTCACAACTTGTTTCTGCCTGCAGGCATGACCTGACCGGTTGTAAGCCACACTGCTTGCAACAGCTGCTCGATGCATAATGCGTGACAAGAAACAATATCGATTTTGCAGTATGAATTCACTCACACTAAAAAGCAGTTCAGTGTGCTTCCAGGCAAATGAGAAGCGACAATGCCAAGCAAGGTGACTAGCTTGATAGTATACAAATTGTGCAGAAGATGACCTTCAGGATTTCTGGGGACATGTAGTAGGGCGTGCCAACCATGGTACGCGCTACATTCTGGTTGTCCCCCAGGGCCTTGCTGATGCCAAAGTCACCCAGCTTGACAATGCCATGAGCTGAGCAGAAGATGTTGTTGGCCTTCAGGTCTCGATGGATGATGCCCTGCAATTGAGGGGCGCCGCATCAGCAGCCATAAGACTGATGTCAAGATAGACCAGCAGCTCTTCAGGGTACATAAATATTACTTTTCTTAGGAGGAGCGCCTGTTTCTTAGTGGAAACCTAAACTCAACAATGCCTGGGGACTGATATCAGGCGTTTCTACATGGTGGAGATGTCTGAGGCAGGTATACAGGATGGTAGACAGCAGATGCAGGTGTGAACAATGCGACAAACAGCTGAAAAGGCATGAGGACCGATGGACAAAGAGATGAGTTGCGTTACTCATTTGGCAAATTCACAGTGACCAGCTATATATCCAGATCAGGCACTATATATTATGGGCAGCAGATTGAGACCCTACTACTGTTGCTTGCAGCACCACCATGTGATGATCTCTGAACTAAACTCCTCATCTCAGCAGTGCTGGAACAGTGCGAGACACAACAGACGCATCAGGACATGGTGTGCAGCTCAGTCAGGCACTAGAGTCAAGAGTTAGCCCTACCTTGCTGTGAGTGTAATGCAGCGCTAGGGCAATCTGCACAAATTTGAGCATGATGTCATCCTCTGGAAGGTACCCCTTGTACTTCTTGATGGCTGAGTCAAGGTCGCCTTCCTGCACACACCACAACTGCTGTCTTGAACCCTGTTCAGTTCATTTCTGCAAATGCTTGTAATGCAAGAGATAGCAGTGTCAAAGATGCATAACACCATCCTTTCAGCTTCATGGGCTTGCCTTGGGTCAAGCACTTGTTGAAAGTTCAAGATGGGGCAAGCACAGAGGCAGTGACACATGCTTTGCTGGAGTGTAGATAGCCCATCCAGCAGCACGATTTTGCAACAAAGCTGCAAGAATTTGTTTCGATCACTGAACTGTCAGGCGCCTATGAGACCATACACTTGACACAAGCAGTGACTCGCAACACTGTCAAAAGATGTCGGGGTTGTCAGTGTGGCATTTTGCAGCAGCTCATGTGAGCAAGACAGGTTGCTGAATGAACAGCAAGCACACAAGATGCTTCATGTGGCCCATGCCCAAGCCCATGGGGCCCAAGCAGGGTCACCTGGCAGAATTCCATGATGATGTGCATCATGTTGCGCTCCTGGTAGCACTCATAGTACTTGACAATGTTGGGGTGGTTCAGGCTGTTCAGCACCTTCACCTCATTCTTGGCCTGCAACACGGCTTGCGATTGACGGTTGTTACATACACAATGGCATTTGATAAACTGGACAAGAGAGTTGTCGCTGGCTCAGTAGGCTTGATGTACTCCGTGTGCACAGGAAAGTCCAAGCAGGAACCTACAGCATCAGGGTACATCACAAAACAAGACCCAGCTTGTGTGGGGTCAGCCTTCAAGAAGTGAGCCTGCTTCCATGCTCTGTGCATCTGAAATCATGATCAAGGTTGCTTCTGCTCGGATGAACAGTTTGCTGCATGTGATGTCATGTGGCAAGTAAGCATGAGGGGTGCGTTGCTTGTTACCTCCTCAATAGCTTTGGCAGACATCTTGCTCTCATGCATGATCTTGACCACAAAGATCTGGTTGTCACGTCGCCGCCGGCACTTCAGGGCTTTTCCAAAGGCACCTTCTCCCAGCTCCTCTAGGGTCTCATACTGGATGTAGAAAGTGCCCCTGATTGCACAAGCAAGCACACTCAATGGGCAAACTCATGCCAGGCCAAAAGCTAGGCTTGACTCATGGCATGAAAACTATTGGCACGTGCCGTACAATTATTGTTTTTGCTTGGCAGCTCTGCTTGGCATCTGAAACACATAGCCAAGTTGGTTGCTAAGCCAACTGTGCTGTTACCTTGCCACTTTCAGCCTTGCATGCTGTCATGAGGTCTTATCACGCTTGCATAGCAAGTGAGTCATGCCACAGAAGCACAACCAATCTTGCACCACATGCTGTTTTATGCTGCTCAACATCAGTTCACAAAGCACTGTGTGTGAGCTGGACCCTAACCAACAAACACATAGACCTGTAGCACACAGCAAAGCTATGGACATCTGACCATTGGTGCTAGTCTAGATACTTGCACATGCTTATGGACCACCAATGACAAGGCGTGTGATATAGAGGGCTGCACTGACCCCTTTTTGGCGCCTGGGGCTGCTGCACTGGGTGTCCAGGTGGGTTCCTTGGGGGGACCCCGGCCAGCACCCCCCAGCGGGCGGGGCCCAACAGGCTTCACTGCTGCCCTTGATGCATCCAGCTTGAAGGTGCCATTGTTCCACGGCTGCACCAACAAAAGCTACTGGACCAACCTCTAGTGCTAGAAAGGAACCATACTTACCTAATCAACATCATGCACACCAACCCATGCATTTGCATGTAGCAGCATGGGATGCGCAGACAGGGCTGAAATCATAGCAAGTCATCACAATGTGCTGTGGCCAGTGGCATACAATGTTTCATTGACTGATCAACCAACAAACCAATGACTCAATCATTTTCTTTGTCTTTGAGAACCATCCAAGGGTTCATGGAATGTGGAATCAAAATGCCGACAGGGGTAGTGATGGTGGCCACCTGCATCTCTTCCTCTTCATCCTCGTATCCTTTGGCAGAAGGTTGATCCTGGGAGGCCCCGGGCTGAGGCCCAGACCCCAGCTCAGCAATGACCTCATTGGCCAGGGCCTGCCAGCCTGTCAGGGACCCCATGTCCCGAGACTGACCAGCACCAACTGTCCCTGCTGACTGTCCCTCTTCTTCCTCACCCTCCATCATTATCTACGGACAATATAAGCTGCCACCTTTACTTGACTGCAGAGAAGCCTGGCTGGGGAGGTGCAATACATGGAAAGCAGGGTATACTGCAGCCCAAGTGCAGGCAAATGCACCTTTGCCTGCTGGACCCTGCTGTCATTCATTTACTTGTTTATCTACAATGTGTCTTCCCCAAGGGTAAGGTACATGCATCCCTGACTAGCTGCCTTTATGAGGAGCTTCCCCGCTTTCGTGACCAGATGTGAACTTGTGTGCCAGCACACAGCGTCTCTCTATGTCTGCAGTGACATCCAGGAGCTTCACAGGCATGTGCTCCATGCGATGCAATCATGACTACACATGTCAGCATGATGTGCTGAGAATGCATAAGGCGGTCTGGCTATGCAGGAAGGTCACCGACCAGAGCAAAAGCATGAAGGGCCGTGAAGGTACCTCATTGGCAAGCGCCTGCCAGCCGGTGAGAGATCCCATACCCCCACCCTGATCTTCATCTGTCAGGCTTAATGAAGCATCAGGAGCCAGATCATTGCGCTGCACATCAGTCTCAGGAGAGGGCATATCGTCGGCAGTGACATGCTGCTGGGGTACACCCCCCTGAGCAAACACCATGGAGCTGAAGGCCTGGTAGGCCCCTCTCTGACTCCCAGAGCCACCCCCTGATCCCTCTCCCTGCTCCCGCCTGCAGGCAGGCACACTTGCGTTGGTGTTGATGACGACGCTGAACGTGAAGTTTGCAGTGAGTATGGGATTTCAAACTCTGTTTCTGCTGATCCCAGTGGGAGCTTACTCTGCTCCTGCATCTTGCATTGGACATGCAAGACCACTTTTTGCTGCTTTGCATTTGGGACTGCCCTGTCAGTGAGCTCAGTGAGTTGCAGGTGAGCGACTGCCTCCATACAGAGTGACAGGCAGCAGGAGCTCATAATATGATGTCCTCACAACATGCAGCATTCAAATGCACTTGCAGCAAGAGAGGGGAGACAGTTAAGGGGACGAACTCCATGCAAGCATAGTGGCAGGCACACTGCTGATGCAATGAAGTACAGCAGTGTGGATTGTGGGTTTATTACAGGCCCCCTTGTGACGCCCAACCAATCATGCTTTGCATATAGGTGGGCAGCATGAACAGAAGGCGGTGTGGCTAACTATTTACGCCAGATGGCAAAGGGGCTTACATAGAGAAGATGCCAGACATCTTTGCATCTGCGTTGTCCTCATCTACTGCATCTTGCGCATAAGTGGGTCTGTTAATGCTGCTATGGGCTGCAGGCATATACATGGACCCAAACTGAGCCCTCTTGGCAAACCCCTTGGATTTGCCAGCATTCATCTGCTTAAAAGTCTGCTTGCCAGGGCCATTTGGGCCCTCCAGGGCTGCATTGCTGGTGGAGGGAATCAGGGGCAGGGGCTCGGTAGTTGGCGCCCCTGTAGATCCCGGGAGACTGGTGTCAGATTCAAGTACTGACACACTGACACCGCTAGCAGAGGCTGCACGCTTCCGTGGGATGACACCTGGGGGTAGAGGGGGTAGGGTGACCTTACCCCCCCTGACCGCGCCATCTAGGCTTGAGGTATCGCGCTGAGCTTGTGCCGGTGCAAGGCTGAGCTGACTAGGCAAGCTTTCTGCAACGTCCAAATTCAACTGTGGAGGACTGACTGGTGACCCATTGGCGTCAAAGCTGCCTCTACTACTGGCAGTATTGGCGAAGGCACTCTGTGTGGCTGTCGCTGCTGCCTCAGCTTTCTCCTTCTGATCCTTTGGCCTGTTTGAGGCCTTAACATCCGCCACATACTCTTGCAATCCCTCGTTGCCTGATAAAACACATACAGGTTACGGTCTTGCCTGTAGAGCCAAGACACGCTGCTGAAGCTACCAGCAGTCTTTTGTGCAGGCAACAAGATCTTGCAAGTCTTGTACACCTTCAGACTTGATTTGGAAAGCAGCTGAATTATCCAAAGGCGTCTCTGTGGGCTGACCCCAGGTATCAGCCCTGTCTAAGTATATAGGGTCCCCAGTCTGGGTGGGTTGCCCCGGATTGCCAGGAGCGACACCGGTCTTGGTGCTGTTCGCAACTTTGACTGAAGTTGGGAGAAGTTCAGCTGCAGGACTTTGAGCGGATTTTGACTGTACACAACCCATCGCTCAAAAGTGCACGATTTTCAAGCGTCAGCAACAGCAACTCGTAATTTGCACGAACTGGCAATCGGATGTTCAGTAACGCTGATCCGAGCGAACATCGTATAAGCCTTGTGTGCGTATGGCCGAAATCGTTGCTATACCATCAAGCCTCCACAGCGCGAGCGGAGGCAAAGGCGGACAGCACACGGCTTCAAAGTCAAGTGCTTCGAATGCAAGCAATGCAATGTCTCCTGTCGCCTCAAGTCTTAGCTACATAGATGCAACGCAGGATGCAACGTTGTTTCACGAAACCTAAATGACGATGACGAATCCCACGACGAACCGCCAACAAAGTTGATGGGTGGCACAAACTTAGTGGTGGCATTATGGTGCTTTTGCTCACACAGCAAGCATATCTAAATTGAACATCACAGCATCCGAGAGCCATAAGCATTGTCCACATGACGTTTACTCTTTCAATTTGCTACACGCTGTCTACAACATGAAGCAAAGAGGACGCATTGCTTGACAAAACTCGGTGTGCGCCACAAATCATGTATTGATGTATTGGCGCTTCTTGGCTCGATTATTGATGGCATCCACACCACTGCAACTGCCATGTAGTCTGCTGCTCAATAGACTTGACTGGTGACATATTTGCATGACAAAGCATATCTTACCAGATGGGCAGACACGTACTGTCATATGACATCTTCACACATGGTGCTACGTTCTCCACCTGGTGCATGTGTCCAGCAAGATCTTCTCAAAATTAAGTCTAATACCTCATATAACAAAGAAGGCTCTCAAGAAGGCTCTACAGTTTACACGACCCAACAAGAGACGAAATATATCTTTGTACATGTAGATCTGTAAGCGGTAGTAGTTTCATGCTTCAGCGACCATGACCGTTGCTAGTCGCATCTCGCCTGGCGCTGCTTGCACGTACAACCTATGTGAAATCTGTCGCTCATTGCTGGCACATAGGCACTGTGTAACCCATTCTGTACGTAGCGCATTCCCCCACGCTGAACAGTCGCCACAATGTTCAAGACTGATCAAGCTGTGCTGAGATGGGTCTGTTGGCTGACGACTCATCAAGGCATGCACCACAAGCTTCTCCTGTTCATGAGTAACTTGAATGCCTGCTTGCATTGCTTGTGACTCACCCTGCATGAAAACAAATGGATGTGCTTGATGCTACGTGCCAATGAGCAATACACAGCCTCAAATGCTTGCTTTGCATGCAGAGGCCTATTATGCCGTATGTCATAGCATGTTTAAATTGCCTTGCTTACAACATTTGCACCATACATGCCAACAAAGTTGCAGCGTGATGGCTGCAAGCGTCTGCAGAGCACTCTTCAAATGGGCAACTTGGCAAATGTCATGCTTGTGAACAAAAAATATCTACCTGCTGCCCCTCAGGAGTCGGACTCAGCATAGTATCAGAAACCTCATCTGCTTCTGAATCCCCATTCACATGTTGCGCAGGGGACATGTCAGTTGATGAGTAGGACACAGGCAAGTCTTGCGGTTGCATTGCAGCTTGAAGCAGTTTACTTGCTGCATCCGGGCTCCCTGGAAGTCGCCTACATCCATGACAGCATACATAACAGGCTTAGACTCCCAGCATGCGGCAAAGAGGCACAACCCCACTAGTCACATATTTCCCTCTGCATGATAAGACAAGCACAAGGACATTGCTGTGCACAACCAACGGCTGCATGGTCAGGTGAGCTGTGTGTTCTGTGCCGACATCACCATCAGACAGCCAAGCAATTGCCTAATTGTTCAGTAGATGATATTTTGTGCTGACAGAAAAGTGTGGCTGCATGCAGACATGGACACAGACATGAAATCAGTTGCGTCGCTATGTCAGAACAAACAGCATATCACAAACACGGCTACCCTTACACATTAGCTATCCTCTCTTTGCAACATGCAACATTGGCAGGCAAGCATCGAGTGGGGCAGCCAGGGGAAGCGTGTGTCACAGCTGCCCTGGTGAAGAGGCGGTGAATTGACTAACCTACAAAGGGACTCTCCAGCCACCACCACTTGCTCAAGCTGTTGCAGGGACTGCACCAATGCAGCAGCTTGCTCCTCCCGCAGCTCATCTTGAGCAGCCTCCTGCTCATCCTCTTCTTCACTGGTCACAGAGGCAGCAAGGGTTCCCCGGGGGTGACCCCTGGGTCGTCCCCTGGGGGAACCAGAAGCCCTAGGGGTCATTTCCCCCTTCAGCCATGTGCTGCTGGCCTCTTCTAGGACGCTGCTGGAATCCTGCTGGAACCTGTGCAAATGAGCAAAAACTTCTAGGCATGCAAATAGTCTGCCTAGCCAATATAGGCTGCACTGGGAAGACTGCTGACATCTCCATCACAAACATTGTAGGCAGGTAGATGCCCAGAAGCAGCTGATGTAGGACATATAAACACATGCCAGGAGTTTTAACAAGGCATCGTTGCCGTCAGACAGGAAGCCTGACCCAAAAGATGTCAAGGAAGGCATGAGTTGGGCTATACAAACAGCGCCAATTCAGCACAGCACATGGCCCCTGTTGAACAAACATTCATCTGCTAAGCCCACAGCGTCAATTGCAACTGACTTATGTATTGCGCTGCCGTCTTGGGACAACAAGTAGGCAACTCACTGGAGGAACTGTTGACGGGCAGGCAGCAAGGCAGCACCATCGCAGGCAGCCAACATGGCAGCTGCGGCGACAGCTGCTAGGGCCAGCAGCTGATCCCAAAGGGCCCTGGGGGGCACTTGCTCCAGGTCATGGAAGACACGCTCAGCTTCCTTCTCAGCATTCATGAGAGGCTCCTGCGCGCTGGCTGCCCTGCCTGCTGTTGTCTGCCACAGCTGCTGCCATACGTTGCCCTGTGCAAATCTAACAATCAGCAACAGAGGAATGGACAGCATACAAGCGGTTGCCTCACCTGTCAGCTCAACCAGACCCTTCATAGTGTCCTGCTGCTTGGGTGTTGACCAGTCCTGAGGTGTTGTATGCTTGTCTTGAATGCCAGAGTGCACTCAATGCACGTCATTGACTTGATGACGGAAGATGCATTCACATCAGGAGCTGAAACATCTGCACAACGTAGAAACGCGTTTTCTCTGTCCCCACGCGTTTCTGAGTGTAAAATTCCACTGTAGGACGGACGTTTCTGTAATTACATAGACGTTCAGGGACTGAAAAGAGCTCCCTGTGTGTGTCAAAGAGCCATGCTTGCACATGTGAGCACAGAGCAGCAGTAGCCTTGAACATGTGCACGAATACCTGGTGTGGAAGAGTACAGCTGTCTGCCAATGGAAGCCTCTCCTCATGCACAATGCAGCTAATCCAGCATAAAATCCAGCAGTCATCTGCCACAAACAAGCAGAGACCTAATGCCAGTCAGTTATTTCTACAGTGTTGGCTCACCTGGTGGGACATACGGTCTGACAGCATGCCCCCCTGGGGATGGGAGGGGTCAGGATGCCAGTCCTTGGGGGAGTGCCAGCGCACAAAGTCAGCCAACTGGCAGGCAGGGTTGGCAGCCTTGAAGGCAGCCATATCGGCCTGGAGCAAGCCGCCCCCTTGCAGGCGCGCTCTGGCTGCTTGTTCCATCTCAGACTGATCTGCACAACATGCTATCTCTGGATTTAAGGCTGCAGTGACAGACCCATGTGAGCCTGAAGCACTAGGTACCCTTATAAGAGCAGCATGGCTGCTTGTGTCATTTTAGCAACAGCCGACAACTTGTATGGCGTAGTTCCTAGGCTAAGCTGGCAGGAGTGAAGACAGCCATGTGAGCCTACTTCAGCCCTTTAGCTTGCAGTGAAACCCTTGCAGACTCTCACCATGTGCTACCCATCAAACCTGCCAGTACATTTTGGATGTCAAGGCAAAAGGCTGCTGTGCCAAGATGTGGGGGGTAATTTTCCAACAAGCGTCTATTTGCATGCTCATCAATTTCAGTGTCATTTGCCATCAGCAACTCTGGCTGCTTGCGGCGCTCCTGACTTGCCACGCAATATTGTGCAGCTGATTCATCACTATGCTTGTGTAACAATGTAGTTTCCCCAGCTGATCAAATCCATTGACAGCAGTGCATGATTTCTGGGATTGTGGCTGCCTCAAATGTGTGAATGCTGTTGTGTTTGTCAACATACATTGTTCATTCAGCATGCTGCAATGTGTGCAACCCACCAGTTGCTCAGCCTCAGGTGGACGTGCATTGTTCAGGCGATCATTTGTTAATCAGCCGCCAAAACAATGCAATGTGGCATTGGTGTGTCTGGGAAATCATGTAGAAGTGCACTCACCTAGAGCGGCCAAGGCAGCTTGTCGCTCCAGCAGCATGTCCTCTGTCATAGCTGGTGCCTCCTGCATGTATGCACACTTTCCCTCTTCACTCAAATGCCAGACATGACAAGCATATGGTCACAGAAATGCAGTTCAAGGGTGTCAGCATGCGTGGCTCATTTTATGAATACAAGATGGGCAAACTGTCAGCGTTATGAACTGCGTATGTATGGCAAGGCGCACTTGCTTGGTGGCATGTGCAAACACGTGTTGTTGTGATGACAGGATGGTGCACCTGTGTCTCAGGGATGTTGATGGGTATGGTAGGGTCAGCTAACAAGTGCAGCGCTGGAGGGATGCCATCAACCTCAGATGAGGCTTCGTGAAAGTCCTCCATGTCGCCAGAGTCCCACCCTTCCAGACTGGCATTTGCTTGCATGTCACCTGATGTGCTTGGCCCCGGTGAACGCACAGCCTGCGCAAGTATGAATTGCATGTGCGTTTACATGCCAAATGGCAATGAAGGTGCAAGGACAAACCACGGACTGAACATTGCAGCTGCTTTTGAAGGCTGACAGGCCTGCAAAACATTCATCCGGGAAGTGCAAAATGGCATAACACTGTCAGCCCAAAAAGGAGATGCAGCTTCAGAAGGAGCTTGTGGTTGCTCATGGGAGAATCACATGACAGGAAGTCTGTCAAACCTGTTGCAGGCCATGTGCTTGCTGGATGCACAGGTTCAGCATCTGCAGCTTCTGATGCAGCACACAGCAGCTGAAATCTGGCCGAGGCAAAGCATTGCCATCAGCCTCTGCTCTTGCTGCACTGACAGCTGGCACAGCAGAGTCCTGTTGCCTGTTTTGATGGTGGCGTGATGTGCATGGCGCTGGGGCCATTCTGGGCAGCAGGCGGCCCTGATCCCAACAGCCCTCACGCAGGTAGCGCACAAAGCGCTGCCAGAGGCCTGCTATTGCTCTGGCATTGCTGAAGCACATGACATGCAGAGCCAGCCTGTACCAACATGATGTCAGCTCTCCACCCCCCAGTCAGATCCAGCAGAAGCATGCAGGGAACACTGCTGATGCTTGTCCTAGCATGGTAGGAAACAGTAGTATGGCAATGAATTTGATGCTCTGCACTGTTCAGATCCAAGTGCAAGGCAAGGGTGCAGTCTGACAGCAACAGCCATAGTGCAACCACCTACATTTCACCTAGACTGCTGCATGAGTGCAGAGCCACAAAGCAGGCAGCCGCATGTTGCACACACTGGTCGCATCATTGCTGCATGGGAGATGGTCAGCGGGCCTGCTTGCCTGACCAGCAACGAATCTGCAGGCGCCGTCCTAGGGAAATGCAGGTGAGACAGATCCTGGGGAGCCTTCTGACTCTGGACCCCGCTTCCAGCTGTCTCGACCCTCTCTGCCCTTGGAGAGTCGTCCTGGAAGAGATCAGCCAGCACCCTCTGCAGGTTGTGAGGGGGCGAGGCTTCAGGAGGGGTCAACCCCTTGCGCTCCCACCAGTCTTTACCTGCCAGATCACCTGCACATGACCAAACATCCCTTTCAGCCATGATGCACAAGCCGATTGTCTGATACAGGCACTGCTTACTCCCTTTGGGGTTGAGTGCTGGGAGGTGACATGCTCGCAGGTAGTTCTGAAGCAAGACCACAGGGCATGTAAAGCCCCTGCACAGATGTTCGTTACCCTGGCTCATCAGAGAACCCACAGGCATGCAGGTAGTCCTCTAAATGAGGTGACATGCTGCTGTGAGTTTTGAGAGTGGCTCCACGCCGCTTGTGATTTCACGCCCCAGACTCGACTTGACACGAATTACAAGGAGGCAAAAGGCTTGAGGGAACGCCAGGCGCTAGGCCTGTAGCCCTGTCATGGTCATCACACTGCTGGAGCCTCTGGTGCAGATTGCGCAGTGCAGTCTGCCAGGTGCATCAGAGCAAATTGGAAGGCAGGTACGTTGAAGGCAACATGCACAACAGCACTGAGATGATTGCTGGCCATGCTACAACAAAGGCATGCTTTCTGAAAGCTGCACCTACAGCCCTTGCAGTGCTTGCCATGCGGCGTGAATGCACCAGGTTGGTAAGCATGCTAGTGAAGGTATCGGGCTCTACACCACTGTCTTCCCAGCTATGCTGCAACTGAGCTGAGTTCTGTGACAGGACCACGTTGGGCAAAGCAAAGATCTTGAGATGGTCCCTCTTCACCTTGGCCTACAGTCAGCAGCAAAATGATTATAAATCCGCCAGGATTTTGACACATGGAAAGTGGCATCCGTATGTTGTAGATTATGAATGCTACAAGCCGGCACAGCTTATCCAGCCTGGCTCACCAGACCAAGGTGATCCAACGCACAGCATGGTGGAGCCTGATATGCTACATCAGAACTCTAACATGAAGCCACAGGCATATGTGGTGTGCAACTGAGCCAGAGTCGTCAGCAGGTGGATTACAACAGATGCGTACCTTGGATGCGTAGAAGGTGTGTGAGGGGGCCCTGGAGGCAGGAGCCAGGGCATGCAGCCGCCAGCTGCAGGCTCTTGATATGGGAAAGCCCTCTTCCTGCATGGCTTGCTCAGCTGGTATGTCTGACCACAGCATGTCCAGCTCTAAAGAGCCTGGGGATCAAAACACTTGCTGGCTTGCTGTGTATTGGACAGACAGTGTGCATCGACAACAAATTATGCTGTGGTAGTTGCCCAAGAACCGCAGTTTCACGTCTGGCCTGATTCATTGTTCAGCTCACGAGAAACGCACTCACAACCTGCGCTTTGATTCTCAACGAGCACACAGGCCCACAGTCATGCTTTTGCAGTTCAACAAGCAGACTATGCTCATCTGCATGCATTCTCTTTGACGCCATGGCGTCACAGACAATCAGACAAGAAAGGCTCAGGAAGGGTGCAAGAAATGAGGCAACAGATCACAGCAGCGCACTGACCAACAGGGTCGACATGACTGGCAAAAGAGCGCCAGGGAGCATTATCTGCCCAGTCATCCGGCCACAGCGCTAGAGGGTCATCATTCCTCAGCATCTCATCCTCTTCTTCCTGCTCTGCAAAACACAGGCACAAGGTCGTCATTCTCACAGCATGGGCCACACAAGACACGGCCTCGTTTGCAGATGTGCATCGGGGGAGCATGACACTCATGCTGCATGCTGACTCAGGCAACTCAAGCAGACAGTACGTCAATTGTCCATGTGACAGCAGTCTGCATTCTGTGCTGCATGCACTTCCTTGTGACTTGGTTCACGCCGTTATGTCTGCTGCTTGGATGAGCGAGCCTGCCCTGCGAAGTAAAACAGCTGTTTCACAGCATGTAAGGATCTCCACTCTGATCTGATTACAGTCCATTGATGGTTAATGGTGCAGGCACCCAACAGCAGCTCAGTCGTGCATAGTAAGGAGAGTGGAAAAAGCATTGCACACCTGCAACAGTCCTGGGAAGCTTGTAGTAGCATTGCATGGACACTGTGACATGGCAAGCCGCATCAGCACTGCCATGCGCTGACGAAGAGGTGTGCGCTGCTGAGGCAGCAGCTAGACAGGCTTGACTGGCAGCCAAGCTGTGTGGCATCAACTGCTGAGAGAAGAATTGCAGCTGGCCTTCCACCTGCAGGCAGTCAGAGTCAGATAGATCACTGACTAATACTGAGGAAGTATGCCAACACAGGCAGTCTGTTTACAAGCTCCATATCTTTGCCTAGCGGTCCAAGGGCTTTGACTTGTAACGCCACTTGACACTTTCAGGCAGACACAATGCAGCAGGGGGGGGGTTTGATCGCAAGCAAAGGGAGTGTCATGAAGCTGGTTGTGTGCTTGTCAGAAGACGCGCAGATGCAACATGCTCTGCTGCTTCTGGTGTAGCGCATGCCATTGGCAGGCAATGCCACATTCTGTTTGCACAGAAGCCAACAGCAACTGTAGCCCTGACGCTGATAGAAGGTGTCAAGGGGCACTGCTGGAATTTGGCAAGCTTCTGCTAAAGTTTTGCAATCCTCTGCTGCCAATGTTGCAGCAGGTTCGCCTCCCAAAGCTTGAAACTCTGGCAGTTCTAACTTCAGAATGCAGTTGCTGGCACAGACCTTTTGTTTGTGCAGCACAATTTATTGTTCCTGGTAGCGTTGGCTGCTACTGCTGCTGCTGCTGCCAGTAGTCTCCTGAGCTGTGCTTATTATCTGAACATGCACACATTCATGTCCTGTGCAATGCACAAAAAGGGTTCACCTGCTGCAGACGCGTGGGGTTCTTGCTGAGGTGGATGCTGTCTGAGTCATAGTGTACAGTGGCCAGCCCAGCAGCCCCGATACCCCAATGGGCATCCCTCAGGGGGTCATGCACAGGCAGAAATGCAGGCCAAGCCAGGCGGCAGTTGCTCAGCGCAGCTGCCAAGGCACTCAGCAGAGTGCTGGCTTCCTATATTGCATTGCCTGACTTGAAGCACCTGTCATGCCTCTGCTTGCAGAGACTACCGGTATGATCAGCTGAAAAGGCACAGATGTTGTTTTGACAGCTGGGACTCTAAGTACTGTCTCACGACAAGCAATGCTGCTACACGCTGACATAGATGTGCGCATGGACATAGGGACAGACAGTTGGCACTGCTGCATGTCATGGGTCAGGATGAAGGTGTTACCTGGGACGTGCAATTTGCAACACATGTATGAGGTTAGTGTTCAAAATGAAGGCAAGCAAAACGTGTGCACACATACTTCCAAGACTGTGTTGCAGAAGCACATAAATGGCATGCACTTGCACCTGATCATTCAGAATCCGTCTGGAATAACTATTTGGCTCCAGAGTGACATAGGTGGCAGTGTTGAACCATTGCTGCAGCTTGCGGTCCTCAGAGTAATTGCGAGCCAGGCTGCTCCCTGCATTGCAGTGTAGAATATGCAGCATTTACAGTGCTGATTAGCAGAGTGTTGTTGAGCTCTGATGTAAAAGCTGTTGGGAGGTTTTGCTGCTGCAGAATTCCTTTTACAAACAAATCTGTATGTGTGACATGCAGTGTACTTGAGGGTGACTGTGAGCGCATTCTGACACCACCTGCAGGGTCATGCTGGCGTCTGTCTGGTGCTTGCAGGTTTGCCTGCTGCTGGTTGGTGGATGTCCGATGGTTGTCTGTGAAGTATGACAGTGTGTACGGCTCTGACCGGAATGGCAGCTGGTGACTGACCACTCTGGTTTGAGAAGGGCCGTCTAAACTTTCATGTTGGCTGATGCTCTGGTGCTCTTTCCTCCCTGCAGATGGGGTGTGTAGGTATAGGTGGTAAGGAACAGGCCTTGCTTAGGCAAATTCAAAGGGAGGGAATCTCTGACCTGGCGAGGCCCAAGATCGGAAGATTTGTTCTAGCGATGCCACAAACCTGCAAAATGCAGGCGTTTGAGCCCTGTGCGGCTTGCATGCAACCAGGCACAGGGTTGCACGAGCAGTAAAACTGACCTTTCCCAGTGTGTTGCGACAGTGAAGTCTTGAAACTCCTCCACTGTTTCAGCCATCGCTCAGGCACATGCGCAGACGTCAGTGCACTTCTGCTTGATCTCTTGTCTCTTGAGAAGCAACAGCCTGAGCAACAATGTTGGACTCTGAATTGGTCAACAAAGCTTTGACTGCGCTGCATGATATGCTGCATCTGCTTGGGCACAACGCCTGTCATGTCATGACCGGGACCATCGTTTGTCCTGGAGATCGCCTTGCAGCAACGGTACGTCCCTGGTATCCAGCATCTTGCGCTACCCTTTGTCAGCCCACGAGCATGCATGTGTTGCATGCAGAGCGAGTTTGCTGGAGGTGACGGCACTTACACCAAAGATCGCTTCGTTTTTGCCTCCTTGACTGGTGTACGGACAAACATATTTTCCAAGGCAGAGGGCTCTGAAAGCGTAAGCTCGTTTGACCAAGTGTATTAGCTTGTCTTGGGCCAAGTCACAGTCCACCGACTCGCATTTGCCTTTGGTTGTGCAGAAGCCTGTCATCTCGGTCCTGAAGCGTGGAGCTGTACCCTTGGTACCTAAGAAACAGGACATCGTCACTGCAAAGGTCTGCACTGGTCTTGCTTTCTTGACTCCAGCTCCACTCTGAACATTTGGGCCGCCAACCATCGACTCTGAGGGCGCTGACCACTTCATTCACTCCACATATTGTGATATCGTTCTGTGTGGAGAGAGGCAGGCAGCGCCCTCAGAGTCAGTATGGTTACTGGCCAAGCGTTTGCAACTCTTGGCAGTTGCAATTGCTGGTAATGTTTATTTGCTCACAGCTGCATTACGTCTTCCTGTACAGGTCACAAAGATCACTCCTCGCCTTGTGGCCACTGATATTCTATGCGTTGGCAACCGACCATTACCTGATGAGAGGTTTCAAGGCGTCATCAGGTAATCGGTTGCATGCGCGTCTTGTATAGACTCTTGAACTGCGTGTGATTTCAGCAGGTCTAGCTCAAAGTCTTTGACAATGATGGCACTGCATTGACTGCAGGCTAGAAGATGTACGGGCAGCAGAGATTGACAAGGTCCAGATTGCCTCGTGCTTCAGGCCAGGGGACATAGTCAAAGCAGAGGTGGTGTCCTTAGGCACATCAAGGGACTATTACCTCTCCACAGCACAGAACCACCTGGGTGTGGTATATGCAAAGAGCCTAGCAGGTAGTGCTTCTGAACCCAATGCTGTGCAGCCCATCTGTGCTGCTTCACACAGATTCCGCTGAAGCAGTCGGTTGGTGGTCTGTGCAGTTCAATCTGACATCAAAGTACAAGCGTGCCTTTTCCTACCACTGTCCATGAGCGTGCTGCAAAGATGTGTACAACCTTTTGAATACTGCATGTCATGGTGATAGCAACAGTCGTTGACTCATGCTTTGCTAGCGTTGTGCATTTGAGCAGTAAGTTGCTGGGTCAACAGAACTCGTGCATCTTCCCAACTTTGCCTATACTGATAGTGTGAGCAGCAATGTCCTCCTGGATCTGGTGTTACCGTGCAAGCATATTTTCAGCTTGTGGCTTCAAAGTGCAGGTGTCCCAATGGTCCCTGTAAGCTGGCAAGAGATGCAGTGTCCTCAGACAAAATCCATAGAAAAGCGCAAGGTTGCAAAGGCCTGACCCAGGTGCGTTTGGGCTATGTGCAGCCAATCACCTTGCACAGGGCTTTGTCCATTGTTGCTGTGTAAGCTCATCATGTTCAAGTTTACCAAGCATGGCTGAAAATGTATGTGGCAGCTTTTGTATTTGCAAGACACACAGCTTGTGCAGATGTGCATGCAGGAACGGCGGCTGTGCTTGCACTGCATCGCTCAGGCATGGGCTGTTGGACAATACTCCATGTCAGATTCAGGCATCTCCTTAGCATGACTATAAGGCACGTGCTCAGGGGGCTTCTGAAGAGTCTCTTGAGCACAACAGCGTCGCAGCAGCGACAGACTCACTATACTGATCAGGTCATATCAGTCACAGGTGCAACGTGACATAATGCTTAAGCGCTCCTGGCACATTTTGCTAGAAAGACATGCAATTTTATGGCTGCTTGGATCATTCGAAGCTGCTTGGGGCTAATGTCATGGTACACACAACTGATTGTGCGCCATTCTGCATAGTGAGTTAGCATGTGCCATGTGTTACGGGGCTGAAGCTAAAAGTCTCATGCCAGCGTGTCCAGGTGCTTATTATTCACCCTCTTTTCACCATGTCGACAACGTATTACCATCTGGTATCAGCACAGTCCAAGCTAGCTGTCAGCAGACCAACGCCAGCATGCATTTCTAAGCATGCAATGGAATATGATTGCTGTAAAGCAGTGCATTTGCAGACACAGTGGTGCTCCATACATCAACAAGCAAAAATAGCAATTCTGAATCAGCAGGGACAAAATTGGTGAGCTTGCTACTGCTCAAAACAAAGCGGTAAACCTCAATCAGGTGTTTGGTAAAACTGCAACGTTGTGAGAAAACTGTGACATCAATAATAGACAGGATGTCGTAATATTTTTGACACGCCCAGCAAACAATGGTGCAGCATAGTTTGCCTCACTGAGAACTGAACTCACAATCCTGAGCGTGTCTGCTGGAACAAGGCTTTGAAGTCTTTGGTGACTGATCCCTGCCCTTCTTCCTTGGATGCTAGATCAAATCCCTTGTTGACTGCATCTTCCAGCAGAAGAGACTGTACAACCACCTGCAGCAGCACCAGGTGGCATGCTCACACAACATGAGCATGACTTTCAAGCTTCCTGGTGTGAGGACAGACAGTCAGTGATATGCCCATGGACTAATTTTAAGTATCTCAAAATGTTGTACATGACAGCGGGTTTGCAACGGATAAACAGCCATGAAGTGTCTGTGCAACCAACGCTGATGCTTTACCACACACAAAGACGCAACTTAGAATAGCCAAACAACAGTATCCTTTGTGCTCTCAATGTCAAAGCATTACCTCGGCAACATCGTCACGTGGAATGCTTCGCACTTTGAGCTTCAGAAACTCATCATTCTTACCCACTGTCAGCTCGCGCTGACCACCAGTCTTGTCCAGCAAGCCACCAGCATGTATTATGGTGTAGGGGACCCCTGGTGGGCCACAACACAAGATGTCAACCAACGGTAGAAGAAACAAACCCACGTGTCAGAAATAGGCTACATACATGTGTTTGGGTGTAATGTCTAGATACAGTATAAAGACTGGACACAATGCAACAGCACAATGCAACAGCACACTGCAGCAGCACATTGCAACAGCACATTGCAACTGGTACGTGACACACTGTGGTGGCTCCTAGGTATGCATGATTGAGTGGGCTGCACTGCAGACCTGAGTCAATGAGGTACTGTTCTGCTTTCCTCTTCCATATCAAGATCTTGCCATTTCCAATACTGTTCAGCATGTGACTCTCATCTGTGCCTCCCATGGAACCTACAATGACAATTTGCTTCACCCCAGCCTCCTTAGCTAGATCTATTTGTGTCTTCTGACCAAGCCAGTCGACCTACATCACAATGCCTTTCAGCACAATGCTCATTTGCCAAAAGTACTATAGCTAAGGAATGACATCGATACAGTGCTGACAACCCTGCAACAGCACATGGCATGACCCATGCCCTGGAACGTATGGCACAATATGAGCATTGTGAGTGGAGGTCAAGGGTATGATGCAACACTGAAAATGCGGGCATTGCTCTTGCTTGGCCGCGCAAGAATGGCACAACTCATGACTCACGGTTTCAGGCATGCCACCCTCTTCAAAGTACATCTCAGGCCTTTGTCCCTCTGCTGGCTTTTGCTTCATCTTTGGGACAGCGCTGGTCACACTGCATATCCAGTACAAGGCCATGTCCAAATACACTTGTGAATTTAGTGCCTTTCACAGATGGCACCCACTTGCGCAGGAACCAGTCTCAGTCTGCACAACCCAGAGCAAAGCAAGGCACTGCATCTACCATTTGGTTTCCTGCAGACTTGTTCATGCAGCACTAATGCTTACATGACGAGCTTGTCTGAGTCCTGCATTGCCTCCTGAAGAGTGTTAGGTTGTGAGATGTCACCAACATACACATCCTTATCGCCAAGCTCTTGCTTCTGTTCCTGCCGCCTGTGTCATACTATGCCAACTGCCAACAGGTGCCTCATCCAAGGACAGCGTCAAGGCCGGTTCATCAAAGCATACATAAACAGATTCCTTGCTGTGCTTGTCAGTTCTGCTATAAGGGCAATTCTGACCTGACCAAGCCCTTGACAGAGAAGTGCTCAGATCTCGACTTGAGCTTGTTGAAGACTAACTTGCCTGCACACGCGAGACGCCATTGCTCGTCGTCTCGTATCGTCGGGCGGGCATGCCAGCATACAGGCGACTCGGTGTCTGTTGTGCGTCATACATGTCCATCAGTTCAACTGACCTGTACGACCTCCAGCTCCTGTAACAAACACCCTGATGGGCTTGGGAAGGGTGACGGACATGACGGATGGTCAGTGCAGGCGTTTTGCGTAGCTTCACGATCACGGCGATCAAGGAAAGCACATTTTCATTCGGTCCAGGCATTACTAAAGCAAGTGTGTGTGTGTGTGTGTGTGTGTGTGTGTGTGTGTGTGTGTGTGTGTGTGTGTGTGTGTGTGTGTGTGTGTGTGTGTGTGTGTGTGTGTGTGTGTGCGTGTGCAAAACGCCTGCACTGACCATCCGTCATGTCCGTCACCCTTCCCAAGCCCATCAGGGTGTTTGTTACAGGACTGCACTTGTGGTGCAGATTGTTGCCGGCATTCACAATTTGGTATGGAGCTTGGTGCATGTGACCGACACTCATCTTACTTTGTTTCTAGGGTGTAGTTTTGTCTCTAGGGTGCAAGGGGGGGGGACATGGTTTTCTTGAGGCAAGCATGACAGGCGAAGCTGAGGAGGCCAACAAGGCAGCAAGCAATCACTCAGCAAGGCATGCAGGACTATCTAGTGACTGTTGGCAAACTTCTGAGT
>JAABUO010002795.1_pt1 | contig 21136 bp, 23 predicted proteins | sample 5559291 | NCBI WGS metagenome assembly JAABUO01 (sample SAMN10711878, study PRJNA513372) | rock metagenome | isolation source: Antarctica rocks | place: Antarctica: Victoria Land, Finger Mt sud
TCTGTGAGACGCCGTGGCTATGTCCGTCGTGGCACGTCCCGCCCTGAGATAGCCTTACCGTACAAATCTGTTCCGATGATAGCGGGACCCCTACCCTTGCCGCGAGCCCCGCGTCGCCCCCTGACGCGCGGCGACGCACATGCCTACCCCTAACCGCCTCCCCCACGACGGCCTTAACTAGTTGGAAAAAGAATTGACAGCCTGGCGTGCCCCTTCCGCGCGCCGGGCTGGAGCTTTAAATAGTAGTGCCATGTAGCTTCTGCGGGGCGCTTCATTCACCCCTCGCCGTGGCCCCCGTGCCACCCCCGAAAACGCGCGTTTCCGCAGTGTCACCGCCCCATGCCCTAACCGGCGATCTTTCGGCATGCACCCCCGCAACGCCGGCGAGACCGCGCCATGTAGGCGTGTCGCCACGGCGACCGCGCAGCTCCTCGACCTGAAATATCTTCGCCCTACAGGGGCGCGTGCCGAATAAATATGTACCTATTTTGCTCCTGTTTTAGGCCCCTTTACCCTTGATATATCTGCTACGTAGCGTGTATAATTAGGGTGTAGGGAATAGAAAAAGACGGGTCGCCAGCCGTCAGAAAGCTTTTGGGCGACCCGTCTCCGTAGACCCCCTACGAGGGAGTTCACCTTATGGTAGCACAGGCCCAGGATACGTATACCCCGGCTATCCCCGCCCCAGGCGGGACGCCCCCAGGGCGCGCACTCACCCCCCAGGAGCGCGGGCGGCTGGGAGGCCAGGCAACGCTAGCCCGTTACGGGACAGCCCATTACAGCCGCATCGGTCGCGTGGGCTTCGCCCATGCCATCGAGGCGGGCTGGGGCGCGTATCTGCTAGAGAAGCTGGCCCCGAGCTATCGCGCCAAGTTCGGGCGCGATCCGGTGCTGGGGCGCAACGCGGCCGGCGACCAGGCCCGCGCCCAAGCGCGCAAGGCCACGCCCACCCTCGGCGTGTGCGCGTGGCAGGGCTGCACCGCCCCGGCGACCGAGCGGCATCACATCGACGGCTGGAAGGTCAGCGCCGCTACGTGCAGCCTGTGCAACGAGCACCACACCGCGCTAGAGCGGTCCTATCGGGCCGCGCTCAAGCGGCATCGCCCCTTCGCCCGCACGCAGGAGCCGCCCACCAAGCGCGCCGTTGCCATGAGCGCCGGCGTCGGCCTGGACAGCGCGATCCCCTTCTAACCCCTACAAGAGTCGTGGGCGTGGGGCGCGTGCCCCCGCCCACGGCACATCACCAGGAGGATGCACACCATGACCCTTACCGCTATTGCCGCCCCCGTCGCCCCCCGGCCGCTCGCCTATCAGCACCGTGCCCGCCTGCTGTGCGCGCTCTGCTTCAACGGCCTGGATATTCGCCCGCGCCCCTACGGCGGCGCGGTCATCCCCATCCCCGCCCCCGGCCCCGGCCGGCCAGCCGTTGCACGCCGACAGTGCGCCGGATGCGGCGTGGAGCTACCCGTACCGGGCCTGTTCGGGCTCGGCGTCCTGAGCGCCACCGTCGGCGCGCTCGTCGCGTGCGCGGCGGGACTGACCACGCCCTCCGCGCTGGTCGCGCGGCACTGGACCGGCGATTGGGGCGAGATCAGCCCCGAGGATCACGGCCTGAATGAGGACGCGATCCGCGACGGCGCGCGGGTGTTCAGCGTGTACCACCTGCACGGCGGCGGGCGCGTGTGGGTTATCACGGACGCCGACCGCCACGCGACCACGCTGCTGCTGCCGAGCGAGTATTAGCCCCCAGGGCCGGCGCGCTCGGGGGGAGCGCGCCGGCCCTCCCCACCGTAGAGGAGATAGTACCCATGGGCATGAATCAGATGATTGTCTTGGAGGCAGGGCGGGACGCGCCCGACGCGTCCGAGGCGCAGCCCGCACCCTGCCCGATGAACGCGGCCCCGACGACGCTGTTTGAGGTGATCGACCGGGCCGTAAGCGCCGTGCTCGCCCAGTTCGACCGCTGGTGCGACCTCGACGAGCGCGCGGGCGAGGACGACGCGCACTTCGAGGCGTACGTGCGCTGGCGCATCGCCATCATTGACGACGCGGCGGCCCAGGCGCGCACCCTCATGGCCGGGGACGGCCTGGCCGCCGAAGGGAGCCCCTGGCTTAACGCCCACGCGCGGGCCTAGCGCGAGCGAGTAAGACGACGCCGGCCAGGGTGGATGCCCTGGCCGGCCATTACCCCCAGGAGGAGGATTGACCCATGCTGAAACCGAGTGGCGTCAGAGGGCGCGGGCGCGTGACCGGTGTGCGCGGAGGGGCGGGCCTCCCCCGTCTCACGCGGTACGATAGGGGGGACACCACGAGGGGGAGGACGTGCATGCAAGAGGGCGTAGGCGAGGGGCGAACGCTATTCACGACCGCCGAGGCGGCGGCGCAGCTCGGGATCAGCCACGGCACCGTCAAGACGGCTATCGTCCAGGGGACGTTGAAGGCCCAGCGAATTAACCCCCGGCTCAATATGATTACAGCCACATCCATCGAGGCGTACCGACGCGATCACCTGGGGCAGAAGGGCCGGCCGAAGGGCGCGAAGAATAAGCCGAAGATCGCGGCCGGCGCGGCCGGCGCGGACGGCGAGGGTGACACCTCGGCGGGGTAGTGGTTACGATAATAGGCATTTCCTTGAAAGTCGCGGAGGGGGCGACGCCCGACTGGTTGGAAGAGGATGGGGCGACCGGCACCGTGCCTTCTTCTTCCAACCAGTCGGGCGCGGGGGTGACGCCATCGAAGGGAGGCGGGCGGTCATGCGCTACCGGGAGATGAAGGCTGTGCTCGCCGCCATCGAGCGCGCCGAGGGGCGCTTCCTCGTGCATTGCGCGCTCGCCGAGCAGCCGGCCGGTGACTGGTGGGTGGCGGTGCGCGACCACGAGCGCGGCACGGACCACCGGATCGACGACTACCGCCACTTCGTCGCTACGTTCCCCGAACTCGACCGGCCGGCGCTCGCGGTGCTCGCCCCGAGCTTCCCCGAGGCGCGGCTGTCCTGGGCCGACGTCGTGCGCCTGATCGCGCGCCTGGAAGGGTGCGACCCGGCCGGCACGCTCGACCGGATCGTGCGGACCGCGGAGGGGTACGACGCCATCGGGCTGCGCGACGGCGAGACCGGCCGCAGCGGCTTCGTCCGCGTGCCCGGCGACGTTCCGTGAGCGGGGGGAGCCTGCCCTACCCGCGCGCGTCACTGTTCCTCGATCAGCCGCGCGCAACCGCCGTAGTGTCTTGGTGAGCGTCGGCGTCGCGCGGTTGACGGGCAGCCGCAGCTCGGAGGCGCGTGCCGGGTCACGCAACAGGGCGGCCAGGGCGAGGGCATCGTCGGCCATGGCCCGCGGCGTCGCGTGCGCGTCCGCAAGCGTGGCCATGAACGTGTCGGTAGCCGCCTCGTCGATGTCTCCCACGCCCATGTGGCCGTGCATGACCGCCTCGTTCCGCTCCATCGTCGGTAGCCGCAGCAGGTTCGGGCCAGCGCCCGCGTCGGGCCACGATCGCTATACTGGGGGGGAACACGACGGGAGGACACACCATGCCGCAACGCTCCGACCCCGACGACCCGACGCCCACCTGGCAGCCAATTGCCAGCATTTCGATGATCAATGGGGCGCTCGACGACGATAACTGGAGGGGTTGATGTTTCTTGTAGACGACGCATCCGCGGTGGGCATCGCGCTCGAACTGTTTGAGCATCGCAATATGGTGGCGAGGCTGCGCCGCCGTCTGTGGAATCTCTTAAAGCACGGTCACTTACAAATTGTCCTAATCGGCCCTGGTGGGACTGGCAAAAGCACTCTTGGCACACTACTATCTGGGCAGGACCTTAATGCTGCCGGTAGGGGCAAATACCGACAATCAATCTTCGTGGAGCAATTCCGGCTCCAAGGTGATCTTTTTTGCACAATTATTGTGCCCCCAGGTCAGGAACGTCGGACGGAGCGGGAGTGGCCGGCTATTTTTCGGGGCCTCGCTCAGAATAAGTACTCCCTGTTTATTAACGTCGTGTCCTGGGGCTACCATGCACTACCGGAACTCAGTTACACGGAAACCGCTTTGTATCAACCGGGTATGACGGTGGAGTCGTTCATAGCCGACTATACAGACAATCGCCGCCAGCGAGAATTGGCGATTCTCACCGAGATGGTGCCTCATCTCAAGAATGCACCTGGAAAGCTCAAGATGCTCACCGTCACCACAAAACAGGATCTTTGGTGGGCCGAGCGAAAACGTGTGGAAGACTACTATGAACATGGTCCATACAATGCCTCTATCCAAGAAGTGATTCTCCATCGGGGGCAGGAGCGTTTCATGCATGAGTGCGTTTCCGCCTCCTTACTGATGGCGAATATGATTTCGGCCAAAGGGGAAGCCTTAGCCCTAACGACGGCCGGATATGATGAGCCCTACAAGAATGCGAACCTGAACAACCTTGTCGATACTATTATTAGGTTTGTAACGGAATAGATGTTATGACGTCGCAACCGAGCCAAAGCAAGTCTAGCTTGACTGAGGGGGATGTCGATGTAATCGTTCGGCTGCTCTCAGATTACTCAGCACGTCTTAGGAAAAGCGTTGACCAGCGATACCAGAGCAGGAGAAGGCGATCATTAACACTACTCGGTGTATTAGGCTCGACAACTATAGTAGGAGCAATAACCCTTGAATTTCTAATGTATCCCAACAAGCCCCTTGGCAACACAACCAGCCCAGAGCTACACTTTTTTTTACTTTTCGTTCCCTTCACTGTGCTTCTGCTAGGGCTAACAACCGTCATGACGATCTTGACAGATGAGCGACAGAGGTCCAAGCTGTCACGTCAGGATATTGACGTACTTGCTCGAAAGCTACGACGTATTATTGATCTTGCGTCCGCGCTCGACGAGCATAAACTCAACAGCTTTGCCAAACGGCTAGAGTTGGATTTGCAACTCACGGAAGCCGAGACGACGCTGTTATATGCGGGCTATGACAGCGAAAACCTAGAGAGGGACCGCGTCAGTTCTCGTTATAGAGCACTAATCGCACAGGCGGAATTAGAAGGCGAACTACCTGCTTCATTACCACACCGCGCTAAACGTTGAAGAACGTATACCAGTCGCACTGATGACGGATAGAACCATGGTCGCAGCATGTGATATCACGATATCCATTTGCAACCATCGAGTGTGGTGGGGTAGCCTGACGGCATTGCTGTCGCCCTCGGACCGTCGTGGACAGGCGCCGGGGCGACATGGTATACTGAAAGAGTAAGGTCGAACGCGGGGACATAGGGCACCCGCAGACGGCCCTTTTTTGTATCTGTCGATATCTATCGGTAACTACCCTTACCGTAGGGCATAATAGGTCAAGTAGAGGGTATGCATGGACGGGCAGCAGATACGCAAGGTTGTGCTCGACATCGTTGGGGAGTACACAACTCATTCGCAGTATAAGCCTGCTATGCAGCAGGGCTCGGTGTTGCAAGAGGCTAGCGAGAGGCTTGGTATTCGGGGGCCAGCGCACCTACCAGCACAGCAAGCACTCTTAGCAGTGTGGGCCGATCTCTTTCGAGAAGGCTACCTCGTATGGGGGCTGGATATTAACAATATCAATCCTCCATTCTGTCATGTGACGGGACGAGGGCGAGCATTCCTTCAGAACTTAAGTCATGACCCTGCGAACCCCGATGGGTACCTGCATTACCTAACCGCCCACGCGTCCCTGAATCCCGTAGCGCGGTCGTACATTGAGGAGGGGGTACGTTGCTACAACAACTCGTGCTACAAAGCTGCCGCCGTTATGATCGGATGCGCCGCCGAAAGTGTTGTCTTGGAGGTTCGTGACGCGTTGCAGGGGCAATTGACGGCTATCGACAAGATAGCTAATCCCCCCTCCAAAACACATCGAGACCTCGATAGTCGGATGATCAAGACGGTGCTCGATGCGATCACAACGACCGTAAATTCGTACAAAGGGAGCATGAATCATGCTCTGGCCGAGTCCTTCGCCGTGAATTGGCCCGCGCTCGCCGGGAATATTCGCTTGATGCGTAACGACGTTGGCCATCCAAAGAGCGTCGACCCAGTAAGTCCCGAATCCGTCCACGCCGCATTCCTTGTCTTCACCTTCCAAGCGCAGCTCGCGACTAATCTTATTGCTTGGATACCACAAGGGATCGTGTAGCGGTGTAGCCATGGACGTGCAATCTGCTCTATCAGAAGGGTCCGAGGCTATCTTAGGGGCGTGGGGTGCGCTCGACCAGGCCGTGGCCGTGCAGGCGCCGCTTCGCGACCCGATGCAGTCCTACCTCGACGGCCTGACCAGCGCCGCGAGTCGGGCGACCGCCCGCGCGCGCCTGCGCGCCGTGGCGCGGCTCGTTGAGGTCCCCGACTACGCGGCGCTGCCCTGGGGCCAGCTCCGCGCCCATCACGTCGCCTTCATCCGGTCCAAGCTCGTGAAGGCCGAGGCGGCGCCGGCGACGGTCAACCTCACGCTGGCCGTCCTGCGCGGGATCGCGCGCCAGGCCCGCGACTTCGGCATGATGAGCGACGAGGAGTACCGGCGCATCACCGAGGTCAAGCCGCACAAAGGCTTGCGCCTGCCGCCCGGCCGGCACGTCCGCGCCGGCGAGCTGACGGCGCTCGTCGAGGCGTGCGCGCGGGACAAGACGCCGGCCGGGCCGCGCGACGCGGCGATGCTGGCCTGCCTCTACGTCGGCGGCCTGCGCCGCGCCGAGCTGGCCGCACTCAAGGTCGAGCACTACGCCGCCGACCCGCCGACGCTGACCGTCAAGGGCGGCAAGGGCGACAAGGATCGCGTCGTGCCGGTGGAGCCGAGCGCGGCCGTGGCGGTGGACGCCTGGCTCGCGGTGCGGGGTGACCGGCCCGGCCGGCTCTTCCTGCCCGTCAACAAAGGCGGCCGCATCCGGGGCGCGGGGATCACGGCTGGAGCGGTGTATAACGCGCTGGCCCGGCGCGCGGCCGAGGCCAAGATCGAACACGCCAGCCCGCACGACCTGCGCCGCTCGTTCGTGTCCGACCTGTTGGAAGCCCAGGTGGATATCAGCACAGTGCAGCAGCTCGCGGGGCACGCCAACGTGACGACGACGGCGCGCTACGACCGCCGTGGCGAGGCATCCAAGCGCAAGGCCGTCGAGAAGCTGCACTTCCCAACACCAATCGGCCGAAAGCATTAGCGCCCTGCCGTTTCGTGAATCGGCAGGGCGCTAGTGCGTGCTAAGGGCGACCATTAGTATCGCCGCTGGTCGTGCGGGGCAAACATCTGTTGTGTGAGTTGCTGTGCCACTTGCAGCGACACGTCTCGTAGCAATTGGCGCACTAGAAAGCTCAAAAAGAGGGCCAACACACCAGCCAACAGGTGCTCTAGCCCCAGCCCAGTCGATTTCTTCCCGGCCATTCCCGTTTCCTCCTTTCTTTTCTTAGAACTTAAATTCTATTATATGCCGCCCATCGTCAATCTGCCCGCCGTTCTCCACATGCTTGCGTCTTGGAATTGTTCAAGCGATGAGGTAACGCCGGTAGAAAGGCGATACGTGTCGATAATCAGTGACTGCGTGCGGCGTGTTTATTGATCAAGACGAAATCGCCGTGTTAAGTCCTCTTTGCGCGCCTTCTCCAGGTTGTCCAGATCGAGAATAGGAGCGGTTACGGCTCTCCAGCTATCGAGCGCAACCTGACGTTCTTTCTGGTCGTTGAGGCTGGGTATGCTACTGTGCTCGAATGATGTTATAAGGTTTTGCATCTCCGACTCGTCAAAACTATCAGGAGGCGAGCCGTCTTGTTGCGATGCCTCATCCATCTTTCTTATGAATGCCGCACGTTGAGAGGGGTCAACCATTTTCCCCTTCAGTCCTTCTGCAACTTGGCGCATCATGCCTATTTGCTTTGCATAAGTTTCGGATTCTCGCTCGTAGGTTCGTTCGATCTCACGAATGATGGAGACAACAATGAAATCTTCGGCCATCATCATCTGATCGTTCATTCGTTCGAGCCAGTTTTTCATTTGTGCGAGTGTGTAATAACCCCCTTCCTGTCTCCCCGTCAGTTTGGCGCGTTGTTCTGGTGGTACGGTGGCAATGTCCACTTTGTCGACCGTGTCGTAGTGTCCAAAACCACCCGTCACCATCATCACATGCCATGTAAGGCTATTTACTTCGCGACCGCTCCGCTTGGACCACTCGGCTGTTGCTTCACAGAGTTGATCGATGAGCATACCCATCATCACAATCCTTTTCGTTAGTCGGTTTTTCTACGCGCGGCGGGCTCGCCACCAGGGACAAGGAGCGGCAAAGCTCCATTGATCGCGACCTAGCATCGCGCGCGGAGGGACGCGGAAACGTGCGTTTGCGGGAAAGGGCTACACTCACTATTGTCGCCGCTCCACCTTGCGCACAAAGGCCGGTGTGGCGTCCTCGGGCAGCTCTTGCAGGGCCATGGCCACGATCTCGGCCTTGGAGACTCGGACCCCCTGCATGCGGAGCTGGTAGACCAGGCCGAGGAGCCGATTGTCCAGCTCGCGCGGCACGCGCACGCCGAGGTTGACTTGCTCCTCGTCGCGGTGCTGGTACGCCCGCGTGGTGGTCCCCCCCGCTCGCGTACCGGCGTCGGGCTCCACTTTGGGTGCGGCCCGGCGCGCGACCGTCGCCGGCCGACCCGTCGCCCCCGCTCCCGCCGTCGCGGTATTCCGCGCGGAATGAGGGACCTCCGACGATGGGGGCATTATGTCGAGTTCGGTGTCTAGCTCGGGCAGCTCGCCGCCGTCGTCCACCGATGCGGGAGTGCTCCCCTCCCCCGCCGGTGCCGGCGCGGCCATGTCCTGCTCGCGCGGGTGGAGGGGCTGCGGTACGCGGCGCTTGCCCATGCCGCGCAGTGTATCGAGTCCGCTCATGCAACCTGCTCCTTGATCGCATCAACGACGGCGGTAAGCTGCCCGACCGCAGCTGCGATCCGCTCGCCGGGGTCCTTGACGGAGCTGAGGGCGGTGCGGTGCCGGCGCCTGGGCAGCCACCGGTGTTCGAGGATCGGCGGCCCCACCGTGACACCATACTCGCTGGCCAGAGCGTCGAGGCGATCGATCTGGCGCCCGTCCGGGTACGCCGGCACCCGGTTGGGGATCAGCAGCAGGCGGAAGTTGTGGAACTCGGCTAACATCCCGCCCAGGGCGTCCAGCTCGCGGTTGCCCAGGACCACCGGGACGACGACGAGGTTGGCGGCCGCCATGGCGCCGTAGCTCAGGGCCGTCGCGCCGGGGTGCGTGTCCACCACCACGTAGGGCTCCGGCCACGCCGCAGCCCAGCTCGTCAGCTTCCCGGCCAGCGCCTCGGCCGCGATCGCGGCCTCGGACAGGAGCGGGTGCGAGGGCACCAGCGCCGGCCGCCCTGCGCCGTGGACTGGCTGCGGCACCTTCGCCGAGCCGTTGAGCGCGGCGAGGAGCTGCGAGCGGGAGCGCGCCTCGGGGTCGTAGCCCCAGGCGCGCGATGCCCCGCCCTGGTCCCAATCGAGATCGACGAGGACGCCGCCGAGGAGATATGCGACTTCGAGGGCGATGGTTGTCTTCCCGACCCCTCCCTTGTTCGCGGCCAGCGCGATGATGGTCGATGGCATGCTCACGTCCTACCATGTGAACGAGCTAGCGTGTTAGCTAGCTCACTTTTATACATGCTCCCATGGTAGCATAAGAACAAGCTAGTCCGATACCACGTATGCATAGTAGCGGGCTAGCTTGTTAGTTTGTTAGCAATGTTTGACGTATCGATCCACGCTATTTCACACTTGCGGCTAGTGGACCCCTCGACGGTTAGGGATGAATGCCACGGCGGCGAGGGCGACGGCCGAGCCACCGAGGATCAGCACGCTCAGGAGACCGTTGCCGCGCCGAGGGTTGCCTTCGTTAGGCGCCGCAGTCTCGACGACCTGCTCCAAGCGCACGCCGGCGTACACGGCTGACGCCGCGAGCACGCTGGCGCAGATTTGGTACTTGGTGCGCCGCGCGTCGTCGCGGGCCGCGAGCGCCACGTAGCCGGCGCTCGCCAGCACGGAGTTGTAGAGCATCGAGATGGCGATGACGCCGCGCAGGTAGGCCGCGATCCGGGGCCGGCCCAGGTAGTCGTGGTAGAAAAGCTGCTCGTCGTCTTTCGTCGCAATCTTGGCAGCGAGCCAGAGCGATACTTTCGTCGGGATCAGCAGCCAGCCGATCACCGCCAGCCATGACGTCTCCTCCCAGGTGTTGGCCTCCTCTTGGGTGAACTGGTAGAGCTTGAGCATCGCGGCCGACAGCAGCTCGTCGCAGGCGAGGTAGCCGAGACCATAGACGCGCGTGATCCGGTCAATGCCATGGTCAATTACCGTAGGGTAGGTGGCGAGCGCCCCCGCCGTAGCGAGGAGTGCGGTCTGATACGATTGTCCAGGGCGGCTGGGGTACTGGTCCCGCGCCTTGAGCCCCGTGCGCAGGAAACCCGCTGCATAGAGCAGGCACGCGATGAGCTTAACAATACCGGTGTGCATATATCCTCTTCTCCCTCTAGCTCCTGCGTTGAGCGGCTGCCATTTGACGACGTGATCGTAGCCGCACCCGAGGCCGAGGTGAGCCGACCGTCACCAACCCTTTGTTCAGGAATATCTCGCGGCCACGCTCGACCCCATACCGCTCGTACACGGACTCGCGGATAATGAGCGCCAATCTTTCATGCTTCGGCTCGATGTTAGGCATGGGCGAGCCGACCGGAAGGGCACCGGGTCCAAGCAACGCGAGCGCGATCCGATAGGAGCCCCCGAAGAATTGGTTATTGCGGTGGGCGATATAGGCCAGCGCCTGAACCCTCCGATCGTAGGGCCTCGTCCCATTAACAGGATCGAGTATACCGATCCGCGCGGCCTCGACCGTCATCATGGTATCCCACTCCGACTCGCCCCCCTCGCGGCAGCGACGATCTACGATATCGAGCAGGGCCAAATCCGCGCCGCCACCGGCTAGATGGCGGTCATCAATCATGAGGAGGTAGTGTATCTCGTCCGCATTCGGGTCGTGCGCCGGCGCGGGCTCCGGTCGCGCCGGCAAGAGCCGCCGCAGGGCCGCATCGGCGTGCGCCGAGAGGCTAAGGCCGTCCGTCAGCACGAGTGAGCCGGCGACAGCCACCGCGACGCCGCCGAGCCCGAGCGGGACCATGTAGTAATGGATGGCTTGGGGATCACCCCCCCGCGCGTTGATAGCCACCTGCGCGATGATGGCGAGGCCGTACACAACGGTCGTGGCCGTCGCCACGCTCAGGGCCGAGATGATGATAGCCTCTATGCGGGTCGTACGCGGCACGGTCCACAGGCCATAGCTCGCGGCCGACCCCACGACCCCGAGCGTGATACCGGCTAAGACATTGATTACCCCGATGATGGGCGGATTGGCGTAATAGCTGTCCGCGAACATCGCATCGGTCTCGTGGAGGGTGCCGCGTGCAACGAGCCAGGCGATGATGTAGCAGGCGATCAAGGCGCCGCTGATCCACTCTACACGGATGCGCCTCGTCGGGTTGATAGTTTCATTCATGGCCCGGCCGAATCTGCTCATGAATACGAGCGTCATCGACACGAGGAACATGCTCAGTAGGTGCCCGAGGTCGACAACCCCGGCGGCTCGATCAACGGCCCTGGCGATGAGCCATGGATAGAGGATAACAGCGGCGGCCAGGTAGTAGTACGACAGCATCAGCAAGCTGCCGGCGTCCTCATTGGTCCAGTTCTTAGTCGTGCGCAAGCCACCCACGACCAGGCCGATAGCGAACAGGACCGCTACCACCGAGCCGACCATCAGCGCCACCTTCGCCCGGGCAGCCACAGCCGCGGCCGCTTATCGCGGTTGATGGTCTCCACGAGGTGACGAAACTCCGAACGGTCGTGCGCCGCCAGCTCGCGCGCCGTCTTCCTGACCAGCACCACGAACCAATCCGCGCCGTTCTCCGCTTCGAGTTCTCGCAGGTCGCTAATGTACGCCAGTCCCATCCGCTGACAACGCAGCCCGGTCAGGGCGTGCGTGTTGACCATGTGTGAGATTTCGTGCCCGAGGTCGCGCTCCTGTTGCTCGGCCGTGGCCGCCGCATCCAAAATGATGCCGTACTCTTCGCTCTCAGGATCGCGCTTGATGACGCCCGACAGCGAGCCGCTCATCATCCGATATTCGATGAAGTTGGGAAAGCCACAGTAGTTGAGGGCTTTGCACAGGTCGATGGTGGTACATGGCATGGTCAGGCCGACGCCTTGGGCCTTTTTGATCGTATCGACCGCCACTTGCAGCATGTCCGCTCGCATGTCTCGCGTATCCATATCCATGAGCGACGCCTATCCAATCCCCTCCGCTTCGCCATTCGATCCCAACGCATCCTCCCCCGGTCCGCCTTTGCGTTTGAAGCGTCTATCTAGGTAGTTCATAAAGTCTTCCAGCAGCCGCAGCTCGTCAGGCCCGAGCTTGCCAGCGCGCCTCAGCAGCCCCTCAATACCTGGCTGCCGCAGGGTGGCGAGTTCTGCCGGCGTCACCAGCGCCGCATCCGCAGCCTCCTCCCGTTCCTGGGTGAAGTAATCCACATGCACATCGAAGAACTCTGCTAGTGCCCGCAGTTTGTCCGGCCCCGGATACTCGATAAACCCTAACCGCGCTTTGCTCAGGTATCCGACCGTCAGCCCTGTCGCGTCGGCCACCTCCGTCAGAGTCCAAGGGCGCGGCGGGTCAGTCGATGCAAGGCGGGTCTCGAAGAGCTTGTTGAGGCGCTGAGAAAAGCGGTTCTCTCGGGGCGCCTGCGGCTGTCGCGGCATAGTCTGTCTTCGCACTCCTTGGCCGTGTGTTTGGCAGAAGGGTATCCCCTCGTAGTTGATTGATTTCGCCTTGAATGGTAGCAAGTCGCGATAAACAAGCCAACGCTGGTGACCATGTGCAAACTTGACGGAGTTATAGGACCCCGGTACAATTCAGGTCAGCCATTCTCTTTTGAGGAGAAGTGTTTGTAATGCACCGGCAAAAGCGTGGGTATCGGGGGTAATCTATATGCAGCCGCTGAAGCTGAACGACTCAATCCCGCTTAGCCAAATCGAGGGGCACATCTGCGTGTGCTGCGGTTGCGGCGCGGACGTTATCCCGCTCCCGCTGGACGTCAACCCGGAGGCGCACATCGTTCGGGGCATCGTACGCGGCGTGTCGATCGCGGACATACGCAGCGGCACACGGAGGGAGTGCGCCATCCTGCTCTGCCCCGCCTGCGCCGACCCCGAGGAGGTGCGGGACTACGAGCAGCTAGAAATGCGGTCCTCTCACGACGCCGCAGCGCACGCCGCGCGTGTGGCGGCCGCCGAGAGTAGCGCCCATCGCGCGGCCCGGCCGTAGAACAAATGTTCCACCCGTGCGCCACCGCGTTGCGGACACGCGATAGAGTGCGTTATGATGGGCACAATGGAGAAGTCTGTTATGTCCTAGCGAAAGTCGTGCTAAACGCACGAGGCCCACCGGGTTTCCCCAAGTGGGCCAACGTCCGCCGCCTATAGTGTGCGGTTCTGGTGCTTGTTGTTGATGACGATGACCACCAGGCCGCTGTAGATCGGGTCCGAAAACTCGACCGGGCTTCCACCCCCGAAAAGAGTTTCCGGGACTCACAGGGGAGCTTTGTGCTTCCGAGGAGTACCTATGTGCCATGATAAGGCAACGGTGCGCGCATGTCAATATCCGCCCGGCCCCCACGCTGGCGAAACTACACCCGCGCCCGAGGGGGTCGACCGGCGCCTGGTCGTGCGCTACGGGGCCGGGCTGCTGACTGGGGGCTACACGGCGTTGCCGACGTACGCGTGGGTGTACTACGCGCGGCTCGGCGTGAGCGAGGCCGAGATGGTCCTGATCGCGCAGCTCTGCACCTACTGGTGGACGGAGCGCGCCCCGCACCCCGGCGAGGCGGCCTTGGCCGCGCGCATGGGCAAGACGGTCCGCACGATCCAGGGCTACCTCCGGTCGTTGGACGCTAAGGGGTTTCTGCACATAGAAACCAGGCTCTCCAACCACGGCCAGCAGCGGACCAATAGCTACGACCTCCGGCCCTTCTTCGCGGCCGTGGAGGGACTAGCTCGGCTCGACGGTCTCCTCGACAACACCGCCGCCCCGGAGCTCTCCCCCCTCAACCATGAGAGTGGCGCGTGCGTGGAACAGGGGCCGCTATGTGCAGGCGCGAGGAAGAGCGGAACCGACAACCGGCCTACCAGCGACGGCACATCGGGGTCTCTACAATATTTCACATCGACCGGCGAGGGGGGTGAAGGATCGCGCGCAAGGGGGGCGAAGAATCTTTCACCCCAAGTAAACCCACTCGAAGAAGACGTATTCGATCTCGACTCGATACCCCCTACCCCCACTAAACCATTACCACTGGGGACGAGCGTGCCAGCGACCCCGCCGCGACCCGCGACCCGCGACCCGCGACCGCCTAAACTAGTTGGAAGAGAAGGGCCGCCGCGCGCCCCGCAATCCCCGGACACGCGCGTTTCCACATGTATGCCGGCCGCGCCGGAGGACGACGCGCTCGCGACCCGCGTCGCGGCCATCGGCCAGGCGCTCGGCGACGAGGCCCCTGCATCGAGCGCGACCCGCGCCCGCACCCTGTACGAGGCGGCCGGGCTCGCCCTCCCGCGCTTCCTCGCGGCGCTCGACGAGGCGGCCGGGCGGACCCAGGCCCGGCAGGACCGCATCACCCGCATGCGGCGGGGGGGCGACCGTCCCAACGCCATGCCGTACCTGTTCGCCGTCCTGGCCGACCTGCTCGACCCCGCGCCGTCCCCGCACACGCGCGTGTCCGCAGCTCGCCACGCCCCGCGCTCCCGTCGTCGGTCGATCCCGCCGCGCGCCCCGACCGCGAGCTTTAGCGCCGGCGCCGTGCCCGCGCCGATCACCGAGGAGGACCCCACCTGGCGTGGCGTGCTCTCCGAGCTGGCCGTCGTGCTCACTCCCGAGAACTTCAATCGCTGGTTTGCCCGGACCCGCGCCCTCTCCCACGAGGGCGGCCGGCTCCGCGTCGCGGTCCCCGATCCGTTCGATAAGGCGTGGCTAGAGGCCAAGCTCGCGGGGCGCGTGACGGCCGCGCTCGCGCGCACCGACGCGCCGACCGCCCACGTCGAGTACGTCGTGGAGGGGGCCGCGTGATGGTCCGATGCGCCGGGCTCGAGCCTTCGATAGGTATGTTATCTATTCAGTCGCTGGCCCTTCTTTCCCGCCCAGTAGCGGTGCGAGCGGTCGGGCTATACTGGGGGTGTGGGGGGGCTGCGGGGCGGTTTCGCGGGCGAACCGTCACTCACTCCGGGTTCTGCTCGCTGGCGCTCGCACACCCTGCGCTCGACGAGCGCCAATCGCGCAGTGATTGTGTAGGGAGTACACATTTGCTACAAATAGGTCGCCGGGGCCGCGGATGTCGTAGAGGTACGTACCCAACGTCAACGTGGCCCACTATCTGGGGTGGAAAGAGCGAAGCTGAGACCAGGGGCAAAGTAACTTAACAAGAGGGCGCTCAACCTCACGTTTTAGAAGCAGCCTCTGTAGACGAAGTGCTGATTATGATGAAGGGTGGGGCACTTCGCCTGTTTTTTGACCTCGCTCGGACGACGGACGTGCCCTGATAGGTGTCCCATGTGACGCGCAAATACCGACACCGGTCATTAACTGGAGTTCGACGTGAGGGTGGCCGAGGTATACAACGTATTCGACGTATACCACAACATGTTGTAGGACCTGGTGCTTTTTCTCCCGCATCGCGGGCCTGTGTGTCGTGAACTACTATGGCTACGTCGTTGTCACCTTTAGATAATGATAATTCTCGGCACTTTGTCGACAACCTTGAGTCTCCATCTATAAAGCTACATTGCCCCTGGTAACAGCTTCGCTCTTTCCACCCCTATCTGCACCACCACTTTTTTGGCTCTAACCATAGGCCATCCTTGGCCGACCTCATCACTTAACACGAGACCGAGCTACACCCGATTGCGGTGCCTGTTGCCACGTAGCTCTTCGACTTTCCGACAAGACGTAGTGAACAAATGCGAGAGGTTTCTGAAGTGATAAAGCGACCGCCGCTTGCGTTGATTATTAAGTGGAGCATCGTCGCTATCATGGGATTGCTTCTAAGCCTGGCTTTCGGCAATGGTACCTTCTATTTTTCAGTATTGCACGGGTCTATTCTTAACAAATCTCTTCAAACCATCCTTGACCAGGAATTCATTAGTATTTTTATACTTTGTTTATCCTTTGCTATTGCCAGCCTTATAGGTTTAATCCTTTTCCCTCAATCTATTGGAATAACGATAAGGGAATTCTGGATTGTATCACTAATCGGACTTAGAAGGTTATTATTGTATTTAGTGACATACACATTGGGCCTCGTTCACCTAAGGCCGATGTTGATATTCGTGGTTTTTGCGCGAATGGCAACGATTGTCTTTCTTGCAGGTCCACTACTTTATCAAATACTCCTATCAACATTTCGATCACAGGGAAGTGATCGCCTATTTATTGAACTTTTGTTTTTATTTGTAATAGCCGACGTCATCGCGGTTCTTTACCAAGGTCTAGAGGCAACAATTATAGGAGGGCTATTCAATGCATCTGCCCTAATAGTGGTTTGTCTTCTTATGGTAGCAGTTGTCCAATCAAGCTTATCTTACACTGCTTTATTGCACAAAATATCTATTAAGGGATCTTTTATAATTATCGACTTCATATTTCGATATCTCATCGTTTACTATTGGACAGCGATGCTCACTGGTCTTCTTTGGTTTTTACTACGGGAAAGATTAAATTCAGATGGAACGGCACTATCGCTATTCTATCTACCTCGATGGTTGAGATGCCCACAATTTCGCTATCTCGGTCTATACTTGTCCTTGTTACTACTTGTATTTTCCACATTATTGTGGGCAATCATATCAAGCAATAAACTATTATTTACTTTCTTATGTATAACACTCACGGTTATAGCCCTTGGGCTAGAAACAGGGCGTTTGATTTTTCAAAGATACCGGCAGATCAGGGAGTCTTTCGCAGGGATTCAGCCTTACCTCAGTGTTATGATACGTCCCTTAGTTGCTTTTATGGGTTCATACTTTGTTATTATCGCTTGGTTTGCAGTAGTCTTTTATCAATTTAATCGCCTCAATTGGGGTCATTTCGACAAAAGTTTCAGTACATTTTGGGAATCCCTAAATTACTCTATGCTGACCATAACCACTTTAGGCTTCGACCAGTTTAAACCAGTAGACCCGTTGATGCAAGCATTAACCACTCTTGAGGCGATTGTAGGCACTGCATGGCTTGTCTTTGTATTTGCTGCCTTAACATCTTATTTGGGTCCCTATTTTGCGAAAATCGACCAGCGACGCAAGATGGATCCAGTGCTTGTTGAGTCTGGAGGCACCACACGTACTTGTATTAGAGCGGCGACGCTCGTCGTTTGTAAAGGAGGACAAGGAGACTTTGCGTCGATCGGTGACGCCATTCAATCTATACGCCATACCACAAAAGATATACGAACGCGCATTGAGGTGCGGTCTGGTCATTATGTTGAACCAGAGAGTTTAGTTATCGACAAACCTATAGATATTGTAGGCGTAGGGTCTCGGATAAACGTTAGCGTAGAAGCAATCGGTGGTCCTTGTGTAGTGATGGCAATGGATGGAGACGCTTCACTAGTAGGATTGAGTCTTCGTGGGAGGATAAGCAATGGCAATGTATACCCGACTATAGATATTCGAGCAGGTACTTTGTTGGTAAGTGACTGTAATATTACTGCTCAATCTTTAGCATGTATAGCTATTCATGGACAATCAACTAATCCAACAATTCAACGATGCACAATTCGGGGAGGTTCAACTGGAATTCTCGTCGATAATTATGGTCTCGGTACGTTGAAAAACTGCATAATTTTATCATCAGGACAGATAGGCTTAGAAATTGCCCGTGGTAGCAATCCCTCGATCACTAATTGTCAAATATCGGATCGAATGTTTGGAATAGTCGTCGGGGACAATGGACTAGGAATAATTAACGGTTGTTATATCTATGGAAACACTTTCGGTATTGAAATTAGAGCGCGCGGCAAACCCGAAATAGTCGGGTGCCGAGTATTCAAACAATTACGCCACGGTGTGAACATTAAGAGCGATGGTCAAGGAACTTTTATGGATTGTCGGGTCTACGATAATCGACAGAATGGTTTTACGATAGAGGATAGGGGGGAACCATCAATAAATGATTGTGATATTTACCGAAACGGCAATGCTGGTGTCATGGTTCAACGAGGTGCTGCGGGACACTTTACCAACAACAGGCTTTATGCAAATAGGAACAGCCCTTGGAGAACAGCGAATCCGAACGCCATAAGCTACATTGGCAATGAACCCGACCCATAACAATCAATGTGCCGGTCGAAGGTCAGGTCGATATATTAATGATTGAATTGACCACTTCGATCACTAACAGGCTTTGCCCAAAAAGTCCATTCGTTCTAGAAAATTCCGAGCAAGATAGGGGTATCGCCATCATCGGAGTCGGGTAAGGGAGAGCGCATCACTGCGTCTCCCGCCGGGTAGGGGTCTCGCTATCAATGGAACAGATTTGTACGATAGCGGTGTTAGAGGCGGAACCAAGGCGTTTTAGAGGGTCCTCACGACACTTTTGCCAGAGAAGTCCGTGGATTGCTGCCCCCTCGCTGCCCTTCCTTCACCCCTGTTGCCCTGTCTTAACCCTCCACGCCGCGATTACAGTCCAGAGAACGCGTATTCTCTGGCAAATGGTGAGGGGGCGGAGCTGGTGCGTCTCTGCACTGAGGGTGCTGTGCTAGGGGCGTGTCCCTCACGGCACGTACGGAATCAGACCACGGCGCACGGCCTCTTCCTGGATCTCGCGCGGGGCGTGGCGGGCATCAACGATCAGACCATTGATGGTGATCATCCAGGCCAGTGGATTGTCGGCCAGTTTGCTGGGCAAGCACCAGCGCGGATCGAACGGGCCGCTGTGCAAGCTGTCCTGGATCAGCCGGGCCTTGGCGCCCGCCGTGCTCTTGCTCACGCCCCACAAGGCGCAGAGCTCGCTCGCGCTCATGTGGGCCCTGGACTAGAGAGTCTGTCATAAACCGCAATGGGCGTCAAGGGAGCGTTATCAGCGTCAACATGGCTGAGAATACGTCTTCCCGGCCCTGTTTGACCCCGCTCACCCTCGATCACGGCGGCAACAGGGCCGGGATGGGCCGAAAAACATGGCTGAGAAGACCGTAGAGCCTGTCTACGCCGCCATTGCGGCCCGTGACACGTTCTCTAGCCCCGGGCCATGTGCGGTGTTTGCGTTTTGTCAAACAGAAAGTTCACGCTGCCCATGGTGTAGACAATGCCACACGCCCACGTCTCGATCTTGCCACGCGTGAGGGGTGACGGACGTTTACGACACAGCGCGGCCGCCAGTTCGCGGCACAAGCGTGCATATTCCTCCGTTAGATGCGCGGTGCAGAACACATCTGTCTGGCTGACCACGGCGTCAAAGAGCGGACGCATCTGCTGGGGCACAGATTCCTTATCCTTCATGCGTGCTCCCTCCTCCGTACCGCTGCACGGTCTGACGGTCGTGGATGGTGTGGACTCCATGTCCATTGTACGCGCGAGGGGGACAGAAACCGCGGGTTCCGTGTAACGGGCGGGCCATGCTGCGCAGGGCGGACTTTCCTGTACAGCTCTGCGCGGACTTCTGCCAGAGCACGCAGCCATTGCGACCCGCAACGTCGTGTTGCGCGTGCGTCAGGGAGCACGTATCGGACAGATAATCCTGCCTCCGTAGGACACATAAACGTGACTGCCTGGACACTGAAAGAACAAAATTACACCCGGCGACCGATGCGACGGGGAGATGTTGTCCCGCGCGCCGCCTATCGGGCCGCGCGGATCTTCTGGGTGAGGCGTTGGGTCGTATCGCCGAGCGTGGCCAGCTTCAGCGCCCGTTTGTACTCGCCGATAGCCTCCGCGCGATGCCCTTGCGCGACGAGGACATCCCCCTTGCCTTCGTGCGCGACTTCCGCGTCCAGCCCTGTGGAGACGAGACGGAGCGCATGGTCGTACAGGGAGAGGGCGGCGGGTAGCTGGCCTGCGGCGAGATGGATGCCGCCGGACAGGACGTAGAGGTGCGCGTCGCCGGGCTGCAGCCGGATCGCCGCGGCGATGGCCGCCAAGGCCGGATCGTAATCGCGCTGGCCCTCGTAGACGCCCGCCAGGTCGGCGTAGAGGCGGGCGCGCTCCGCCGCTGTCCGCGCCAGGTGGATAGCCTGTCGATAATCCGCGAAAGCGTGCTGGTTGTCGCGCACTTGTAGATAGAGGTTGGCACGCTGCTCGTAGAGGAGGGGGTTGTTCGGTGTCAGGGCGATGGCCTTCGACATGGCGACAAGTGCGTCGGCGTAGTCCGCGACGCCAGCGAAGCCATAGGCGATGGCGAGATACGAGGGGACCTGCGGCGGCGACAGGCGCAACGCCACCCGATAGTCGCCCATCGCGGCGCCCATCCTCCCCGCCTGCGCCTCCACGCCGGCCCGATCGAAGTAGAGGAGATAGTTCGTCGGATCGATCCCGATGGCCTTGTCGAACGTCGTGAGCGCCGCGGCGGACGCCCCGAGCACCTGATAGCAGAAGCCCAAGCCGACGTAGGCGCTGACATACGTGGTGTACGCGGCGATGGCTCGCCGATAGAGCGGGATGGCGCGGTCGCAGTGGTTTGCCGCGCGTAGGCTTTCCGCCTGCGCGTACTCCTGCGCGGCGGGGGACGGCGCGCCCCCGGTCGCTACTGGCGTGGTGTGCCGTGGCAAGGTCTGCGCGGCCGCCAGACCACCACCGAACGTGAAGGTGGCGATGAGGAGCGCCACCCACCAGCGGACCTGCACCGGGAGCGACCGCGCGCCCCGCACCGGGAGTAGCATGACGCGACCGCGCGACCGCGTCGCATACCGCTCACGCACAGCGCGCATGACGGCCGCGTCGACGAGCGCGGCCGCCGGTGGTGTCTCGGGGGTGTACAGCCGGTCGAGGAACTCAGTGAACCGCATGACCTCGGCGTCCGCGCCTGCAGGGAGCGGATCGTTGGGTCGCACGGGGCGGTCAAATCG